>Ga0116227_10000904_pt1 | contig 62471 bp, 61 predicted proteins | sample S1TSphgellanicum_FD_89693 | JGI IMG/M metagenome (GOLD analysis project Ga0116227, IMG submission 89693) | Host-associated microbial communities from peat moss isolated from Minnesota, USA - S1T2_Fb - Sphagnum magellanicum MG | ecosystem: Host-associated > Plants > Peat moss > Unclassified... | reverse complement strand
TGATAGGCATAACCCACCCGCAGCACGAATAATAAAATTATCAGCCATATAATACTAAGCGGGTTAAGTGTCCTGAATGCTCTAACTATCATTATGTATGTTCCGGGCGCAATATTAGCAGAAAAAAGGCTTATGATGAAATTAGTTGTAGCAATCTTCCGTCATCCTGAACTTGTTTCAGGATCCCACAGGACATGTCGTCAGCATGTTGGTCACTTAATCTGTGAGGTGCCGAAACAAGTTCGGCATGACAGGCTGATTATCTTGTTAATCAAATATTTGATTACCTCGCGTATTTTTTAACCATATCATCAACTATCCTAGCGGTTTCATCGGGAAAATTAACCGGTATTACTTTGCCGTTTTTCAGCCAGTCGTCAATTTGGGTATCGAAGTGTTCATCAATTTCATTGATAACCGGTACGCCCAGTTTAGATGCTGACAGCGCATTGCAGCGTTGCTCATACTGCCCGGTCATGGGGATCATTAATACCTTTTTTTGCAGAAAGAGTGCTTCGGCCGGGCCCTCGAAACCACCGCCGGTGAGTAGCCCCTCACAACTGGCGAGGCTGTTATTAAACTCCTGGTTATTTACGGGGAAGATGTGCACATTACCTTCGCGGTGTGGTGTTTTTTGCCGTTTGGAGAAGATATGCCATTCTACATTCTTTGCCCTGCTCAGATGATTGAACAATATTTTATCGTCATACGCAGGCAGGTAAACGGAATAATGGCCATTGTTTGAGGTCTGCATATTGCGGATCTCGCTGCGGATAACCGGGGTATGGATAAAATCGGCATAGCGCTCAAAGTGAAAACCGATATGGTAGGTGGTTGGCGAATAATATTTAAACAACCACTCGGCGTAGTTCCACTTTGCGGGGCGTGGTGTATTGGGCGATACAAATGAACACTGGTGACTTAACGATACCGACGGGATCTTTTGCAACCGGCATGCCCAGGCGCTAACGGGTTCAAAATCGTTAATGACCAAATCGTACTGACTGAGCGGCAGGCTGTGCATATCGCGCCAGAGTTGCGGCAGGTTCATGATCTTAAAGGTGGCCCAGTTATCAACCCCTCCCTTAGTGCCGAACACAAAGCTGAAGCCATGAAAGCGGTATTTAAGCGGCTGCGACAGGCTAACCTCTGCCTGGGTGCCGCTCACCAGCAGGTCGACCTCGCCGTATTGCTGCAGCAGGGGCACAATTTCGCGCGCGCGGCTGATGTGGCCGTTCCCCGTTCCCTGTATGGCGTAAAGTATTTTCATGCGCGATAAATGCGTGGGAAAGTTAGTAAAGAAAAATGGCTTGTGGTGAAAGATTTAGGAGTGGCTCAGTTCGAATTTAATTACTAATAAAAGATCTTTTAACTTTTCACTATTCTCGAACCAATCAGGTATTAACTCAACCCTTTTTTCATTACATATAAGTACGATTGTAGTAAATCTTTTTTTGTCTGTTAAACTATAAGCTTCTGTATAATATTCTCCTTTTTTAATCTTAAAACTATTTTTAGTTAAGGTAATTGTTTCAAAAGTATAACTACCTGAGATGCGGAATTCAATAATGATATTGTTGTATCTCTTAATAGCTTTGGTTGTGATAAAGTAGATAAAAATAGTCGTGAGGATGCAAAGGACAATATATATTGCATAAGTTCTGAAATAATTATCAACTCCAAATAAGTCATAAACGAATAGATAGTTTATAAATAAAAATATAATCGGACTTAAAACTCTTGACCTTTTAAATGAATTGAGCCTTTTTAAGCAAAAGCTAACCCGATCTTTATTCATTATAAATGTTTGAATATTTTCCATTAAAAAGCCACTTGTTAAGTGGCTTAAATGTATAAATAATTAATCTGCTATCCTGCTACATTACCCCTTATCAGCCCTGAATATCTCCAACAGGTTTTTCACATCCATTTTCGCGTTCAGGTCCTCAGCGTCAGTGTTATCGTCGTCGTTATCGTCTTTTATAAAGTCTTCGGGTTTGTAATGGAATATCTTCCATTGCTTGTTGTGGTATTCAAGCGCGGTAAGGCTCTCCACCCAGTCGCCCGAATTTAGGTAAACCACGCTGCCTTTTTTCTCGGTCGATTCTATTTTCCTGATCTCGGCATGGTGGATATGCCCGCAGATCACATACTGGTAATTTTTATCAACGGCCAGATCGGCGGCGGTTTGTTCAAACTGGTTTATGAATTTTACGGCATCTTTAAACTTAGCTTTTACCTTTTGCGAGAAACTCATCTTTTGGCGGCCCATGGCGGTTAAAAACCAATTGGTGATGCTGTTTAAAATAATAAGCGTATCATACCCAACCGCGCCTAGTTTGGCCAGCCATTTGGAGTGCTGCATAGTAACATCAAACACATCACCGTGAAAGATCCAGGCTTTTTTGCCATCGATATTTAAAACTATTTTGTTGGATAACTGGAACGAGCCCATATTAAAATCGGCAAACTTGCGCAGCATTTCGTCGTGGTTGCCGGTTAGGTAATATACCGGGATGCCTTCGGTAACAAACTTCAGGATGCGGCGTACCACTTTCATGTGCGCCTCGGGCCAGTACGATTTGCTGAACTGCCATATATCAATGATATCGCCGTTCAGGATCAAAGTTTTAGGCTTAATACTTTTAAGGTATTTCAGCAATTCCTTTGAATGACATCCGTAGGTACCTAAATGCACATCGGATATAACTACTATATCTACTTCGCGTTTTGCCATGAAAGTTTGGGGGTTAATTTTCCGGACCGGTTCTTAAACCGGTAATTTGAGAGGGGGTTACGATTCTGACGCCTATTCGTTGTCGTCTTCTTCATTAACACTTAGTTCATAAGGGCTCATGTAAAACACTGCCAGTAACGACAGCAGCACTACAACAACCATATAAGAATACTCAAAATTCATTACCAATTAAATTTAAAAGCAAATATCACAATAGCAGATTATCTGCATGTTAAGACTGTATTAAACTATAATAGTTTAACGGAAGTTATAAACATTTGTTAGACTGGCATATACAGCCGCAAATCAAGCGATTTTCAGCTGCTTTTTGATGCGGTTTACCTGCCTTAAATGGTGTTGTAAGTGTATGCGTATAAATTTAAGCCATTGCGCAGAACTGAGCATGCCCAAACGCGGGTGCTGCGAGCGGCGCACCGATGGGGTAGTGTTGATAAGTATTGCTATTTCATCAACCCGCTTGCGCAGTTTAATGATGAGGTTGCGGGCTTCTTCTTTACTGATTTTTGTGGCTGGCATCCTGGCCTCCACCTTTGGCGGTACCTTCGCCTTTATAGGTGGGAAACGGTTCATCAGCATTACATACCAGCCCCAAAAGTTCAGCTTTTTGTTGGTTGGTTTGGACGTGCTATGTGTACAGCGCTCTATAGGTATGGTTGATGCTATGCTGGCCTGCATAATGTGTGAGTAAACCTCGGCACACGACCAGCCGCCAGCCGAAGGTGTTACATCAAATTCATCGTCGGGGATGAGATCCAGTTGTTCCCGGTAATCATCCAATACGGCGCTGATGGTTTTTTGCTCTTTTATAATACTCACAGCGATAAAGGTAGAGGTTTTTATGTAGGATTAAAATAGCCCCCATTGTCATTTCGACCGGAGGGAGAAATCTTTTTCGCGCGATGGGTCTACAGCAGAAGATTTCTTGCTATCGCTCGAAATGACAGGATTTTTGAGGGTCGTGTTCTTATAATATCCAAACCAACTCAGCCAGTTTACCAATCTGCTCGGGCACATCATCAGGTTGGGACAAGCCCGTTGGGTTAAAATAAATGGCATCCATACCAAAATTTAATGCGCCGCGCACATCCGCTTCCAGGCTGTCGCCTATCATAATACTTTCTTCTTTTTTGGCTCCCGCCGATTTCAGCGCGTGCTCAAAAATAGCCTTATCGGGTTTATTAACGCCGATAACTTCCGAAATAATGATCTGATCGAAATATCCGCCAATATTGGTACCCGCTATCTTTATTTCGGTTGATTCCTTAAAACCGTTTGAAATTAAATGCAGCACATACCTCGATTTTAAATAAGTAAGCACTTCATGTGCGCCTGCAAACAGGTTTGTTTTTGTAGGGCACAAAGCCACATAAGCGTCTTCAAAACCAACGGGGATCACATCCGGGTGCATGCCCAGTTCAAGAAAGGTGGTTTTAAACCGTGCCTCGCGCAGGTAGTCTTTAGTAATCTTGCCCACATGGTACTGCGCCCAAAGGCTATGATTATTGCGGGTATAAGTTTCGATAAACAGGTCGGCAGAATTGAGGCCAACCTCTTTCAGCTTATAGATCTCATAAAGCTCCTTTAACGCTTCTTCGGCATTTTTATCAAAATCCCAGATGGTGTGGTCGAGGTCGAAGAAAATGTGGCGGTATTTTTTCATTGTTCAAAGTTAAACTTTCCTGCAAAGGCAGGTGATATAATTATTTCTTCCTACCAAACAATAACTCTCGTCATCCTGAACTTGTTTCAGGATCCCACAGGACAAGTCACCATCATGTTGGTCACTCGGCTTGTGAGGTGCCGAAACAAGTTCGGCATGACTCGTTGATACTTGGCCCAAAGAAAAAATATTTTTTTATCCCTCCCATCATCCTACTGACATAACGTTGTCACACCCCGGTAATTACTTTGCATTAAAACGAATGGAACATTTGAAAATCAAATTCGTTATTAACTAATTACGTATTTTTGTACTACCAATGGATTTTAGTTTAACCTCTCAATACAAACCCACCGGCGACCAGCCCGAGGCCATACGCCAGTTGGTTGAAGGTGTTAATAATAATGATACTTATCAAACCCTGCTGGGCGTTACCGGCTCGGGTAAAACGTTTACCGTTGCCAATGTTATACAACAAACGCAGCGGCCTACGCTCATATTAAGTCATAACAAAACGCTGGCGGCACAGTTGTACGGCGAGTTCAAGCAGTTCTTCCCCGAGAACGCGGTGAACTACTTTGTTTCCTACTACGATTATTACCAGCCGGAGGCGTTTATCGCTTCATCAAATACTTATATTGAAAAGGACCTGCAGATAAATGATGAGATTGAAAAATTGCGTTTGCGCACTACGTCGGCATTAATGTCGGGCAGGCGAGATGTTATTGTGGTTTCGTCCATCTCCTGCATTTATGGTATGGGTAACCCCGAGGATTTTGCCAATTCGGTATTTAAGTTCGCGGTGGGTACCCGGATCAGTCGCAATGCCTTTTTGCATCGTTTGGTGGAGATACTCTACGCCCGCACCACTGCCGATTTTAAACGCGGCACCTTCCGTGTTAAGGGCGATGTGGTTGATATTTTCCCGGCATATATGGATCATGCTTACCGCATTTCCTTTTTCGGCGATGATATTGAGGAACTTACCACTTTTGATATCACCACCGGTAAAACCATTGAGAAAATGACGCATATGGTGGTATATCCTGCCAACTTATACGTTGCGCCGCGCGAGCGTTTCACCCAATCCATCTGGGCCATACAGGAAGAACTGGAAACCCGCAAAAAGCAGTTTATTGATGATGGCCGCTTTTTAGAAGCCAAGCGACTGGAAGAAAGGGTTAACTATGACCTGGAGATGATCCGCGAGTTGGGTTATTGCTCGGGCATTGAGAACTATTCACGCTTTTTTGATGGCAGGGCGCCGGGTGCAAGGCCATTCTGTTTGCTGGATTATTTCCCGGAAGATTATTTGATGATCATTGACGAGAGCCATGTTACCGTACCACAGATCAGGGCGATGTATGGCGGCGACAGGTCGCGCAAAATCTCCTTAGTTGATTATGGTTTCCGTTTACCGGCAGCTTTGGATAACCGGCCGCTCAATTTCAACGAGTTTGAAAGCCTGGCACCGCAAACCATTTATGTGAGCGCAACCCCCGGCGATTTCGAACTGGAAAAATCAGAAGGCGTTGTAGTACAACAAGTTATACGCCCTACGGGACTGCTTGACCCGGTAATAGAGATCCGCCCGGTAATAAACCAGGTGGATGACCTGCTGGATGAGGTTGACAGGACTATTAAGATGGGCGACCGTGTATTGGTGACTACGTTAACCAAACGCATGTCAGAAGAATTAGCCAAGTACATGGACAGGCTGGGCATCAAGTGCCGTTACATCCACTCGGAAGTAAAAACACTCGACAGGGTGGAGATATTAAGAGGCCTGCGCCTTGGCGAATTTGATGTTTTGATAGGTATTAACCTTTTGCGTGAGGGCCTCGATCTGCCCGAAGTATCGCTAGTTGCCATATTGGATGCTGACAAGGAAGGCTTCTTACGTTCGGAACGTTCATTGATACAAACTATTGGTCGCGCAGCGCGTAATGATCGTGGCCGGGTTATTATGTATGCCGATAAGATCACCGACTCGATGCAGATCACGATGGATGAAACCAACCGCCGCCGGGAGATCCAGATTGCTTATAATACTGAGCATGGCATCACACCGCGCACCGTAGGTAAATCGCGCGATGAGATATTGGAGCAAACTTCGGTGATGGACTTTAAAGGTGGCGTACAGCAAGCCTATGTTGAAAACGAAATGGTAACCCTGGCGGCCGACCCGATCGTTCAATACATGACCAAGGCCGATCTCAAAAAATCCATCGAAAACACCAGGAAAGACATGGTGGCAGCAGCCAAGAACATGGACTTCCTGCTTGCAGCCAAGCTGCGCGATGAAATGTTCGCGCTGGAAAAAATGATGGAAGAGAAGTTTTGATCATTTAATGTGTAAATGTGCGGATATGCAGATGTGCAGATCATGAAAAAATAAAGGTGAAGTTCATTTGCACATCTACACATTTGCATATCTGCACATTAATTCTTGTAACAATCCGTATCAATCCATTGTCAAAAAAACTACAAAGATCATAACAAAACATTTTTGCCGTTATAATCTTATATTTGTAAGCTTAATTTTAACAAGATGGAACTTTTAGAATTCCTGTTCACTGTAATGATTGTATGGTGGGCAATCAAAATGATTGCACGCATCGTATTGCCTATGTTTTTTCAAAAAGTGGTGAACAAAGCACAGCAGCACCAGCAAAATTACCAACAAAACTATCAGCAACATTACACCAACGCTAAAAGCGACACTGTAAAAATAGATCACATACCACAGCAGCCTAAAGGTAAAATTCCCGATTCGGAAGGTGATTTTATTGATTACGAGGAGATAAAGTAAACATGGGTCCCGAAGATCTATTTAAACGCAGGCATTACGGTACGCCGCAGTCATTGCTGCTAATTGTTTCCAATTTCACGGTATTCTGCCTGAGTGCCTCCATATTTGCCGTATGCGATAAGATCAGCTGGGTATTCTGGGCTATCCTGGGCTTACTTGCGGTTTACAACGTTTTTAATATCCGCAAGGATCGTGAGGAATATACCCGTGTGCGCATTATTGCTTATATAATAAGTATCGGTATTATGGTATTAATGTTGGTGCTGTTCAGATCGAGGCCGCAGAATTGTTAAGTTGTTTCTTCTGCTATTGAATCGCTTTAAGAAGGCTTTCATAATTTGGGGCTAAAGCCTTTCTGAAACTTTAATTAACCGTTGGCTAAAGCCAACGGCAATGAATCAAATACAATCCATTACTAGTCAAACTTTATTGTCGTCATGTTTATGTGACTGAGCAGATAGTCTCTCAAACGGCTTTAGTCAAACCTAATTAAGTATCCTTTTCATAAATGGGATGGCAATGATTTTTTTACTATTTCAAATTAATTTTACTTTAGATTTTTTTCTTAAACTCATTGCCGTTTGGCTTCAGCCAACAGATAAAAATTCAAACCGACAAAATTGGCTTTAGCCAAACCTCAACCAGCAACTTTTTAAAGGCGATTTTCCCTAATCCTTTACAACTTATAATTCCTTTTCCCGTTCTATTTTCTATTTTTGGAAACATTATGCTCATTTTAAAGCCTATACATGAATAACTGGCTCAAACGTTATGGCGTACATTTCGCCGTTGCAGGTATCTTTTTAGTGATCTGCTTTTTCTATTTCACACCTGCTTTCCAGGGTAAAACTTTAGGTCAGAGCGACGTGCTTGGCGCTCAATCTACCCAAAAAGAGATCAACGATTACAAAGCGAAGGATACCACCATATTGTGGACCAACCAGATCTTCGGCGGTATGCCTGTGTACCAGATCTGGGCTCCGTACTCTGCAAACATCACCACGCACGTGGTAAACACCCTAAAAACTATATTCCCCAACCCTATTGATACGGTACTGATACTGCTTTTCGGCACGTACTTCCTGTTCTGTGTATTAAAGCTTAACCCCTGGCTGGCTGCCGCGGGCGCTTTTGCCTTTACGTTTTCGTCATACAATATTATCCTGTTTATGGCAGGGCACTCCAACCAGGTGTATGCCATTGCCTTTTTCGCGCCCATTATTGCCAGTGTTATTTTAACGCTGAGGGGCAGGTACATTTTAGGCGGGGCTTTAACAGCCTTATTTATGGCTATGGAGTTTAAGGCAAACCACATCCAAATGACCTATTACCTGTTAATGGCATTGGTTATTTTAATTTGCATTGAGTTTTATCACGCAGTAAAAGAAAAAAACACAACCCCATTTTTAAAGTCAATAGCCTGGCTTGCAGGTGCTATGGTGCTGGCGCTTATGGTAAATGCTTCCTTATTATGGAGCACACAGGAGTACAGCAAATACAGTTACAGGGGGCAATCAAACTTAACACAACATACCAATGAGCCAAGCAACGGATTAGATAAATCCTATGCATATACTTACAGCCAGGGTGTGGCTGAGTGTCTCACTTTCCTTGTACCAAACGCATATGGCGGCGGTTCTGGTTCGGTAGAAAATATCGACCAAAACTCAGCTACGGCAAAGGTATTTATTGCCAATGGCATGGCCGAGGACCAGGCGGTTAGCACTGCCCAGCAAATTACCGGAGGTTTCCCGGGCTTAGGTATGTACTGGGGTAATAAGCCAGGCACGGCAGGGCCATTCTATTTTGGCGCTGTTATCTGTTTCCTGTTCTTATTTGGGCTGATCATAGTAAAAAGCCGTATAAAATGGTGGATTCTAGGTACAGTGGTTTTAACCGTATTGTTGTCTTTCGGCAGCAACTGGCCTTATGTATCTGATATCTTCTTTAACTATTTCCCGCTGTACAACAAGTTCCGCACGGTTGAATCTATTTTGGCTGTGGCCAGTTTATGTTTCCCGGTGCTGGCATTTTTAGCTGTGCGCGAAATTGTTGAGGCAAAAGATAAAAACGTCTATATTAAAAAGCTTTTCCTTACGCTATACATTGTTGGTGGTATAACTTTAGTGCTGATAGCGGCCCCAACCATCTTCCTAAGCTTTAAACCAAATAGCTTTCAGGCTGGTATAGGTTACCTAACCCAAGCGCTTAAAGGCGACAGCGGCACAGCCAATTCTATAGCCAATGCCATTGTTAACGACAGGATAGCCCTTGAACGTGCCGATGCCATCCGTACCCTCATATTTATTGTAATAACCTTCGGCCTGGTATGGGCATTTATAAAACAGAAAGTTAATTTAACCGTGCTTTCCGTAGGCTTATTTGCGCTCGTGTTGATTGATATGTGGCAGATAGACAGACGCTATCTGAAAGATGCCAATTTTCAGGAAAAAGCAGATGCCGACCAGCAGGTTAGGCCCAGGGATGTTGACACGCAGATAGCGCAGGACCATGACCCTGATTTCAGGGTGTTTGATTACAGCCAGTTTCAAAATATTAAACAAGATACCTTTAATCCGTTCTTCCATAAATCCATCAGCGGGTATTCTGCCGCGCGTTTAAAACGTTATGATGAATTGATCGACAACCAATTGCTCAACACCCCGAACCTGAACGTATTGAATATGCTGAATACCAAATATGTGATTGTTGGCGATCAGAAAACACAGGCAACCACCGTACAAAAAAATCCGGATGCTTGTGGTAACGCATGGTTTATTAAAGATATAAAGTATGTAAACAATGCCGATGAGGAGATGAAAGCCATCACCAGCTTCACCCCAAAAACTGAGGCCATTGTTGATCAGCAATACAAAGCACAGGTAAACCCTATCCCGGCAAGTGCCGATACCAGCGCTGCTATAAAATTAACCAGCTATAATCCTGATCATTTAATTTATCAAAGTAAATCTGCAACTGCACAGGTAGCTGTTTTCTCAGAGATCTATTATGATAAAGGCTGGAAAATGCTGATCGACGGTAATGAGCAACCCTATTTCCGTGCTGATTATTTGCTGCGCGCGGCAAACATCCCGGCAGGTGATCATAAGGTTGAGTTTGCTTTTCACCCTGCTTCATATTACACAGGTGAAAGCATTTCACTGGCAGGTTCCATACTTTTAGTATTGGCCTTGGGCGGTGCAACTTATGCCGAAACACGTAAGAAAAAGAGTTGATCTGTTGGTTGATTTCCCTTTATAAAAAGGAGGGATTACTTTTAAAATTGCATATATAGAAATATGCGGCTAAAGCCCTGTTCTGCTTTATCTATTTATATCGTTGGCTAAAGCGCAACGGCTATGAAGAGAAAACTTTATTAAATTCATTGCCATCTCTTTCAAGAGACGGAATAATTAAAGCAAAACGACCAGGGCTTTAGCCAAAATTGGCTATAAATTTCTAAAAGCGACTCCCTTGGCTTTTATAACTTATAATTTCTATTCCCATTCTATTTTCTATTTTTGAGGATATTATATCCATTTTTAAAAAACCCTAAATGAATAACTGGCTTAAGCGCAATAGTACCCATCTTATTATTGTCGCACTTTTAATAGTAATTCCGTTTGCTTATTTCTTTACGCCATTAATGCAGGGCAAGGCGCTGGCCCAGGGCGATGTGCAGCGCGCGCAATCCATGCAAAAAGAGATCATGGATACCCGGGCAAAAACCGGGCACGAACCATTGTGGACCAACAGCATGTTCGGCGGTATGCCTTCGTACCAGATCCACGTGCTTTACCCCAATAACGTTACCAGCTACGTTGTTGAAAGCTTCAAAACTATTTTCCCCAACCCGGTTGATACCGTATTGATTACCTTATTAGGTGCCTATTTATTGCTATCCGTATTGAGGCTTAACCCATGGCTTGCAGCAGCAGGCGCTTTGGCGTTTGCCCTTTCGTCATACAACTTTATTTTGCTGGATGCGGGCCACGCCAACCAGGCTTTTGCCATCGCGTTCTTCGCACCGATCATCGCTGGAATTATACTTACATTCCGTGGCAAATACTTACTGGGCGCATCGCTTACCGCATTATTTTTAGCGATGGAGATCCGTGCCAACCATATCCAAATGACCTATTACCTGCTATTATCAATACTGATACTGGTAATTGTTCAGCTATACCACGCTATTAAAACCAAACAGTTAAACCCGTTTGGTAAATCAATTATCTACCTGGTAGCGGCTACTTTATTAGCAGTAGCGGTAAATGCCTCCATGCTTTGGACCACTGCCGAATACGGTAAGGAAACCAATCGTGGCCCATCAAACCTTACACAGCATACCTCCGAGCCAAGCAATGGTTTGGATAAGGATTATGCTTATGCCTGGAGCCAGGGTGTTGGAGAATCATTCACGTTCCTGATCCCGAACGCTTATGGCGGCGCATCTGAATGGCCTGCCGGTTTTGATGTTCCAAACTCAAACGTTACAAAAGCACTGGTTGCAAAAAATGTTCCTTCGGATCAGGCTGCTAACATCACACAGCAATTATTACAGGGCGGCCTGTCGCCTTATTGGGGTAACAAGCAATTCACAGGCGGTCCGTTTTATTTTGGTGCCGTGGTTTGCTTCCTGTTTATCCTAGGCTTATTCATTGTAAAACACCGCATAAAATGGTGGCTGCTGGCAACGGTTATATTAACCATGCTGCTATCTTTCGGTCGTAATTTTCCTTTTATATCCGATTTGTTCTTCAACTATTTCCCTATGTACAACAAGTTCAGGGCGGTTGAATCTATACTGGCGGTTGCTATGTTATGCTTCCCGGTACTGGCATTTATGGCCGTGCAGGAAGTTATGGACAATAAAGACAAAGCTTACATTTTTAAATATGTAAAGATCTCTTTTTATATAACCGGTGGTATCACCCTGTTGCTCATTGTTGCACCTACTGTAATCTTCAGCTTCAGAAATGATCAGCACCAAACGCTTATCTCCGGCTTAACCCAGGCCTTTAAAGGCGACGGCGACCTTGCAACAAGCGTAGCAAACGGCCTCGTAGCCGATCGTATGGCACTTGAACGTGCTGACGCTATCCGCACACTTATTTTTATAGTGATAGCATTTGGTTTGTTATGGGCGTTCATCAAACAAAAAATAAACATCACCGTTGCTTCCATAGCGTTTTTACTGCTTACGCTGGTAGATATGTGGGGGGTTGACAGGCGCTATTTGAACGACAATAACTTTGTGGACAAAGAAGATCTTGCCCAGCCATTTAAAATGCGTGATGTTGACCAATTCATCCTGCGTGATACCGATCCTGATTACAGGGTGTATGACATTAGCCAGGGCGATCCGTTCACCAACGCAAGTACATCTTATTTTTATAAGAGTATTGGCGGGTACCACGCTGCTAAACTAAAACGTTATGACGAACTGATCAGCAACCAATTCAGCAAAACCACTAACCGTGATGTTTTGGATATGCTGAATACTAAATACATTATAGTAGCCGACCCAAAAACAGGTACGGTAAGTATGCAGGCAAATGAGACTGCTTGCGGGCATGCCTGGTTTGTAAAGAACGTTAAATATGCCGCCAACGCCGACCAGGAAATGCAGGCCATCAGTAGTTTCGACCCTAAGAACGAAGCAATCGTTGATCAGCAATATAAACCGTCGCTGGAAGGAAAAACCTTAGCTAACGATCCAAACTCAACCATAACCCTTACCAGTTATGAGCCCGAGCATTTAACTTACCAAACTGGTTCAGCAACTTCGCAGATAGCGGTTTTCTCTGAGATCTACTACAAAGAAGGCTGGAAAATGTATATAGATGGTGTTGAGCAACCGTATTTCCGTGCCGATTACCTGCTGCGCGCGGCAGTTATCCCGGTAGGTAACCATAAGGTTGAATTCAAGTTTCACCCTGCATCGTATTATGTAGGTGAGCAAATCTCACTTGCCGGTTCAATACTGCTTGTTTTAGCTTTAGGCGGTGTAGTTTATTCTGAAAACAAGAAGAAACCTGAAGCAAAAAAGGATACGAAAAAGAAAGCTTAGGCTTTTGTTAATATGATTTTAAAAGGTCAGATGGTTAATTAACTATTTGACCTTTTTTTATTTATCCTGTTTCACCACGATCATTACTATGCGTGCGGTCTTGCACATTGTAGACTTATCTTGCGAAGCCGCTCATTGCCGCGGAAGCTACTACTTTTGTCTTGATACAAAAGGTAGCAAAAAATCAAGACAACAAGGATGCTTCCACCCGCCCTGCCGGTTCTTCACGCTTTTTTCGCTGTTCCGGTACTTCGTACCTCCACATCACCCAAAAAGCTAAACCGTCATTCCCGCCTCTACGCTGGCCCGCCCTTGTTGTCAGGGCCCACGCTTTTTTTTGATCCGTCTTTTAAAGTAATTCATCTTCTTCGTCAGCCGGGAAGCTTCGGGTGAAAACGGACAGAACGATGATGGCCTTGTGCGGTTGCAGGGCATAAGGAAATTTTGCAGAAGGGTAAAGGCTAAGAGCGTGCGAAGCGGGCAAAAGATTCCAGTCCAGGTTCGGTTCGTTTTGCAGGGTAAAGGCGATGAGCGCAAAGAAGCATTCCGGATGACTTGCCTTTTTGGTCCTTTTGTGGCGAAGACAAAAGGACTAAGCCTCCGCGGCTATGAGCGGCTACGAGTGATATTCACGCATCGCATATTCGCTCTGCACAGCCGGGATTGCTTCGTACCTCGCAATGATGCGCGAAGATTAGTATGCTTTATCAGTTCGCAATACACATCCTAAAAATCCATTAGTTCAGATTCTAATCATTCGTTCTCCTATTCCTCAACCAATACCACCCCAAATTAAAGGCAATCACAAAATGATTAAAGATAGTTGGCATCAAGCCATAATGCCGTTTCATGATATCGAAACGCTCTTCTAAACTTTGGCGGTGTTTCTTTTTGGACATTCCTCCTACCAGGTATTTCGCCACATAACGGTTTACGTTTACTATTTTCCTGGCTTTTTTCGCTGCGCGGATTATCCAGTCGATATCGGCGCTTAGGGCATAGCGCCTATCGTAGGGTTCAACAAGTGAACGTTTGATATATATAGCCTGGTGACTAATGCTCATCCCCAGGTTAAAGCCGCGCCAGGTAAACTGCTCAGGCGCTTTGTGGCGGCGCTGACCGAGGCTTTTGCCATCAGCATCGATCATTTCCGTTTCGCCGTAATAAATATCAGCACCGGGCGCTGAGGCAAATACAGCCGCTACAGCACCGGTATCATAAAACTCGTCGCCAGAGTTCATGAATATGATATAATCACCTGTGGCGGCAGCTATGCCTTTATTCATGGCATCGTAGATCCCTTCGTCCTTTTCGCTGATGAGTTTGGCTATTCGATTTTCGTATTGTTTAATTACGTCGAGCGTACCATCGGTCGACTGCCCATCAATAACAATATATTCAACATACCCGTACGTTTGGCTCAGCACCGAAAGCATAGTGCGCTCAATATCATTTACGTTATTGTACACAATGGTAATTACCGATAATATGGGTTGAGCCGCCGACATTACTTCAGGATAGATTTATAAAGTTTATGGTACTGTTGTGCTACTGCTTTATTAGTAAACGTATTTAATACCTTGTTACGGGCGTTTGTGGAGAGTTCTTCTGTTTTATCCGAATGTAATATTTCGTACATCCCTTTAGCCAAATCGCCTGCCGATTTATACTCAGCCAGGTAACCGTTCTGCTGATGATCTATCATCTCGGGCACACCGCCGGTATTAAAGGCCACTACAGGTGTTCCGCAGGCCAGGGCCTCCATAACCGTATTGGGCAGGTTATCTTCAATGGATGGCATTACAAATACATCAGCCAGGTTATAGATCTCGACCAGTTCTTCCTGCACATTGATCGGCCCAAGTTCATACACCCTGAAAGGCAGTTGACTGGCATCAAAATGTTTGTTTTTGCCGAAGATCACTATCTCTATCAAACCTGCGTCGGGGCAAATGCTATGCAAATCCCTCAATGCATCAACCAAATAGGTAATGCCTTTGCGCCTGTCATTAATATTAGCGGCCCCGAATGCTATAACTTTAGCAAACGGGTTAATGCGCCACCGCTCTTTAGCTGTTATTTTATCAGTTGGCGAAAAAAGATTAACATCAATTGGGTTCGGGATAGATTCGATCTTGAATTTACCAATAAGTGAACTCCGCTTTGCAACAGTACCCAGCCAGTGGCTGCAGGTTACGAATGTGATATTTTCAGCCCCGGCATACATGGCTGCCTTGCGCAGCCAGCCCTTGCGCGAAATATCATTTTCGCCGGGATCACTCAAAAAATAGCAATTGCCGCATTCGCCGGTGAAATGGTCGCAGGTACCTGCGTAGTGGCAGCCACCTGTAAAGGTCCACATATCGTGCAGTGTCCACACAATGGGTTTGCCGGTATCTATCAATTCTTTCAGATCGTTAATGGATAAAAAGCCGGAGTTTGTCCAGTGCAGGTGTATAATATCGGCTTGCTTAACCAGCGGCTCATTTTTTATGCTGATACCTGTATTGGCTGTTGAAAAAGCAAATCGAACGGATTTATCCTTTTCATGAAAGAACATGAAAGGCAATCGCTCATAAAAAAAATCGAACCGGGCTTTTAAACGTGAGGCTAAATTCTTCACTACACCTTGTACACGTTTCTCACTTGTCTTTTTTTCCTGCACTAAAAGCTGTGCATCAATCTTTTGCTCATCCAATGCTTTTAACAGGCGCAGGCAGGCTACAGGAGCGCCTCCGCCGGCATCGGATGTATTGATCAATGTAACTTTCATTCACACAAGTATAGTACTATTTCTGTGGATGATTATATATAGAGCGGCACAAAATGTTGCGTACAGAGACACAAAGTATTGTATCTCTACGATTGATTGATTTCTGCTGAAAAATTTTACTTTTGATTGCGCTAATAAAACACACAGAAAACGCCCGGTAAATGAACTTTTTTGCATACTTATTTCAGGATCGGCAGGCAAACCGTAAAAATTTTAAGGCGCAACTGGTGCTGTTTATGTTCAGGTTGGTGCAACTCATTAACCGGTCGATGATACTGAAGGTGATTTTTATACTTTACCTGCTGTGGTATCGCTACTGGGTTGATTGGGTTTGGGGCATTGAACTGCCGCGAAAACTTACCGCCGGTAAAGGCCTCTCGTTATACCATGGGCACGCGTTGGTGGTTAACCAGGGTGTTGTGATAGGCGATAATTGTGTGTTACGTAACTCTACCACCATCGGTCACAAAAAACTGGCGGATGGGAGTTTCAGCAAATGCCCGGTAATTGGCAACAATGTAGATATTGGCGCAAACGTATGTATCATAGGCGATATTACTATCGGCGATAATGTGATCATCGGCGCGGGATCAGTGGTGACGAAAAGTTTCCCGTCTGATTGTGTAATAGTGGGTAACCCGGCGCGGATACTGGGAAAGAAAAATGAAGATATCAGCTAAAACAGCTATCAATTAATGGAGAATAATTTAACCGACCGTTCGTTCTGGAAATCTTTTTGGGAATCAAAAAAGGACCTTATTTTTTATTTGAAACCCGATTATGTTTTCGGTGATATTTTAGCCGGGCTGATAAAAAAGAACGGCATAAAAACAGCCATTGAACTGGGTGGTTTCCCGGGATATTACTCCATCTACCTGAAAAAATACGAACACTTAACCACCACCCTTTTTGATTATTACGTGCACGAAGGGCTGGTAAAAGAGTTGTTGGAAAAGAACGGCCTGAAAGACGGCGACATTAATATCATTGAGTCCGACCTGTTCAATTATACCCCACAGGAGAAATACGACCTGGTACTTTCTTTTGGTTTGATAGAACATTTTAACGATACCAAATCTATCATCAATACTCACCTCCAATTTTTAAAACCGGGCGGCACCTTGTTTATCACCTTGCCAAACTTTACCGGTGTAAATGGCTGGGTACAGCGCAAATTCGATCTGGATAACTACAACAAACATTACATTGAAAGCATGGACCCGGCTTTACTGGCTGAAACCTGCAAGGCGTTAGGGTTAAAGAATATTGAGACCTATTACCATGGCAAATACACCGTATGGCTGGAGAATAAAGAGCAGAAATCGGCTATTGCTAAAGCAGTGGTGAAGGCTGTTTGGGTGGGCATTAAGGTAGCCAGTAAGTTATCATCAGCTAAATCAAAAGCGTTATCGCCATATATTGTGGTGAAGGCGGAACTGTAATTCTATTCATCATTGTCATTTCGAACAAGGTACGAGGAGAAATCTTCTGCAAGGGAGTATACTTGCGTAAAAGCTTAGTGTAGAAGATTTTTTCGCTCGCTCTGCCCAGGCACTACCAGTTCAAGAGATAGTTTTCCCTCCGGTCGAATGACAAGGTGGGGTTTATCCTTTCTTCACAAAATACCTAATCCGCAACTGCCGTATAAATACCATCCCCCGTTTCACTAAACTACCTTTACGATTCTTTAAGAATGACCGAATAGCCTGGTGCGCCTGCTCATCTTCCTTAATAACCGTTGGAAACTGCTTAACCGGCTTTTGGGCGATCCTTACCTGGTAAGTATTCTCGATGTTGGAATGTACGCCTGTGCCATCGTGCCCGATATTGTGCACCAATGAGTGCGACGGGTTGAGTGTTAAGCCGCCCTTTAAAAATATGGATGCATACCAGCGGATGGCCCAGGAATTATTTTTGCCTGTCTTAAACTCCTGTATCTGTTTCCAGAAATTCATGGTACCATCAATAGAGAACTGGTGAACCTTCTGTTTATCAAACTGACCTATCAGCTTATCAATATCAGGTTCAAAATCTTTCCAGGCACGTGCCCAGGTTGCCCAGCCCCAACTGGTTGCAATGCGGTAAAAGAAAGTTTCGGGCAGGTTCTTATCGTTCAGGTCGAACATATAGGCACCGATGTGCATTACCTTTTCCTCGGCAGCGTATCGGGTAAGTGCTTCGTTAAAATATTCGAGGGTGTAGGGCGATGAAAGCAGGTCATCTTCAAAAACGATCACTTTGCCGTATTCCTTTATCAGCTGACTAACCCCATTAATTATAGAATTGGCCAATCCTTTATTTTGCTTACTGATGATTACCTTAACCGATTTAAAACCCGTTACCTCTTTGGCCAGCTGCCTTACCTGCTCAATTTTAGCCTGATCGGCATCAGTTTTGGCATCATCGGAGAAAATAAAAAGGCGCGATTCTTCGGCCAGTTCATTCTTCTGCAAATAGTTTAACGTGCGGCGGGTATGGTCGGGGCGGTTATAAACAAACAGGGCTATCGGGGCAAGGTTTTGCATTTTCTACAGAATGATGTTTTGATATTTATAGTTACCTATTTGTAGCTTATTTTTTAAATAAACTCAGCTTTCCCAGTGTTTTATCAACCTTTTCATTTATGTCGGCTGCTATATGAAAGTAATAGGTAAGCAATCCATAAACAACAGCGGTAATAATACTCCTTACAAATATATCTACAAATACATTTGGCAAGCGCCAAAAATAATATCCAGCAAAAAAACTAATAGCAGCTATAACAATTACCACAAGATGTTTATAGGTGAATGGCTGCATTTTAAACCTATATTTTATATAAAACCAGGCACAAAAATTTATTCCCGCTATGGTAATTAAATAAGCACCGGCAGCACCCATGCCGCCATATTTCGGTATTAAAAGATAGGTTAGGCCAATGCATACAATACTCCAAATCAGAACAAGTATAGTTACCAACCTGTATTTATGCGAGGTTGTAATAATATAAGTATTTAGCCCGCCGGTAATATCAACCAAAAAACCCAGGCATATCATTATAAGCACGTTAAACTGATCGGCAAATATCTTTTTATTTAGCAGCGTTAGTAAATTATCCTTATTAACCAATATCCCCACAAAAATCAAAAAACCTACAACCATTTGAATTATTGATGTTTTAGAATAAACACTGGAAATATTAGCCATATTTTTTGATTTCCATGAATCTGCAACAATTTGATATGTTGTACGGCTAAGGGCCTGCGCCGGAACACTAATAACTATAGCTATCCCCGAATATAAGCTATACACACCTTGTACAGATAAACCTGCCATTGCGCTTAGCATATATTTATCTACATTTTGAAGCATAACATAAACCGCGCTTGACATCAACGTAAAGAGGCCAAAATTTACGATCTCCTTACTACTAACAACAGCAGTTTTTTGAAGACTTGTTTTGTGAGAGAAATTACCTGACAGCGCAAGACTTATGAATAAACCGATACAAATTAGGCCATTAATGGCAATGTATATAGCGATAAATTCCTGAAAATCTATCCATTTTAAAGCCAGAGCAAACATGGCAAATGTAGTCAGCAGGCGTAAAACGACTTCTTTTAAAACTGCAGAAAAAATCGACTGGTAAATAACCTTACCAAACGCTTCTAGAAAATTAAAGAATATGGTAAAAAAGGCCAGCGGCACCAGGTAATAATAGTAATCAACAAACAGATGCGCTTTTTTAGTAAAGCTGGCAGTTATTACAGGTTTAAGAACAAAAAATATCGCAGTTGATAAAATAAACCCAACCAAAGCCAAACGACCAGCTAATGCGATAAATCCATTATGGGTGCGGTCTTCAGTGCGAAAAAAAGGGAAATACTTTACAATTATACTAGGCACCCCCATTGATGCTATTAATGAGTATAATACCGACAAGGCAATAAGCAATTGGAATAAACCCAGTTGTTCCGTTGTAAGAAACCGCGGGTAAAGCAGGATGAGGTTTACAAAACCTATTATCATCCCCCCGTATGATACGATGGTATTTTTATACGCCTGCTTTTTTACTATGCCCATTGTTTGGTTTATAGCTTTAGCATATTGGGTAAACTACTGTTATTAAACAGTTTCACCCTTTAAGTCGTTAATAAAGGTTGAAAAATATGCCGGGGCTTTTAAATTCAGGTAAGTTTCGCGGTTCTTTTCCAGTTCCTGGTAAGTTAAGGCATCTACCTGCTCTGTGGTAAGCAGCAGTATATTTTTGTTGGTTCCGGTTTTCACAATGCCAACGCCATGATCCGAGTTAATTACGATGATATCCAGATCTTTCCTTGTTGCGCGAAATTTAACAATAGCTTTGAATACATCACCGTTCCAGATATAGTCGTAACCCGGCAGGTTCATGTCAATTACTTCCTGAGATGTGTAAGCACGTACAGCAGCATTCGCGTTTAGCGGGTTACAATCGTGCACTAAAATTACACCTCCTTTATTCAGGTATTTTAATGAGTTTTCGATATCAGTAACTACCTGCTCATATAAGTGCAGGCCGTCAATAAAAATAACATCAATGCCGCCAATAGCTTTTAAATATTCGCCTTGCTGTTCAAAAAAGTCATCGCTGGTTAATTCGAAGAATTTATTATTAAAGTTTGAGAAATTTTTAATGTAAGCTTTAACCTTATTTTTTAGCTTGATAATAAAATCAGGGTCGACGGCAATTTTGTTATCCGCCTTAATTTTAAAGAAGCAAAAACCGGTTTGTACACCTACTTCAACGTAATTTACTTTATCTTTTTTCTTTTTAATAACATCAATACATTGCTGTATCATGTCATATCTCTTTAATTCGCTCATTAAAATTTCTCCGGATTTGCTTTTCCTAAATTGCCAGTAAGGCCGTCATTAACTGCAGCTAAAAGTTTTTTGTATGCCGATTGCTTTGCGCTAATCACACTTATTACCTGCAGATACGCCAAATATAAAACCTTATTTACTGCGAACATAAATTTATTTTTGATTGCCACCCGTGAATAAAAATACATGCGGTTGCGCACATGGTAATAGGTGCGGAAAGTCCACTCATCCAACAACTGCGAATGGAACATTTTTTTCTGGTAATTGATGCCCTGTGATTTATCAATATCTATTACTTTACAGGATGGGATGAGCCAGATAATCCCCCCATTTTGCGTGATGCGGTATGAATATTCCGAATCATCCACATACAAGAAAAACCGCTCATCGGGGTAGCCTATATCAGCTATCAAACTCTTATGCAGCAGCAATCCACCATAAGGTACATAGGGCATGGTAACCTGCTCTTTGTATGCTCCCGGCTTTTTAAATTTATCAATCAGCTTATGGTATTGATTGTAAAAAATCCTGAAAAGATGAAAACCGAGAAAATTATCGGCAACCAGATAATAACGTTTTGGATCCGCTCCTTTGGCAATTTTTATGTGGATCGCCCTGTCATCGCGCAAGCAGAATAGCGCCTTTTTATTATTAGCACCTTCAATTACCTCCCATTTGTTTAATAGCTTATCAAGACTGCCTTCTTCAGGTAAATTATCATCATCAAGCAGCCATATAAAGTCAGAATCTACTTGCTCAAATGCATATTTTATGCCCTTACGATAGCCACCTGCCGAACCTTCATTTTCGGTATTGTTTAATAATAACACCTTCGGATCAGTAAAATTCAGAGGAGATGTTGACGCATTGTTTACAACCACTACCTGTGCTACCCGGTTAAAGGATAACGCCCGGTTAACTACCTGCGTTAAAAACCTAACCCGGTCGCCATAAGTAACTATAACAATACAAACTTTGCTTTCTGCCATTTATAAAAAAACTGCAATATAAAACTTCGGTGTTTTATATTGCAGTCAAATATCGTGCTTTAGTACGTATATGTTAGTTCGGCCTTTGGTATAATTTCGACAATTCGTTGGCGCTTAGTTTCCGGTTATAGATCCTTATATCGTCCAGGTTACCATTGAAGAAGTAATAGCTGCCATTATCAGGGTTATCAGACCCGATGTAAAAACTCGCGTCAGAATTAGGCGATATCATACTGTTATCCGATTCATTATCATAAACCCCATTTATATAGGATTTAGTTTGATGATCTGCCAAACTATACACGATAGTGATCATATACCACTTGCCCGGTACAATTTTATTCACGCCCCAAAAGCTATCAAAACCACCTCCCGGCCCGTATGAAACCAGCTCGGCACCACGGCTTTGCATACTACCGGTTATGCTTAAAGCATAACCATATTCGGTATTTGTTCTTTTACATAACACCACACTTGCAATATCTGAACTTAACTGGCTTGAATTGATCCACACATTGATGGTATAATCTGTATTGTTTAATCTAAGCGCATTTACATCGCCAATATTAATATTACTGTTAATTCCATTAAAATAATAGGCCGCGTTGGCAACTCCATTACGGTCTGCAACCGGGGTTGCTCCATTATTAATACCATTATAACCATTACCCGACATATCTGCCGTGCTATTATTAAAAGGATAATAAGCCAACAAACCTAATTTAAGGCTATCAATTGGCGCAGGCACAACCGATACAAGGCAATTTACGGATATAGTATTTGCTAAATTGCTTACAGAGATTGTTGATGAACCAACTTTTTTGGCAGTTAACAATCCTGTTTTTGTAATTGATATGATGGTAGTATCAGACGATTTCCACTTAATTGAATCTACGCCATAATTTGAAGGAGAGAATGTAACCGGCACCTGCCTGGTTTCGCCAACGTACAGTTGCAGCGTATCCTTGCCTAATAATATATCTTTAAGTCTGTCTTTAGGTGTACCAGGGCCATTGTTTTTAGTGCAGGCGACAAATGCAATAGCAATTGTCAGTAAAAAAATCACTTTTTTCATTTGTGGTTTAGGTATTAATTAGGTCGTTTATATAAAATATTGATCAACGTTACATTAAGCGCGCGGTTATAGATCCGTATATCGTCAAGCGCTCCGTTATAGAAATAGGCTGGTGTAAATGAATTTGGCACATCAGCCAAACTGTTATTACCTATATGCAACCTTGCAGTGGTTTGTGCATTAGGCGTTGGTATATTGCTTACTGAATTTACATACACGCCATTTATGTAAAAGCTTATTTGTTGTTTACTAAGATGGTATACAATGCTAAGCATGCTCCACTTACCGGTATCAATTACGCTGCTGCCCAATGCAAACGGATCGTTACCGCCTGATACATTATAGAACGGGTTACCGGCCACGCCCCCATTTTGATTATCATAGCCCACTAAAGAACAATTCCAGCCATTTTGGTATGCCCCCGCGTTTTTAGATAACAAGGCGCTCCCTGAATCATAGATATAGGTTTTAGGGTTGATCCACATATTTAGGGTGAAGTCGGTATTGTTTAACCTTAATGCAGTATTATCATTAATGGTTATATTACTGGTAGTTCCATCAAAATAATAGGCCGAATTTGCTTTGCCATTGCGGTCGGCTATCGATAATACACTATTTGCAGTACCATTAAATTTATTGCCTGATGAGTCAGCCGCGCTGTTATTAAACGGGTAATATGCAATAAGCCCGATCTTTAAACTATCAACCGGGGCAGGAACAACCGATATCAGGCAGTTTACTGAAATAGTGTTAGTTAAATTACTTACCGTAATAGTTGATGAGCCAACCTTTCTTGCTGTTAAAAATCCTGTTTTTGTAATAGAGATAATTGTAGTATCAGATGATTTCCATTTAATTGAATCAGCACCGTAATTAGATGGTGAAATAGTTACAGGTACCTGGCGTGTTTCACCAACGTATAACTGCAGGGTATCCTTACCTAATAATATATCTTTAAGCCTGTCTTTAGGTGCGCCCGGGCCAAGGTTTTTAGTGCATGAAACAAACGCAGCAGTTGCAATTGCTAGTAGAAGTAGAAGTTTTTTCATTTAAATGCTGATAAGATTTAGATGGTTGAATATAACCATTATTTCAGTCAGCCACGCATGTAAAGAATAATAAGCACAAAAAAAAGGCGAACATTTATCCGCCTTTTTATCTATAGTTAAATATGCTAATTATTGCGATTGGAATTTCTTAGCGTTGATCCTTCTTTCGTTTTCATTCAGATAGATCTTGCGTAAGCGGATGCTCAAAGGTGTAACCTCGATGTACTCATCAGCTTGTATATATTCCATTGATTCTTCTAACGAGAATTTGATAGCAGGTGCTATACGTACGTTGGTATCGCTACCTGATGCACGCATGTTGGTTAACTGCTTGCCCTTGGTTAAGTTAATAACCAAATCGTTATCGCGGATGTGCTCGCCTAATACCTGTCCTTCGTAAATATCAACTCCCGGATCGATGTGGAAACGACCACGATCCTGTAATTTATCAATAGCGAAAGCAGTAGTTTTGCCAGTATCCATTGATACCAATACACCATTTAAACGGCCCGGGATCTGGCCTTTCCATGGTTCGTATGCTTTAAAGCGGTGAGCCATGATAGCTTCACCACCTGTTGCGGTTAATACGTTGTTACGCAGCCCAATGATACCACGTGCAGGGATATCAAACTCTAAGTGCTGTAAGTCGCCTTTTGGCTCCATTATAAGCAGGTCGCCTTTACGTTGTGTTACCAGTTCGATAACTTTACCGGCAACATCGCCCGGTACGTCAACAATAAGGGTTTCAACCGGCTCACATTTAACACCATCAATTTCTTTGATGATAACCTGTGGCTGGCCTACCTGTAACTCATAACCTTCGCGGCGCATCGTCTCGATCAATACTGATAAATGGAGAATACCACGGCCATACACTAAATATGAATCAGGCGATTCGGTTTCAACAACCTTAAGCGCCAGGTTTTTTTCCATCTCTTTGTACAAACGATCGCGTAAGTGGCGTGAGGTTACAAATTTACCTTCTTTACCAAAGAACGGTGAAGTATTGATGGTGAACAACATGTTCATGGTGGGCTCATCAATGTGGATTACTTCCAGTTGCTCAGGATTTTCAAAATCAGCAATAGTATCGCCAATATCAAAACCTTCAATGCCAACAACCGCGCAAATATCACCTGCGCTAACTTCTGTAGCTTTAACTTTACCTAAGCCTTCAAAAGTATATAATTCTTTTATTCTTGATTTCTGGATCTTGCCATCACGTTTTACTAACGATACAGGCATACCTTCTTTTATAGTACCACGTGCTACACGGCCAACCGCGATACGGCCTACGAAAGATGAATAATCTAACGAAGTGATCTGCATTTGCAAAGTACCTTCATTGATAGGTGCCGGTGGAATGTTTTCCAGGATGGCATCCATTAAAGGGAAAATATCAGTAGTTGGTTGTTTATAGTCGGTGCTCATCCAGCCTTGTTTTGATGAACCGTAGATAACCGGGAAATCCAGTTGCTCTTCAGTTGCTTCAAGGTTGAAGAACAACTCAAATATTTGTTCGTAAACTTCTTCAGGGCGACAGTTTTCTTTATCAACCTTGTTTACAACAACAATTGGTTTTAAGCCTAAAGCCAAAGCTTTTTGTGTTACGAAACGGGTTTGAGGCATGGCGCCTTCAAAAGCATCGCAAAGTAACAAAACGCCGTCGGCCATTTTTAGTACACGTTCAACCTCACCACCAAAGTCGGCGTGACCTGGGGTATCGATAATGTTGATCTTAACACCTTTGTACATAACCGAAACGTTTTTTGATACGATGGTAATACCACGTTCACGTTCCAAATCATTGTTATCCAGTATCAGTTCCCCGGTTTGCTCGTTGTCCCTGAATATTGCACAGCTGTGTAATATTTTGTCAACCAGAGTAGTTTTACCGTGGTCAACGTGAGCGATAATCGCTATGTTTCTTATTTTTTGCATGAAAATGCGCCTCTAAATTTGGCGCAAAGGTAAGGTTAATATATGAGATTTGGAAGAGATTGCAACTTATTGAGTAATAATGACAAATGATTGAGATACTTAGCTTAAAAATTAACTTACAGAAAGGCTATTAAAAACTAAATCATTATTAAAAATAATTAGTCATCCTACACGGATATACTCAAATGGCTTACAACCTTTAAAACATTGGTTATCAATTATAAAATACTTTATCTTTATTACACCAATTAATTTATTTCCTACTCACATAAATCAATCACATTATGAAAAAGTATTTTGCCGAATTCATCGGGACGTTTTCTTTAGTATTGTTTGGGTGCGGTGCAGCCGCTGTGGCTGGTAAAACAATTCCAATAGCGGTTGCTGATGCGCCGGATGGTATTGGCCTGCTGGGTATAGCCCTGGCATTTGGTTTCGCCGTTGTGGTAATGTGTTATGCCATAGGGCCAATTTCGGGTTGTCATATCAACCCTGCCATTACCATTGCTATGCTGGTGGCTAAAAAAATAAGTGCAAAAGATAGTGTTGGTTATATAATAGCACAGTTTGCCGGTGCAACTTTAGCAGCATGCGCGCTGTATTTTATAAGGAGTAATTCGCCGGGGTTTGCTATGAAGGAATGGGCCCTGGCCTCAAACGGATGGGGGCCGGGATATTTGGGCAGTTATAGTACCGTAGCAGCCTTTATTACCGAAACCATCCTTACCTTCCTGTTCCTGTTTGTAATTTTTGCTACTACTTCTAAACTCGGCAACAGCAATATGGCTGGCCTTGCAATAGGTTTGACCCTTGTACTTATACATTTACTGGCCATACCTATAACAGGTACATCGGTAAACCCGGCGCGTAGTTTTGGCCCTGCTATACTGGCGGGAGGCAAAGCATTGGGGCAACTATGGCTGTTTATAGTAGCGCCTATACTGGGTGGCATTTTGGCGGCATTATTATGGCGCGGTGTATTTGAAAGCGAAGCAGAAGCTGGCGTTTAATTGTTATTATACGGGCATTATCGCTCCTGATTTTACCCATTTACAGCAAAATAATAGTTTTGTGGATGTTTTGAATTATATTACATCCACAAAACTTAACATGGCAAAAACAGGCAGACCTATTAAAGTGGCCATATTAGATCTGTATGATGGCCTTGAGAATGATGCGATACGCAGCTTTCAGGATATATTGGAGCGTTATAAAACAAAGAACGACCTTGAACTAACCTACGAAATGTTCGAGGTACGCAAAAGATGCGAAACGCCGGGATTGGAGTTTGATATATACCTCATGAGTGGCGGGCCGGGCAGTCCGCTGGATACAGAGGGCTCGGAATGGGAGAAAAAATATTTTAATTTGATAGACGGACTGGAAAAGCACAACCTTTCCGCTGATCCGCAGAAGAAATATGCCTTTTTTGTTTGTCATTCTTTTCAACTCATGTGCCGCCATTATAAACTGGGCTATATTAACGAGCGGCGCACAACCTCATTTGGCATTTTGCCAGTGCATAAAACATCGGCAGGATTAAATGAGCCTGTTTTTGATGAACTTACCGATCCGTTCTATGCGGTTGACTCGCGCAGCTGGCAGGTGATCCATCCTAACGAAAAACAATTTACAGACCTCGGCATGCAATTGCTGGCTCTTGAAAAAGAACGCCCGCATATCGACTTGCCGCAGGCCATGATGGCTGTACGTTATAGTGATTATTTTATCGGCACACAATTTCACCCCGAAGCTGACCCTGAAGTTATGCGGGCAATGCTGCTAAAACCGCACAAGAAAAAAGAAACAGTTGATGAGCATGGCCTTGATAAATATGAAGAAATGCTCGACCTGCTTGATGACGCCGACAAGTTAGCACACACACAAAGCACCATGATCCCGAACTTTTTGGATGAAGCGGTATTGAGTTTACAGGCGATCAATAAACAGAACGTTTAATTGGTTTATAACACTTTACAATCGCATGTAATTAAACCATATACTATTTGTCTCGTCTGTGCGTATATATATTAAGTTAAATGTACTAAATTTGTGACATGAATTTTCAGGTGATAATTATACTAGTTCTGTTTGTTGCGGCCATATTTTATGTGGGCCGTATGATGTATAGGAGCCTTTCTTCAAAAAAAAGCTGTGGCAGTAACTGCAAATGTGGGGTTGATTTTTCAGGCATCGAGGCTGATAAAACACATAAATAAACCATATATTTTTTATATAAACCTTCAACCTAACCAAATAATTTTTCCTAAAGTAATTTAACTGCATGGCAGATAAACAAGTTTTTCAAGCCGATTCTAAAGGTAGATGGACCCGTTTTAAATGGCTTAGCCGGGTACTAATAATTGTAATGGTAGCTGCTGTTGTGGCGGCAGCTATTGCTATCACCTCAAAAAAATATCCGGCATTACCCAACCTTAACGAGGCCCCTAAAGCATTAACCAAAGAGAGCATTGAGGCCCTGAAGAAAACGCCCAAGTACAAAAAGTTTACCATACAGGTTAATGAAATTAAGAAACTTGCCCGCCAAAAACGCCTGCACCAGCTAAAACAGCCTAATAATAAGGATCGTATAAATGCCGGCTTCTACATGGCATGGGACCCTCAGGCCTATAGTTCGCTCGAAGACCACATGGCTAAACTGGATATGGTGGTGAGCGAAGGCTTTACCATTACACCAAACGCCGATACGGTTACCGCACATATTGATACCGGCCTGGTAAGGCTTAATAAGAAATATAAAAAACCGGTTTTAATATCGCTTTCAAATTATATTAGCACTACCAATACCACCGGTGGTTTTGATACCAAGGATGTTGACCGCATTATAAAGAGCAAAAAATCCCGGACTGCGTTCATTAACAGTATCGCGGCCCAGTTAATAAAATATAAATTTAAGGGTGTCGACCTTGATTTTGATAATATAAAGGACCGCAATAACCCGGTTTATGTTCAGTTTGAAAAGGAACTTTACAGCACCCTGCACCCACTAGGTTTATTGATTACCCAAAACGTAATACCTGATGATGAGCAATATGACCTGGTGCAATTACAGCATTATAACGACTTCCTGTTCATTATGGCTATCGATCAGCATGATGAAAACAGTAACCCGGGCGATCTTTCAGACCAGCGCTGGGTAGAGGAAATTCTGGACAGGGTTTGCTCGAAGATCCCGAGTGAGAAGGTTATTTTAACCATTGCAGGCGGCGCATACGACTGGCCAGAGGGCAGCGTTGGTAAATCGATAGGTTATCAGCAAGCCATCAGTACCGCGCAGGAGCAGCAAAGCAAGATCACTTATGATCAGCAATCAGCCAACCTTAACTATAATTATAACGATCAGGACGGCAATGCCCATACAGTTTACTTTACCGATGCGGCCACCAACTTTAATATTGTGCGCATGGCGGATGATTGGGCAACGGGTGGTGTTGCGTTATGGCGCTTAGGGTCTGAAGATCCGCGTTTATGGTCGTTCTTCCAGAAAAATTTATCTATCGACTCCCTGCATAAAACAGGCGTTGATATGAAAGGCTTAACCGATGTTGGTTTAAATAACCGTATCTCGTATACGGGTGACGGTGAGGTACTTGATTTGGTAACCACACCTGTTGCAGGTAAGATAAACGTAAGCCTGGATACCAACAGCTATGTTATAAAAAACCAGCAATACATTAAACTGCCAACCAAATATGTGATAAGGCGGTATGGTTATGCACCGGGTAAAATAGTGCTGACATTTGATGACGGACCCGATCCTGAATTTACGCCACAAATATTAGATATATTAAAAAGGGAGCATGTACCAGCGGCATTTTTCGTGGTAGGTTCTATGGCCGAAAAAAATATACAGATACTGAGGCGTGAATTTGATGAGGGATACGAAATTGGTAACCACACCTTCTTCCACCCCGATATTTCAACCATCAGCTTACAGCGTGTAAACTTTGAACTGAATGCTACGCGCAGTATCATTGAATCGGTAACAGGTCGCAGCACCATCCTATTCAGGCCGCCGTATAATGCTGATGCCGAACCGCAAACACTGGCCGAGATTATCCCGGTAGCTGAAGCACGCCGCCAAAGCTATATTACCGTAGGCGAATCTATCGACCCCTGGGATTGGTATCCCGGCGTTACTGCCGATAGTATTGTAGCCCGTGTGGAGGCGCAAAAAGATGCAGGCTCGTTCTTGTTATTGCACGATGCAGGCGGTGAAACCCGTGAGGAAACCGTAAAGGCTTTACCGCGTATTATACACTTTTTCAAAAGTCACGGCTACCAGTTCACCACCATTGCTGATGTATTGCATAAAACCAAAGGTGAACTGATGCCGCCTATAAAAGATGAGGCCAACAGTGGTATCACCGGGATATTTTATAACATCTATATCAATGGTTTCTTCTACATAAACTGGTTCCTGATCTACCTGTTTCTGACAGCTATATTCCTGGCATTGGCGCGTGTGGTATTGATAGGGGTACTGGCATTGAGGCAATATTCCGACAGTAAAAAATACAAAAAATTACCTGTAGACCGGGACCTGCTTCCGGCTGTAAGTATCATCGTACCTGGTTATAATGAAGAGGTTACCGCCACCAAAACCATTGAGAGTTTATTAAAAACCGATTACCCGCGCTTCGAGATCATATTTGTGAACGACGGCTCGAAGGATAAAACCTTTGAGGTAGTAAACAACGCTTATGGTAACCATCCTTTGGTTAAGGTGCTGGATAAGCCAAATGGCGGCAAAGCATCTGCCTTAAACTTTGGTATCAGCCATGCGCAGCACGCGTTTGTGGTTTGTATTGATGCCGATACACAGCTAAAAACGGATGCCGTATATCACCTCATGACCTATTTTACCGATGAGGAAATTGGTGCCGTAGCCGGTACAGTTAAGGTTGGTAATGCCAATAATATCATCACCAACTTCCAGTCGATAGAGTACATTACTGCCCAGAATATGGACAGGCGCGCGTTTGATCTGATCAATAGTATTACTGTTGTACCGGGAGCTATCGGCGCGTTCCGCAAATCAGCCATATTTAAGGCAGGTGGTTTCACCTATGATACTTTGGCCGAGGATTGCGACCTTACCATGCGCATATTAAAGGCCGACTACATTGTAAAAAATTGTGCCGAAGCCATTGCCTATACCGAAGCGCCTGAAACACTTAATGCATTGCTAAAACAACGTTTTCGCTGGAGTTTCGGGGTAATACAAAGCTTCTGGAAAAATAAGGACGCGCTGTTTAACAAGAAATACAAGTTCTTCGGGATGGTGGGTATGCCTAACATCTTATTATTCCAGATCATATTACCATTGTTCTCTCCTTTAGCCGACCTGATGATGATCTTCGGGTTACTGGGTGGCAAACCGGGCAGAATATTGTTCTATTACGTAGTATTTGTTTTGGTTGATTTCCTGGTAGGTATTATCGCTTTCTGGATGGAGAAGGAGAACTACAAAAAACTGCTCTACATCATCCCGCAAAGGTTTATATGGCGCCAACTGATGTATTACATCCTGTTTAAAGCTATCCGTAAAGCACTTAAAGGTGAGTTAAGCGGCTGGGGTACTGTAAAGCGTACAGGTAATGTAACGATGACTGATGGGGCTGCTGCGAAGCCATAATTAAATTGCTTCGTTCTTTCTCTTATGAGGAACGAAGTATTCTTTAAGTCCTGTAATAGTGGTTATTCTTATCGTAGACTTATCGCTCGCAGCCGCTCATTGCCGCGGAGGCTACTACTTTTGTCTTGATACAAAAGGTAGCAAAAAATCAAGTCAGTAGACATGCTTCTTTGCCCCACAGGGCCTATGCGCTGCAAATCAGTCAAAACCTGGGCTGCTATATTTTTACCCTGCTGTCGCTACGCACTTGGCCTTTACCCTTCTGTAAAAATCTGCTATGCCCTGCCATTACACTCAGGGCCACCATCGTTTTGCCAGATTTCAGCCGAAGCTGTTCTACTGACAGGGAAGGGAAAAGAAAAAGCGCAGGCCCTGACAACAAGGGCGGGCCAGCGTAGTGGCGGGAATGACGGTTTAGCTTTTTGGGTGATGTGAAGGTGCGAAGTACCGCAACAGCGAAAAAAGCGTGAAGAACCGGCAGGGCGGGTGGAAGCATCCTTGTTGTCTTGATTTTTTGCTACCTTTTGTATCAAGACAAAAGTAGTAGCCTCCGCGGCAATGAGCGGCTGCGAGCGATATGTCTACGAAAGCATATTGCACTGTAAAGTCGGGGATTGCTTCATTCTTCGCAATGACGAGTTGAAGAAAGCTGGTTAATACTACCCTTCTTTCTCAATCAAACAAACCGCGTAAGCAACAATACCTTCTTCTCGGCCGATGAAGCCTAATTGTTCGTTGGTGGTGGCTTTAATGGAGATATCTTCCTCACTTATGCCTGCAGCTTTGGCAATATTAGCCTGCATAGCGGGGATATGGGGATTTATTTTTGGTGCTTCAAGACATACCATGGCATCGATATTACCTATTTGCCAGCCTTTTTCCTTTAATAATACTACAACATGCTGCAACAGTATCAGGCTGCTGATACCTTTCCAGCGGTCGTCCTTATTGGAGAAATGATAGCCGATATCGCGCAGGTTAGCTGCCCCTAACAAGGCATCACAAATAGCATGCAATAATACGTCAGCATCAGAGTGGCCGAACGCACCTGAATGATGTTCAAGATTTACGCCGCCTAAAACAAAGGGATGCTGCTCCCTTAACTGGTGCACATCAAAACCAAAACCTACTTTTATTTTCGCCACGTTTTATTACTTAGTGCCGCCAAAATTGGCCGATAATGTAAAACGTAATGTATTAGATAACGGGCTGTTTGTCTGGCTTGCTGCAATGTAACCAAAATCGAACCCAAACTGCTGGTATTTAAACCCTACGCCCAATGTAAGGTAATTACGCCCTCCCTTACTTGGATTTTGATAATAATAACCGGCGCGTAAAGCCAGTGCCTGGTCGTATGTGTACTCTAAACCTGCCGAATAGTATATTTCCTTAAACTCATCACTCAAAGAAGCATCTGAAAACGATTGAAATATACCTGCCGGTACAGAAACATCGCTGCCGGGATCTGTAGGAACTAACAGTTTGTTTACATCAAATGCAAAGGTTACATTATTTGAGTTATCCAGGTACCATGTATTGGCTATACCCACTTTTAAGTTGGTTGGTAAAAAATAAGAAGGACCGTTGTCTGAATAACTGATCTTTGATCCAATATTTGAAATGTCAGCGCCAAAAGCAAATAAGGCATCTGTGCCAAATTCCTGTGTTGGGTTTTTGTAGTATGCTGACACATCCGCGGCAACAGCGTTACCCGGTTTCTCGCCCTGGTTTGGGGTTGAGGCCGAACCGTTTGATAAATTTGAATGTATATAGCGTAATGTTAAACCCAGTGAAAAATTCTCACCAAATTTACGTGCGAATGACCCGTCGAGAGAAAATTCAGAAGGTGTAAAGCTGCCCAATGAATTACCGCTTCCATCTGTTAAAGCAATGGTACCAATGTTAAAATAGCGTAATGATAAACCAATGGCATTCCTATCATCAAGTTTATGGGCGTAACTTAAATACGATAAACTGATATCAGGAACCAGGTTCCGTAGCCAGGGATTGTATGACAATGAGAAAGTATCATCACTCTCAATAAATGCCAGTTTAGAAGGGTTCCAGTAATTTGCATTGGCATCCGGTGATATGGCTACCCCGGCATCTCCTAAAGCACCTGAGCGCGAATCAGGGGTAATGGTTAAAAAAGGAACCGCGGTTTGTAGTCCGTTAGCATTACTTCCGTTAGTACTGGTTTGTGCAACAACTAAAAAGGGGGATAATATTATTACTAAAGCAATAGTAACCCTATTGTAGAAAAGGTTCATTGAATGTATTAAATGTAATGTTCAAATATATAAATATACTTTGGCTTATAAGTATATATAAGTTACCTTTAAACCAGAAATACTAGTGATGTATGTAACACTATTGATGTTACTTACGTTTAAATGCCAAAGGAGGATTCATTTTACTGTGCTTTAGCGCAATAAATTTTATCTTTTTCAATGAAATTTTTTTAATTTTAACGATTCATACTTAAAAATAACTGTAAAAATATGAAGATAGTTTTTACTAAAACTGCTTTAGTACTTTTGGCTGCAGGGGCCCTGATAAGTGGTTGTGCAAAACATCAGGCATCTGAAAAAACCGGGATACCCTACAACGACAGAAACAACGGCGGATATGTAAAATTCCGCCAGACACACCCGTCACCAGGCCCGGGCATGGTTGCCATTGAAGGTGGTACATTTGTATTGGGTGGCAGTGCCGATCAGGATGTTGCTTACGATTATAACAACGTGCGCAGGCGCGTTACCATACCGTCATTCTACATGGATGATACAGAAGTATCAAATCAGGATTGGCTGGATTACCTGCACTGGATAAGCATTGCTTACCCTAATGATCATGAATATTACTACAATGCCCTGCCTGATACTTTAGTATGGCGCAGGCCATTATCATACAACGAGCCTTACGTTGATAACTACTTACGCCACCCTGCTTTTCAGGATTACCCGGTTGTAGGTGTATCATGGGATCAGGCGCAGGATTACTGCCGTTTCCGTACCGACCGTGCTAACGAGTACATCTTAGAGCAAAAAGGTATGCTGGCTACTGTTAAGGATAACAAAGGCAAAAACAATAACCAGGAAACTTTTAATACAGACATGTATTTAAATGGCCAGGTTAGAGGCGCGGGTGTTGATGGTAAAAAAATGTTGCCGGATTTGAGCCCTAACGCTAAAGGCAAAGCTGTGCGCCCTGCACGTATGGAAGATGGTATATTAAAACAAGCTTACCGTTTGCCTACAGAGGCTGAATGGGAATACGCGGCACTTGCTTTAGCCGGAAATACCCAGTTTGAGAACATTAATGATGGTAAAATATACCCATGGAATGGTTTAGGCGTACGTTCACCTAAAAAGAAAACCAGGGGCATGATACTAGCCAACTTTAAACGTGGTGAAGGTGATAACGCCGGTGTTGGTGGTTATCTGAATGATAAGGCGGATATTACAGCACCTGTACGGTCATATCCGCCAAATGATTTTGGTTTGTATAACATGGCTGGTAACGTAAACGAATGGGTGCAGGATACTTACCGCCAAACTTCATTTGATGAGGTGGAGGATTTCAATCCGTTCCGTGGTAATGAGTACACCAACAAACGCTTAGCCGATCCTACCAAAGGTATTTATGCTAAAGACAAATACGGTCGCCCGGTGTATGACCCTGCTACTTCAGGTAAAAAATTAAAATATAGTGAGATCATAGCGCAGCAACAAAAAAGCGATTCGCTTAAAAAAGTTACCCAGGCTGCACCGAAAGATGCATTGGCCGGAAGAGCTTATAACCCGGATCAGCGTGGTTTTGCAGATACTGTGAATGCTGCATTATACGGTACAACTACTTTGGTTAACGACCACTCTAAAGTTTACAAAGGTGGCTCATGGAATGATTTAGCATTCTGGTTAAACCCAGCAACCCGCCGCTTTATGGATGAGGACAACGCAAGTGCCGAAGTTGGTTTCCGTTGCGCGATGGATATGGTTGGTGCTGCTGAGATGAACCCGAATGGTAAACCTCACTTCAGCGTTAAAAAACCTAAGAAATTTGTAGCTAAATAAGCTGAAAGCGAAAATAATAAAGCTGAAAGGCGAAAGGTTTTAGGATCTTTCGCCTTTTCTTTTTAGGTTGAAAGCTATTTGGGCCTAACGACTATAGGCATTCAGAAGATTGCAAATAAAGGGTTGAAATATCAGATCCCTTCTTTGGGGAAGGGCAAGAAGAGATTTTCTGAATAAAGTTATCGCTAAGAGACCCTCACTTCCAGCCGCACCCCTCCCGGAGGAGGGAATTATTAAATCTTACAAATAAATACCGACGTGGATTGAAATTTAGCTGAATTGTAGCAGCACCTGGCCTTTTTCTACTTTATCGCCGGGCTTTAGTTTTACAGTCTTTACGGTAACATCAGCAGGCGCTTTGATGATGTTTTCCATTTTCATGGCTTCCAGTATAAACAGGTTATCGCCCTTTTTAACTTCATCGCCTACGGCAACAAATACTTTAAGTACAAGGCCGGGCATAGGAGCCTTTACTTCGCTAACCTTAGCATTGTTGAGGCTGCTGAGGCCAAGTTTATCCAGCAATACATCAAACTGATCTTTGGCGCTTACGGTGTATATATTGTTATTTACCTTGATCTCCGCCGTTTTTTCAGCAGCATTAAAGCTTACTACCTCGGCGTTGTATGATTGCAGATTATTGATAATATGCCATGCCGACGCGTTTATCTGCATCATATCAGCACTTACAAGCTGCTGATTAACCAAAAGGCTTTCGTTGTTATTATCTATCTCAAAATTGTATTTATCGTTTACTTTTACTTTGTGCATAGATTAGCATTATTATTAAACTGTATCGTACATCCTGAAAATTCTTCAAATCAAATAAATCCTGGTTCACACTATTGGGTAAATATGTATTGAATCATATTTGCGCCCATTTTAAGGGCTTTTAAGCGCGTTTCCTGCGTGTCGCCCGCATAGGTTCCATAATCTTCCCAACCATTGCCTAAATCGCACTCGTAATCGTAAAAACACACTAAGCGTCCCTTATATATCAGGCCGAAACCTTGTGCCCGTTTGCCATCATGCTCATGCACTTTGGGTAAACCGTTAGGGAAGCTATATTTTTGGTGATAGATGGGATGATTGAGCGGCAGTTCCACAAAATCAAGTTCAGGGAAAACCTTCTTCATCTGCGGCCTGATGAACTGGTCGAGGCCATAGTTATCGTCAATGTGAAGAAAGCCTCCTCCCATTAAATAGGCACGCAGGTTCTGCGCTTCCTGGTCGGAGAAAATCACGTTACCGTGGCCGGTCATGAAAATAAAGGGATAATTAAATATTTCTGCGCTGCCAACGTCTACCACTTCATCCTGTAGCTGGAAATTGGTTTTTAAATTCTCATTGCAGAATTTTATGAGGTTGGGCAGGGCTGTGCGGTCGCCATACCAATCGCCGCCGCCATTGTATTTTAGTTTAGCCATTTTATAGGTAGGATCATTAAAACTGCTCATTACAAACAGTGTTAACAATGCAGCGCCTATATAAATGCTTTTTTTCATTCGCGGTTTAAAAAGTTCACTTCAAAACAAGCCTCCAAAGCAGCGGTCTCTGTTCTTAAACGACTTTTTCCTAAAGTTATGGCTTTATAATCATTTTGCAAGGCATCCTCAATTTCCTTCGGACTAAAATCGCCTTCCGGACCTATCAAGATCAAATATTTTCCATTCAGGCTGATGTCCTGCTTCAGGTTGGTTTTATCGCCATCCTCGCAATGTGCGATAAATTTTTGACCATCGAAACTACGTGAGAGCAACTTGCTCAATGGTTCCGGCTCATTTAATATGGGGTGATATGCTTTTAAAGATTGTTTTATGGCCGAGGTGATGATCTTGTTCAGCCTATCCACCTTCGCCTCCTTACGCTCCGAACGCTGGCAGATGATGAGTGAGATCTCATCAATACCTATCTCGGTTGCTTTTTCCAGGAACCATTCCAGGCGTTCAATATTTTTTGTGGGAGCGATAGCTATATGCAGGTAGTGGTTCCGTTTGTTAAAGCCGGTTACCACTTCATTAATTTGCAGGATAGTCCTTTTAGGGTGGGCATCCTTAATTTCGGCTGTATATAAGCCACCTTTGCCGTCAATCAATTGCACCTGGTCACCAACATTTAAGCGCAAAACCCTTACAGCGTGTTTGCTTTCCTCTTCGCTAAGAAAATATTGGGGATGCGTTGGTTCAATATCCGGGGTGTAAAAAAGATGCATTGTATGGAATGGAATCAAGATTTAAGAATCATGAGTCAAGACGAGGAAACTTTACAGGTATCTTAGCTTTGATTCCTACCTCTTGCTTCTGGTATCTAATTAATGTAAATCTACAGCATCTTCTTCATTAATCAGCAGTTCCAGCTTTACTGATTCAATATTCTGGTCGGATTTACGCAATACCGTAATGTTATAGCCATTCGATTCCTTTTGCTCACCCACATCTGGGATCTTGCCAAAGATATCACCCAACCAGCCCGATACGGTATCATAATCACCATCCTCCGGCAAATCATGCGGCAGGTGACTGTTTACATCATAGATCGGTGCAAGCGCGTTTACAATGAACTCCCGGTCGTTTACACGTTCAACAATTGGTTTTTCCTCATCGTACTCATCCTGTATCTCGCCTACCAGTTCTTCAACAATATCTTCCAAAGTAACCATACCGGCAGTACCGCCAAACTCATCAAGCACAATGGCTATCTGGATGCGTTTTTGCTGCAGTTCGGCCATTAGGTCGTTTATCTTTTTTGTTTCGGGGATAAAATATGGCTTGCGGATAATGTTTTTTAAGATGATCTCCTCATTGCGTGCCAGTAAAGGCAGGATATCCTTTGCATGTACAATACCGATGATCTTATCTATCACATCATCATAAACAGGCATGCGCGAATAGCCTTCGGTTATGAGGGTTTCAAGCAGTTCGTCTTTATCAGTATTGATATCAACACCCGAGATCTTGGTACGGGGCACCATGATATTTTTAACCACACGCTCGTTAAACTCAAACACATTCTGTATCAGTTCGTGCTCGTTTGAATCAAGTGCGCCGCTTTCTTTACCTTGTTCCAGCAAATACTGTAATTCTTCTGAACTGTGGTGCGTTTCATCCTTCATAGCATCAATACCAAATATTTTCAGGATGAAATTAGCGAAGGTATTCAAACACCAGATAATGGGCTTAAATACGATGTAGAATAATTGCAACGGCACCGCAACCGCCATTACCGTACGCGTTGAACGCTGTATGGCTATTGATTTTGGAGCAAGTTCGCCAAAAGTGATATGGAAAATGGTTATAACCGCGAACGCTACAAAGTGCGAGATGTTTAACACCAGTGAAGAAGTAATGGCAATCCCTATCGCCAAAAAGCCATGCAGCATTACGGCAGTAACTACCGATTGCCCAAACCAGCCCAATGCCAGTGAAGCAATGGTAATACCCAGCTGCGTTGCAGCCAGGTAACCATCTAAATTATGTAAAATGCCACGGGTGGTTTTAGCCAGGCGGCTGCCCGTTTTGGCCTTTATTTCAATTTGCGAGCCCCGCACCCTTACCATTGCAAATTCAGCGGCAACAAAAAAGCCGTTCAGCAATACCAGGAAAACGGTAAGGAATAGATAAAAATAATTTACGGTGAGTTCTGCGGGGTCCATTAATTAATTATTGGTACACAGGGAAAGTGGACTTATATAACTCCATACTTTCTTGAATTACTTTGTGGGCATAACGCAAGCCAAGTAAATGCTCGATAGTTACGTTCTTGCCCTCTAACTTTTTATAGTCCTGGAAAAAACGAACGATCTCTTTCATAGCATGCGGCGGCAATTCGTTCAGGTCATTGATATAGTTTACCGACATGTCGTTTTTAGCGACAGCTATAATTTTATCATCCTGCTCGCCATTATCAACCATATGCATAACGCCTATTACCTTTGCTTCGATGATAGACATCGGGAATACGTCAACAGAACATAGTACCAATATATCCAGCGGGTCATGATCATCGCAATAAGTTTGCGGGATGAAACCATAGTTGGCGGGGTACATTACAGAAGAAAATAAAACACGATCAAGTTTTAATAAACCTGATTCTTTATCAATCTCATATTTAGCCTTAGAACCTTTAGGTATCTCAATTACTGCTTGTACAATTTCAGGTACATTATCTCCGGGTGAAACCTGGTGCCAGGGATGTTGTGTGCTCATTTAGTAGTGTTATGTTATTATTTATAGTGTTTACTTACTTTAGTTGGTGTGCTCCTTTTTTTCAAAAAAGCAATTATCAAAGGAACAGATGTAACAACAAAAAATCCGATGATGATATAATCCAGGTAATGTGTTATCTCGGGATACTTTCTTCCCAAGAAATAACCTGTTAAACACAGGGTTACCACCCATGCTACGCTGCCTATAATATTATAAAGGGTAAACTTTTTAATATCAATTTTAACAACTCCTGCAAAGATAGGAGCAAAAGTTCTAATTATAGGGAAAAATCTGCCCAAAATTAGCGCCATACCGCCATATTTTACATAAAATTGCTCGGCCATTACCACATATCGCTTTTTAAACAACCAGGAATCGTTTTTGTTGAATAAAATTGGCCCCGTTCGGTAACCAAACCAATAACCGGTGTAGTTCCCTAAAATGCCTGCAACTATTAATGAGATGATTAGCGTAGTGATCTGGATATCGAACATTCCGCTTGCGCAAAGCAAGCCTGCCATAAATAGCAGGTAGTCTCCCGGTAAAAAAAAACCAAAAAACAATCCGGTTTCAGCAAAAACAACAATAAGCAAAAGAAAAAATCCTCCTCTGCTTATGATGGATTGAGCGTCCGTTAAATTTTGCAGGTGTTCCCAAAAACTTTCCATTCACTATGTAAAACTACAAATATTAAATCAATTTGTAGTTATGCCTTATTTATTAAATAAGGAAATCGCTTTCAATAAAAATAAGCTGCTATTTTCATTGGCTATTTGTTTTATGCGTGATAGCCATAAACTATATACCATACAGTGAAAGCAGATTAAACCACCGTAGCGATGGGTTTGAAACCATCGCTACAAAAGAAGTTAAAAGCGATTTACTTATTATTAAATAAGGTACGCAATAAATGTTGGATATACGCCAATAATAATGGTAATTAATGCAGAGAAGCCCAAAACAAAGCTGTAGTATGCCGGGATCTGCACTTCATTGGTTTCGGCTGTGCGGAAATACATGGCCACAATCACCCTGAAATAATAGAAAATACTGATGATAGCATTTACTACTGCCAGCACAACCATCCAAACCTGGTAATGCGAGAGGGCGCTTGAGAACATAAAGAATTTACCGATAAAGCCCGCGGTAAGCGGTATGCCTGCTAATGAAAGCATAGCTATGGTTAATACCAAAGCCAGGAAAGGGTTCTTTTTTGAAAGGCCGTTAAAACTCTCAAAGTTATCGCTGCCTGACTGCTGTTGTACCAGTATTAGAGCCGCAAACGCGATGATAGAAGCAATTGAATAAGCCGTAGCATATATAAACACCGAGTTGGCTGAACTTGCGCCTAAGGCCACAATAGCAAACAGTAAATAGCCCGCATGTGATATGCTGGAGAATGCCAGCATACGTTTAAAGCTTTGCTGATAAAGGGCAGTAATATTACCGATGAACAATGTTAATATAGTTATAATAAGCAGGGCAGGCATCCAAAACTCAGCAACCGGTGCAAAGCACTCGGCAAACAAACGCAGGAATGCGGCGAAACCAGCAGTTTTAACTACGGTTGACATGAACGCGGTGATCAGCGTTGGTGAACCTTCATACACATCCGGGGTCCAGAAATGGAATGGTGCAGCACCTACTTTAAAGCAAAGGCCAACAATGATCAGCATAATGCCCGTGCCAAGCATAGGGTCCATACCACGTGGATGAGCTACTACCCAGTTACGGATAGCTTCCAGGTTAAATGAACCTGTTGTACCGTAAATAAGCGTGATACCGAATAGTAAGAAACCTGTTGAGAAAGCACCCATCAGGAAATATTTTAAAGCTGCTTCGTTTGAAGCAAAATCATTCTTTTTAATGCCTGCCAATATGTATAAGCTAACCGACATGATCTCGATACCGATGAACAGCATGGTTAGGTTATAGTACGATACCATTACGATAATACCTGCCAGCGAGAACAGGATGATGGCGTAATACTCGGCAATGTGATCGCTTATACGCTCAAAATAACCTTTTGATAATAACAGGATAAGTATGGTAGATACGATAGTAATGGCCGAAAATGCTATTGAATAGTTATTAAACAACATCATGCCATGATAAATAGGCTTAGCTACATCAATTGAGGTCCATTGTGCAAGGGCAAAGCCCAAAGCAGCAAGCAAACCGATAACAGCAACCGGCAGCAACGCATTTTTGGCTTTATATAAACCCAAATACAGAAGCACTATGGGTAAAACAGATATAATTATTAAGGTATTCATTTTATGTCTTTAAATCTGATCTCTTTATTTATCATTAACAGGTAAACAGCGTTTACTTGTTATAATGTAACGTTCATTGCTTTGGTGCTTATTGTTAACAGCAATTTGTCAACAGCAGCTTCCGACAGATGTAATATTGGCTGCGGATAAACACCGATGCCTATGATTAATATACAAATGATTATCAGGGTTAATTTTTCAGAGCCGGTAACATCAACAAAGGTTGAGGTTAATGCATTGGTTTCGCCCTGCATTACATTTTTGTACATCCTGAGCATATATACAGCACCAAATATGATGCTTAGACCTGCTACAAGCCCGAACCAGAAATCAAACTGGTAAACACCGTTCAGCAATAAGAACTCGCCGATAAAACCATTGGTTAGCGGTAACGCTACGGTGCCTAAAACAATTATTAAAAATGTGATAGCAAACGTAGGCGCTACTTTTGAAATACCGCCCAGCTGGCGTACGTCCATCGTGTTCATTTGCCTGCTGATGATATCCCAGATAAAGAATAAACCAATTACGTTTATACCGTGGTTAAGCATCTGGATCATTGCACCCTGTGTGCCTTGTAGGGTAAGACTGAATATACCGGCAGCAATAAGGCCAACGTGCGATATGGATGAATAAGCCACCAAACGCTTGCCCTCTTTTTGGGTGAACGCTATTACTGCTGCATAGATAACACCAATAATAGCAAGCACCATTACCAAATTTTGCCAATGTAAAAATGCGATAGGCGCGTTAGGTATTAACCAGCGCATTAAACCATATAAACCCATTTTTAACATTATACCGGCTAATAGCATACTGCCTGCTGATGGCGCTTCGGTATAGGTATCGGGCTGCCAGGTATGTAATGGGAACAAAGGGATTTTAATTGCGAATGCCAGGAAGAACGACCAGAATACCCAGTTTTGGCGGGCAGGATCAAGCTTTGTGGCATAAAATTGCATCAGGTCATAGGTGCCGTTTGGCGATTGCAGGTAAAGGTAAATTATACCTACCAGCATAAATAATGAGCCTGCAAATGTATAAATGAAGAATTTAAGCGTGATACGGATACGGTCCTGACCGCCCCACATAGCACATATAAAATAGATAGGGATCAGCGCTGCTTCCCATCCTACATAAAATAAGAAACCGTCTAACGCGGTAAAAACTACCAGTAAGCCTGCCTGCATAAATAAGATCAGCGCATAAAAGGCCGATGCATTTTTGTAGGTATGCTTGTAGGTTGTTAATATAATAATAGGAATCAGCAAGGTGGTAAGTAATACCATTACCATGCTTATACCATCAATACCTGCATTAAAATAAATGCCCATTTTAGCTATCCATGGTACATTAATAGCGTACTGTATGGTAGAATCGGGCGTAAAATTAGCTATAAACCAGCCTGCAATGGCTAATTCGGCAACAGCAAAAAACAAAGCAACATATTTTGCTATCTCATTTTTCAATAAGAACACCGCAAGGGCTGCTATAATCGGTAAAAAAATTAATACACTAACCGTCATTTTATATTTAAACGCTAAGGTTTATATTCTAACTAAACTATATACTAATACAGCAATAATGCCTATCACCATCATAAAGATGTAAAAGCCCACATTACCGGTTTGCAACAGGCGTAAACCTTTGCTGGCTTCAACAGGCCCTCTGCCAATACTGTTCACTAAACCATCAATACCGGCGCGGTCAACAACATTGTAAAAGAAACCTGATATCGCATCAAGCGGCTTGCGCACAATGGCATCGTACAACTCATCAATATAAAACTTGTTGTATGATAGATTTTCCCAGAAAGAACGCTCTTCTGTATCGGCAACAGGTAAGGTAGCTTTGCTAACATATTTGCTGTAAGCATAAATTAATGCTATGATCGCAACTCCTGCAGAAACTGCCATTAACAATAACTCTGATGGTGGAGTTGCAGCAGATGCTGCGCCCGGAACAGTTACTAATAATGGGTGTAACCAGCCTGCTAACCAATCATGACCTCCCCAACTTTCAGGTAAACCTATAAGTCCGCCAAAAGCTGCTAATATTGCCAGGATGATTAAAGGTATAGTGATAGTTAATGGTGATTCGTGTAAATGATGTTCCTGCTCATGTGTACCTCTGAATTTACCCCAGAAAGTAAGGAACATTAACCTGAACATGTAGAATGAAGTTAACATGGCCACAATAACACCGATAACATACATTGCCGGACTATGCAGGTAAGTGTGGTACAAGATCTCATCCTTTGAAAAGAAACCAGATAACGGCGGTATACCTGATATAGCTATCGTACCGATCAGCATGGTTATAAAGGTGTATGGTAATTTGCCTTTTAAGCCACCCATTTTACGCATATCCTGTTCGCCGCTTACCGCGTGGATAACAGAACCTGCGCCAAGGAATAATAAGGCTTTGAAGAAAGCGTGTGTAATTACGTGGAAAAACGCGCCGCTGTAATCGCCTACGCCCAAACCTAAAAACATGTAGCCTAATTGTGATACTGTTGAATAAGCCAATACCTTTTTAATATCAGTTTGTGTCAACGCGATAAGTGCACCTAATGCTGCTGTGGCTAAACCTACAATGGCTATTACTTCCATTGTATCCGGAGATAATGAGAATAATATGTTTGAGCGCACGATCATATAGATACCTGCGGTAACCATGGTTGCCGCGTGTATCAAAGCTGAAACCGGGGTCGGGCCAGCCATCGCGTCGGGTAACCAGGTAAATAATGGTATTTGTGCTGATTTACCTGTAGCACCGATAAATAACAGTAAGGTTATTACAAATAATACGCCTTCGCCTGAATGCATAGCAGCAGCAGACTTAAATACGGTTGCAAACTCAAAGCTGCCGAATACACGGAAGATCAGGAACATGCCGATCAAAAAGCCAAGGTCACCTATACGGTTCATGATGAATGCCTTTTTAGCGGCATCGGCGTAATCAGCATTACTGTACCAGAAACCGATCAGTAAGTATGAGCATAAACCTACACCTTCCCAACCAATGAACAGTATCACATAATTTGAACCTAAAACCAGCAGCAGCATGAAGAATACGAACAGGTTAAGGTAGGCGAAAAACTTACCAAAGCCTTCATCATCGTGCATATAACCGATAGAGTATAGATGGATAAGGAAACCTACGCCTGTGATGATGAGCAGCATGATTGAACTCAGCTGATCAACAAGGAATGCGAATGGGATTTTAAAATATTCTACGTGGATCCAATCGTATAAAGTAACATTGATAGGGCCGGTTGATTTTACTTGTAAAAAAGCGGCAACACTAAGAGCGAAAGATGCAAATACCAGGAAGCTGCCGATAAAACCGATCAGATTTTTTGATAAGGTATTACGGCCTAGTCCGTTAATAATAAAACCGGCTAAAGGTAATACAGGAATAAGCCAGATGTATTTATCCATTTGTTAGTTATAATTTTAGCCCCTAACCCCTAAAGGGGAACAAAAGCTTGTCTTTTAATTTTATTTAAACTCTCCAAACTCCCCTTCAGGGGGTCGGGGGGCTTTTACCACTTCAACCTGTTCAATACGTTAATATCGATAGAGTTGGTGTTACGGTATATCATTACTATGATGGCCAGGCCTACAGCTACTTCGGCAGCGGCAAGCGCCATGATGAAAAACACGAATACTTGTCCGCTGGCATCGCCGCTGTATACCGAAAATGCGGTAAGCAACAGGTTAACCGCGTTAAGCATCAACTCAACCGACATAAAAATGATGATGGCATTTCTGCGTAGCAACACGCCCATTACACCTATTGAAAATATAATAGCGCTTAATAATATGTAATGATTAAGCGGTACTGTATGCAGTGTATTAGTTAAACTTTCCATTATACAGTTTTTGGGTCTTTAGTGGCTAATAAAACAGCTCCAACCATTGCCGATAATAACAATAGCGAAGAGATCTCGAACGGTAATAAAAATTCGTTGAACAGTACCTTGCCTAAGTTTTTAACTAAGCCCAGGCCAGGATCCTTTAATACTACAGGCTCTGCAATACCTACCTGCCTGAAACAGGCAAACAGTACCACAAATAAGCAGCCGCCACCTAGTACAGCGGCAATTTTTACAATGTTTGATTTGAATGGCTCCGAATCTTTATTCAGGTTCATGAGCATGAGCGTGTATAGGAACAGTACCAATATGGCACCCATGTACACAATGAAATTTACAATAGCCAGGAACTGGGCATTCAGCAGTATATACTGAATTGTGAATGTAAAAAATGTGAGTACAAGGTAAAGTATGCTATGCACCGGATTCTTTGCAGATATGACCAATATCGAAAAGAATATGGACAAAAACGCGATGAAGTAAAATGTATTCATGTTTATATTTACAAAATACCTTATGCCTTAAAAGTTGGGCAAAGGTATAAAACTTCTTTATTGATTTAAGGGCGCTTCTACTAATTTGTCCTTACCGTATATAAAATCTTTCCTTAAATAATCCGCAGGCACTATATCACCATCAAGGTAGATAGCCTCTTTAGGGCAGGCTTCCTCGCATAATCCGCAGAAAATGCAGCGCAGCATATTTATTTCATATACAGCAGCATATTTCTCTTCGCGGTATAAATTTTCTTCACCTTTCTGGCGCTCTGCAGCAATCATGGTGATGGCTTCAGCAGGGCATGATAAGGCGCATAAACCGCAGGCTGTGCAACGCTCTTTACCGTTCTCGTCACGTTTAAGAGAGTGCATGCCACGGAAGTTTTCAGAAAACTCACGTTTTTCTTCAGGGTAGCTGATGGTTACAGGTTTCCTGAAAAAGTGTTTCATAGTAATTGACAAGCCCGATAAAATAGCAGGCAGGTAAGCCCTCTCCCAAAAATTGAGCGGCTTTGATTCAATTAACTTCTTTTTATTACTTAATGATTCCATTTAATTCAATCTCCTATTAACTATAAAAAAGTTCCGATAACACCTGTCAACACAATATTAGCTATAGCCAATGGTATTAATATTTTCCAGCCAAGGTCCATCAACTGGTCGTAGCGGAAACGCGGGATTGTCCAGCGTACCCACATAAAGAAGAAGATGAACAGGAATACTTTTGTAAACATAATCACCACACCAATTATAGGTGCGATAGTCGGGCCAGCGTGTGCCAATACCCAATCCATACCCGGATAGTTGTAACCACCCCAGTAAAGTGTTACCATTACTGCCGATGATATGAACATGTTGATATACTCAGCAAACAGGTAGAAACCCAGTTTCATTGATGAGTATTCAGTATGATAACCACCTACGAGCTCGGTTTCGCACTCAGGCAAATCGAATGGTGTACGGTTGGTTTCAGCAAATGCGCATACTATAAACAACAGGAAACCTAAAGGCTGACGAAGAACGTTCCAGTGCCAGGCGTGCTGTTGTTCAGCAATTTCGCGTAAGCTTAAAGTTCCGGTTAACATTAACAGGGCGATGATAGAAAGGCCCATTGAAATTTCGTAGCTGATGTTTTGTGAAGCAGCACGGATAGCACCTAACAAAGAGTATTTGTTATTTGATGCCCAGCCACCTATCATTACGCCATAAACACCTAACGATACTACACCGAAAATGTATAATACACCTACGTTGATATCGGTAACCTGTAAGTCAACAACATGCCCGCCTATAGTGATCTGCTGCCCCCATGGGATAACAGCTGAACCTATACAGGCAGTTAATATAGCTAACGACGGACCCGCGATAAACAGGAACGCGCTGGCGTTGGTTGGGATAATCTCTTCTTTCAGGAACATTTTACCACCATCGCATAATGGTTGTAATATACCCCAGGGGCCGGCACGGTTAGGGCCTACCCTATCCTGGAAAAAGGCGGCTACTTTACGTTCGGCATAGGTGGAATACATGGCCACCACCAGGCTAATAGCGAAAATGATCACTATCAGTACAAATTTTATGATTATATCTGCTAATTCCATTATAAACGTGTATCCCTTTCAAATTGCTCCCTGTTTGCTTCTATAAGCACCGGGTTTGTTTTTACAACCGGCAGCGGGTGTAAAGTTTCGTAATGATTTGAACTGATAACCGATTGATTTGAAACCTTGCGCGGGCCTTCAATTACCCAATCAGCAGTTTTCTTTTTATCAAAACGGCATTCGTTGCAAATAAATTCTTCAACCTCACCATAAACATCCTTGCGTGCGGTAACACGTAACACATCCTCGCCTTTATACCAAAGGGTTACTTTGCCATTACAGTTAGGGTGGTTACAATCCCTGTGTGCCTCAACCGGTTTGGTGAACCAAACACGATTTTTAAAGCGGAAAGTTTTATCAGTTAAAGCGCCTACCGGGCAAACATCAATTACGTTTCCTGAGAAATCGTTATCAATAACTTTATGTATGTAGGTTGAGATCTCGGAGTGGTCGCCACGGTTCAGGATACCATGCTCGCGCTGATCAGTGATCTGATCGGCGGTGAAAACGCAACGGTAGCAAAGGATACAGCGGGTCATGTGCAGCTGGATCTTATCGCCAATGTCTATCTTCTCAAATGTACGGCGGTCAAACTCATAGCGGGTTTTTGCAGCGCCGTGCTCAAAGCCCAGGTTTTGCAGATCGCACTCACCGGCCTGATCGCAAATAGGGCAATCAAGCGGGTGGTTAATCAATAACATTTCAACTATCCCTTTACGCGCTTCAATTACCTCTGGCGAAGTAATGTTTTGCACTTCCATCCCATCCATAACCGCGGTACGGCATGATGCTACCAGCTTTGGCATTGGGCGCGGGTCTTTTTCTGATCCCTTGCTTACCTTTACTAAACAGGTACGGCATTTACCGCCGCTGCCTTCCAGCTTGGAATAATAGCACATAGCAGGCGGCACAATATCACCACCAATTTGCCTTGCGGCATTCAGGATGCTTGTTCCGGGTTCTACTTCTACGGGAATACCGTCTATTGTAACTTTCATTTGTAGTTCAAAGTTATAAATTCAAACTTTCTTTTGTCTTTTTGACTGATCGGCAACCGGCTCTGTTGAGCTTGGGATTGCTTCGTTCCTCGCAATGACGATTTTTATATACTTTGTCATGCTGAGGTACGAAGCATCTTCCGCTTGGTGAACCACAGGACAGTTTCTTCGCTATCGCTCAGAATGACAATTGTTTTTATTAGTTAAACAGCTTCAGCTTTTACCAGCGGATCAGCATAATGTGCTATTCCATAATTACGGGTAACTGCTTCGGCGCTGTTTGTTACGTGCCATTCAAACTCATCCCTGAAATGGCGGATAGCGCTGGCCACCGGCCATGCAGCCGCGTCACCCAGCGGACAAATTGTGTTTCCTTCTATTTTCTTTGATACATCAACCAGCAGGTCCATATCACTCATGTTGCCATGGCCATGCTCTAAGCGATGCAATACTTTTTCCATCCATCCGGTACCCTCACGGCATGGCGAACATTGTCCGCAGCTTTCGTGGTGATAAAAACGGGTGAAGTTCCAGGTATTACGTACAATACACTGATCCTCATCAAAAGCGATGAAACCACCTGAACCCATCATAGTACCGGTAGCAAATCCACCATCTGATAATGACTCATAGCTCATCAGGCGTGGTTCGTTATTGATCGTTTTCAAGAACAGGTTTGCCGGTAAGATCGGCACTGATGAACCGCCTGCAACAACTGCCTTTAAGCGTTTGCCGTTAGCAATGCCTCCGCAATATTCATCAGAGTATAAAAATTCTTCAACCGGTAAGCCAAGGTCGATCTCGTATACACCCGGTTTTTTAACATTACCACCTGCAGAAATCAGCTTAGTACCTGTACTGCGGCCGATACCAACTTTAGCGTACTCTTCGCCGCCTTCGTTAATGATTGGTACTACAGCAGCGATTGATTCTACATTGTTTACCACAGTTGGGCAACCATACAAACCTGCAATAGCCGGGAATGGTGGTTTTATGCGTGGGTTACCACGTTTACCTTCCAGTGATTCTAATAAAGCGGTTTCTTCGCCGCAGATATAAGCGCCACCACCTGGTTGTACATATAGCTCAAGGTCGTAACCTGAGCCTAAAATATTTTTGCCTAAAAATCCTTTTGCTTTTGCTTCCGCAATGGCTTTTTCAAGGATGCGGATCTGCGGCATCATTTCGCCGCGAACGTAGATGTATGATGTTTTAGCGCCTAAGGCAAAACTTGATACGATCATCCCTTCAATTAACAGGTGAGGGATATAGGTCATCAGGTAACGGTCCTTAAAAGTTCCCGGCTCCGATTCATCGGCATTACATACCAGGTAACGGGCAACACCTTCCGGTTTAGCCAAAAAGCTCCACTTCATCCCGGTAGGGAAACCAGCACCGCCACGGCCGCGCAAGCCCGATTTTTTAACCTCCTCAACAACCTCCTCAGGCGTTAAGGTTTTAAGCGCCTTTTCAACAGCTGCATAACCACCTTTTGAGCGGTAAACATCAAATGTGTTGATGCCGGGTACGTTTATATGTTCTAAAAGTAATTTACGCGCCATGGCTACTAATAAATCTTTTTGTTCAACTTGTAATAATTAACATGCCTTTTAAGGCAGCTTCCGAAAGCAAAAATGGTTAAGAATATTAACGGAAGTGATTTTAGGGTGCTGTTGCCGCTCGCAGCGAAAGCCAGTAAGCTTACGCCCACTATAAAAACAACATCTGTAAAAATCAGCATCTTCCTGCTCATTAATAAATCCTCCTGGTTTGCTTGTAGTAATTAATGTGCCTTACCATGCAGGTAATAAAAGCTATAATAACCAACGGCCCGAGTATGATCATGTTCTTTTTGAATCCGTCGGTAATGTTTATCATCACTAGCGCGAACACAAAAAGAGCATCAGCTACTACAAGGTTTGTGTTGATCATTGTTGCTTAGTTATTTCCTTTTCTTTTTAAATCTCCAATCAGGTTATCAACGGATGCTTCCGTTAAATTTTCATAAAAAGTATATTCAGGGCCTATCTGCAACACCGGGCCAAAACCGCAGGCTGCCAAACATTCCACTCCACGCCAACTAAATAAGCCATCAGGTGTAACTTCACCTTCTTTAACGCCGAGTTTGTTTTCAATATAGTCCATTATTTTTTCGGCACCTACTAAACAGCAAGGGCCAGTGCGGCAAACCTCCAGTACATATTTGCCTTGCGGGCGCATAAAGTACATGCTGTAAAAAGTAGCTACTTCGTATACTTCAATATCTTTTATTTTCAGGTAATCAGCAACCTTATCCATTGCAGGGGCGCTTAACCAGCCATACTCAGCCTGCACCAAATGCAGTATAGGCAACAGGGCCGATTTTTGTTTGCCTTCGGGATAGCGGCTAACTATATCATCAAATTTGGTGATCAGTTCCGATGAAAACTCTACCGGAACAGCTTGTGCATCGTCAACTCTAAGCATCTAATTCTCCGGCTATTACGTTTAAACTACTCATGTTAATAATCGCATCAGATAACAACATACCACGGCTCATTGGCGCGTACATCTGGTAATTGATGAAACTAGGCCTGCGGAAATGCAAGCGGTATGGCGATCTGCCGCCATCGTTCACCAAATAAAAACCTAACTCGCCATTAGCACCTTCAACTGAGTGATATACTTCAGTTTTAGGGGTATCTATTTCACCCATTACTATCTTAAAGTGATAGATCAGGGCTTCCATATTGTTATAAACTTCTTCTTTTGGAGGCAGGTAGAATTCAGGCACATCAGCATGGAAAATATCTGATGGTTCTTTCTCTAACTTCACCAATGCCTGTTCTATCAGGCGAAGGCTTTGCCACATTTCTTCGTTACGCACCAGGAAACGGGCGTAAACATCACCCTTTTCACCTACAGGCACTTCAAAATCAAAGTCCTCGTATGATGAATATGGGTTCATAGCCCTTACGTCGTAATCAACACCTGCGGCGCGTAAAAGGGGGCCTGACCAGCTATAGCTTAGCGCTTCCTCAGGGGTTACTTCAGCAACACCTTTGGTACGGTCAACAAATATGCGGTTACGGTTAAACAGGGCTTCAAACTCACGCAAGGTAACCGGAAAATCTTTCAGGAACTTGCGCAGCTTAGCAAAGGCTATGGTATTGAAGTTACGCTCGAAACCACCTATACGGCCAATGTTGGTTGTAAGGCGCGAGCCGCAAACTTCTTCATAAATTTCATAAATAGCTTCACGGTATTCCATCATGTAAAGGAAACCTGTGAAAGCGCCGGTATCAACACCCAATACACCGTTACAAACTATATGGTCGGCTATACGTGCCAGTTCCATTACAATTATGCGGAGGTAATCCACACGTTTTGGGGTTTCGATACCCAAAAGTTTTTCAACCGTCATGTGCCAGCCCATGTTGTTTATGGGTGATGAACAATAGTTCAGGCGGTCGGTTAGTGGGGTGATCTGGTAAAATGGCCTGTGTTCGGCAATTTTTTCGAAGGCACGGTGTATGTAGCCAATGGTTGATACGCCGCTTATGATCCTTTCGCCATCCAGCTGCAATACGTTTTGGAAAACGCCGTGCGTGGCAGGGTGGGTTGGCCCTAAGTTTAGGGTTGAGGGCGCGGTTTGCGGATCGTTATCTGTATATACCGGGTGATTCTGCATTTCTGTCTATCTTCCGAAAAAATAATCTTTTTTATCAACACGGTTAGGGTCTTCCAGCGGGAACTCTTTTCTCATCGGGAAGGCCGTCATGTCGTCAACATTTAATATCCTGCGTAAATCAGGGTGACCGTCGAAGATCACACCAAAAAAGTCGTAGGTTTCTCTTTCCATCCAGTTGGCACCATTCCAAACCGTTGTTGCGGTAGGGATATGGTAATCATCGGCAGGCAAGAAAACTTTTATACGGATGCGTACATTATTTACCAGGCTATGCAGGTGATAAATTACACCAATAGGGTTTGCCTGCTCCGGGTAATGGATAGCTGTTATATCAGTTAAAAAAATGAACTGCAACACAGTATCATTTTTTAGGAAATCCAAAAGATCGATAATATGCTCCCGGCTGGTTTCAACAGTTACTAAGCCATAAGGCTCGCCAACAACGGTTATTTGCTGCCCGAACTTTGCGTTGATCTTCTGTAGAAGCTCTTCGTTTGTTATCTTAGCCATTATTGTATACCGTATGAAGCTAATAATTTCTGATACTCCGGTGTACTTCTCCGGCGTAATGATTCTGTTTGCACCAGTTTCTGGATACCCATAAAACCATCAATAATGGCTTCGGGGCGTGGCGGGCAACCTGGCACGTAAACGTCAACCGGGATAATCTCATCAATACCCTGTAAAACTGAATAAGTATCAAATATACCTCCGCTTGATGCGCATGCGCCAACAGCTATTACCCAACGGGGCTCGGCCATTTGCAGGTAAACCTGGCGAAGCACAGGACCCATCTTTTTAGAGATAGTACCCATAACCATCAACAGATCGGCCTGGCGGGGCGAAAAACTTAAACGCTCGGCGCCAAATCTCGACAAATCATAATGGGAAGCCATGGTTGCCATAAACTCAATACCACAGCATGATGTGGCAAATGGCAGGGGCCATAACGAGTTTGAACGCGCTAAACCTATTGCTTTATCAAGCGAAGTAGCGAAAAACCCAGCACCTTCTACACCAGGAGGAGCTTCAACTAACTGAATATCACTCATGAATTATATAATACAAAAACCTATCCAAATGCGGAAAGGATGGACAAATCTACAATAATTAAGCTGTAATTAATACACTATGCAATTGGTAGAATATATTTAGAATTAGTCTAAACAAGGCGCTTTGTGATTGCATGCACAAGGCGGTTTTATTGTTTTCAGGTCAGATTTATTTTACTTGTCATGCTGAGGCACGAAGCATCTGAACGCCTGATAACTACAGGACAGTTTCTTCGCTAACGCTCAGAATGACATCATCAAGATGCGCGAATTGGAAATTAATCCCAGTCCAGCGCGCCTTTTTTTATCACGTAGATAAAGCCTAGTAATAAAGTGGCCATAAAGATGAACATCTCTACCAGTCCGCTTGTGCCTAAAGCTTTAAAGTTAACTGCCCATGGGTACATGAAGATCACCTCCACATCAAACAATACAAACAGTATAGCTACCAGAAAATATTTAATGGAGATAGGTGTACGGGCATTACCAACAACCTCAATACCCGATTCAAACGGGGTTAATTTATCTTGTGTTTTACGTTTTGGCCCAATTTTATGGGTAACAAACATGGTGGTAACCACAAAACCAAGTGCTACCAGCATTTGAAAAATAATGGGCAAATAATTTACCGGCAAACTTTGTATTTCCATGCTGCAAATATACTAATGCGTTGATAATAAAAAAGGCCTCATTTTATTGAGGCCTTTAATTTTATTGGTTATTTTTTTCTTTTCTGATAATCCAGCGCTTGCGGATCGGTTGGTGCAAGGGCTAATGCTTTACTAAAGTTATCAGCAGCTTTAACCGGGTCTTTGGCAATCAACTCATAGTATGTGCCTAAATAATCATAAGCAGTAACTAAACTCTTTTTATCAGCATCACTGATTGTTGGTTTTGCAGTTGTTAAAGCGATAAATTGCTCGTAGTAAGGTTTTGCATAACCTTTAATGTTGTTACGGTCAGTTTCACGCAGGTCATTTGTATATGCCCTGAAAAGTGCAACTGCTGCAACCGGCTTGGTAGCTTTTTGTTGTACCTGACTAAATGCTGAATCTGCCTTAGCTAACAATGTAGAATCAGGTTTTTTAACATCATATGCAAAATAATAGGCACGGCCCTCATTGAATAGATCTGGCAATGTTGCACCTTTAGATTTGCTCACGAATAATGCATAAGCCTCGCCAGACTCTTTATATTTCTTTTGAGTATATAAAGATCTTGCAATTTCACCTAATACATCTGTTTGTGTAGTATCCAGTGAATATGCTTTTCTCAGGCTTTGCATACCTAATGAATCCTGGCCGCTGGCAATTTGCAGGTGACCTAAGTAGGTATAATCCAATGGAATGATACGTTTAGGGTCAGCTTTGGTCATCCAGGTGTTCATAGCTGTTAAGCCTGCAGGATAATCTTTATTGTTATATGCGGCATAACCCAAATAACGGTAAACCCTTAGGTTAGTGCTTGCTGATGATGACAATTGTTTAGTCAACGCTTCCAGTTCATCATATTTACCCGCGAAGATCAGGAAGTCGGCATAACGCATTTGCGATTCTAACGACATGTCTGTTAAACTAAGGTATTTTTTGTATTGGGTGATCGCTTCGTTTGCTTTATCAACTGCAACCTTAGGGTCGCTCTTTGCCCAACGTGCATCGGTTTCAGCCCACTCGCGGTAAGCAGGACCAAAGTTAGGGTCGATAGCTAAAGCAGCCTGAAAATCCTTAATCGCATCTTCAAAGTTGTTGGCATACTTGATCAAAACACCTTGTGCCACATCAGCAGCTGCTGATTTTGGATCAAGTTCCAACGCTGTAGAGTAGTTTGAATAAGCGTCAGATTTTAACTGGGTAAGGTCAGCATCACCCAATGCTAAAAACAGTTCTGAATCTTTAGGGTTAACAGCAACGCCTTTATTTAATATATCAATTGCAGCCTGTGCATCAGCCGGGCTCACTGAATTAGGAGCCAAAGGTGTGCCGTTTAGCGATAACAAGTAGCTTCTGCCAATATATACATAAGGCTTGCTGTCTTTTTTTGCAGCATTTGCAATAGCTGTGTTAAAGTTTGATGTAGCACCTGCCTGATCTTTATTTAAACGTGCAACGGCGCCTAAACCTACATAGTTTAATGATGATTTAGGATTTACGGCAACACCTTTATTAAACCATATTTTTGCTGAATCGGGATCATTTTGTTTAATGTACACCCAACCCAGGTAAAAGTAATTCTCGTCTTTAGTTGCTTCAGTAACCGTTAGGTTCTTCAGCATAGTTTTAGCTTTTTGATATTGCTCAGCGGTAATTGCTTTTTTAGCATCGTCAAGGCTTTGGGCATGCGCCGCAGTGCCTGCAAATGCTAAACCAAATACTGCCGCAGCTATCTTACTATTGATTTTCATTTGAATAATATATAATTTTAGTTTAATGTTTGTTTAATACTAATTTCTCTTCCCGGTATTTCGTCGGGCAATAAACCCGATTCCATAATTATCCTTTGTCCGCGCTCGCCTGTTACAAATACAGTAAAACCTGTTCCTAATCCCTGCCTGTCGGTACAATTTACGATGAATAAACCCCTGCTTAAAGGATATTGTTTTAATGATAATGAAGTTTGGGATGGTTTAAAGTACGTTGTAGGGTACTTTTTATTGTCTTCATCCTTCACTGCCACTATCTTAACACTTGCTGCAGCGTCCTTTGTATCGTTGTTTGAATCATCCAGCCAGCTAAAGCCTGTTATACCTATCGCATCGGGGTGAGTACTTACATACTTGATCACCTCTTTATTTGATTTGAGTGCAAAAAGGTTCTTTAGTTTAAAGTCGTTATTTCCCGACAATTCTTTCAAATACCTCACCAAACTTGAGCCAGGGTTGTCAAAAACGATGTTTTTGTCGGTTTTGGCCTTTCCGTTCAGCATTTTTTTCACATCGCTAAGCGTAATAGTTGTATCATTTGACACTTTGTTTACAATCAGCACCACTGCATCAATAGCAAATCGGCTTACGGCAGGCGTTAAATTTCTTGTTTTTAATACTTTCAGTTCGCTGCTGTCTAAATCGCGGGAGAGGATAGCTACCCTCACACTATCAGCCAGCAACAGGCGCAAAACATCATTTTCAGATCTGTAAGTAATTTCAGGATCAGCTTTTGAATTCAGCGCCTTAAACATGTACACTTCCTGGTCAACTATGGGCTGAAAGGACTCGTCAGCTGCAAACTTCGCGTTTCCGGCTACCCAGGTATCATTATAGGCTGGCTTTGCTTTTTGTTTGCAAGCCTGCAATAATGCAAGGGACAATACCCCTAACGCTAAAAATGTCAACTTATTCTTCATCATCAATTTCCCTTTTGCGTGAAAATATAAAGCGGGCCACACCATAAACAACAAACAGTGTGCCTACTATTAGTTTATCAGTATAAGAAAGGTTAAGATTAAGCTTTTTAGAAAAAATAATAATCAAGAAACCTGCGCCTACAACACATACCAACCTGATAATACCTAAAAGCAAAAACCGCCTTTTGAGCGATTTTTGCCTATTATTAAGATTTGATGACATCGATCCGATTATTCATCTGATGATAAAGTAAAACTCACTGGTACAGTGTATTGTACACGAACCGGGCGACCGTTTTGTATACCTGGTTTCCAGTGTGGTGATGCTTTAACTGCTCTTACGGCTTCGTCCTGTAATGATTCATCCGGACCGCGTAATGCTTTAACATCTGTTAAACTTCCGTCTTTTTCAACAACGAAGGTTACTAAAACTTTACCCTGTACGTTGTTTTCTTTATCAACTGAAGGGTAGTGGATAGCTTTACCAAGGTAAGCGTAAAACGCTGCTAAACCACCTTTAAATTCTGGTTCCTGTTCTACCGCGTTAAAGATCTGGTTAGGATCTGCTTCGGTAACTTTATCACCGTTACCTACAGGTCCGTCAATCTGAACGTCAGCATTCGCGTCACCGGCTTGTGTTTTTGGGCCCGGATCGGCGTTTACCAATTCCTTAGTTGTTGGAGGTGGTTCCTTAGCCTCAACATCGGGTTTTACAGCCGGAGGCGGGAATTTTACCTGGTTAACTTTTGGTTTTGGTGGTTCTGGTGGCGGCGGAGGTGGTTTTTTGGCCGGGTCCGCGGGTGGTGGAGGTAATAATTTAACGTCCGTAATTTTTACCACTTCAGGCGCTTTAGGAATAAACCCTTCTATCGCATTTATAATCGTGTTTAATGATATAATAAATACGAAGAACAGGCCACCTATAAGCAACGCAAGATTGGTATTCCGGGAATTCGAATTTCTTAATTCATAAGCCCCATACTCTTTATTACGGCCTTTAAAAATAACATCGGTCCATTCCCTCTTGAATATGTCTAATTTAGATCCAAACATTTTTTAAGGCTTTTAATATTTATTTATATTCTTAATATAGATTATCCCTTTTGAGCAAATCAATGTCAACAGGTAAAATTTTCACAATGGCACGCTGGTCAATATTAGTAATGTTCAATTCGTCCATTACAGTAACCACGTTTTTGTACGTGCTTTTATCGCTAGGGCTAACAATTACGATCATACCCTGGCCACCGTGTGAATCCTTTATCGCCTTATCTTGCTCAACTAATGTTTTACGCAAATCGCTGTAACCTATAACAGCTGGTTTTGATTTACCTGGCTCGCCTACAAACCACTCTAACTTATCATTGCTTCCCAGCAATAAGGTCATAGTTCTGGTTTCGGGAACAGGCAATTGTTTTGTTGTATCGCTTTTATCCGGCATAACCAACTCCATAGCTTTAGGCTTGCTAAGAGTGGTAGTAAGGATAAAGAAGGTGATCAGCAGGAACGCAAGATCCACCATCGCGGTTAAATCCACGCGTGTGTTTTTCTTCTTGGTTCTTACCTTCCCGCCTTTATGCTTACCCCCGCCGGAGGTATCTAATTCTGCCATTTTCTTTTATTTAGCCGTTTTTAACGACGTTATTAAATTAAATCTGTTAACTCTTTGTTTTTGCAGCGTCGAAATTACTTTATCTATAGTAGGATATTCTTCCTGACTATCACCCTTGATACCAATTTTCAAATCTTTGTCGTGCAAAAATTTGTCAGCTAAACGTGCTGAGTGCACCCAATCAAATAATTCATTGGTTGCAGTAGTATCAACAGGTATTCCCGGCTGTACCAATGATGCCCTGTCTTTTGCTGACATGGCTAATAACTGGTGCAACTGGCTTATTGGCACACCAAATGACTGTAAGCCTGAAAAAGCGTTAGCCTCATCAGCTGTAAAGGTCAATTTGTATTTCTCAGCCATTAAGGATAATGTTTTTTTGCGCACATCATCACCTTCAACACCAAAAAACACTTTTCCTGATCCTACAAGGATGGTTGCAAAATCAGTTTCGGGGATGGTAGATATTGATGTTGCCGCTGGAATTTCAGCCTTAACCGGATCTTGCGACTTTGGCTTGGCTGATAATATAAAAAAGGTAAGCAAAAGAAAAGCAACATCGCACATGGCTGTCATGTCGATCGCTGTACTTTTCCTTGCGACTTTTACTCTGGGCATAATTTATTTTATTAAAATGAGTAATACAATGAATTCAATTATACGCCGGGCCTATTTTATAATGAGGCCACAGGCGTATAAAAATAAATTTTACCTCTTATTATTTTTTGTGTGATGCAGCAAATGTTTGTACGATGCTGAATCCTGTTTCGTCAATAGCGTAAGTAAGGTTATCAATTTTTGATGTAAATACGTTGTACATTACAATTGATATAGCTGAAGTACTGATACCTAATGCAGTGTTTACAAGTGCTTCAGAGATAGCCGCTGATAATGCACCTGTGTTAGTACCACCACCGTTACCTGCCAACTCGTGGAAGGCCTTGATCATACCCACAACCGTACCTAACAGACCGGTTAATGTACCGATAGATACCAAAGTAGCTATGATAGTTAAGTTTTGCTCCAACATAGGCATTTCTAAAGCAGTTGCTTCTTCAATATCTTTTTGGATAGCTAAAGTTTTTTGATCAACATCAAGTGTTGCTTCAGTTTCCATTTCGCGGTATTTTTTCAAACCTGCTTTGATAACGTTGGCAACTGAACCTTTTTGTTTGTCGCACTCAGCAGAAGCACCATCAATGTTGCCTGCGCTTAATAAGGTCTGGATTTTTCTAACGAAAGTTTCGATGCTGCTGGTACCAGTAGCTTTACCGATAACGATGAAACGCTCGATAGAGAATACGATAACCATTAATACGTAACCCATTACCAGTGGTACAAGGTAACCGCCTCTGTGTACGATACCATATATATCAGATGGTTCGCCGCCTGTCACATCACCACCTTTGTAGTGGCTTGGATCAGCTAGAATGAAGAAGAAAATTAACAACGATACAGCTAAGCAGATAATAATTGCCAGACTGGCAAAAATGCTCGATGCACTTGAGCTTTCTTTCTTTACTGGAGCGGTTGGTTTTGTTGGGACATTTGCCATTACTTTAAAAATTTAGTTTTTGTCAGTGTTTATATAAATATGTTAATTAAATGCATTTTTTTAGGAATAACAAAAATAGAATTTAAATGAAAAAAAAAAATCTTTTCTGTTATTACTTTAACCTTTTTCCGTTACAAGTGCCTCAAAGTTGCAATTGGGTGTATGAATAACGCTTCTAAACCCAAAAATTGTATTTCGACAAAAGTATTTTTTACAATGAAACCCATTTTTTTTAATAATAACAAAAAATACTTTATAAAAAACTTGTAACTATAATGTTATAATTGAGTCTAAGCGGTTTTGACAGATTTTACTTTTAAGTATAAGTGGCATGTTTTCAATATATTAACCATTGTTAATATGGCATTGTTTCAAAAAAATATAATATTATTTTAGGGCTGATTTATTTTTTTTGAAGGGTGTAAAAATGACACTATTTACTTTTTAAGAAATAAAAAAATCCGCTATCCTCCTGCTTTTTTTGCCTTAAAACCATCTGTTTGTAACAGCGTTAGCACCTTATCCCTGAAATCGCCTTGTATCAATATTTCGCCATCCTTAACAGAGCCGCCTACACCACATTTCGATTTCAGTTTTTTACCTATTACCTCCAGTTCATCATCGCTGCCGATAAAGCCGCTTACACGGGTAACCAGCTTACTCCCGCCCTTGCGGTCGAGGTAAATTTTAAGGTTTTGCTGCTGAGGTGGTAATGTATCAACCGAATGATCATCTTCCTGGTACTGGAAGCTCGGATCGGTGGAATATACTACCCCTGTAATGTTCTTATTTTTCTTCGACATGTTTCCTTTTTATCCGCATGGCGCAATATGCTACGCCTATCTATCCATTAAAGAAAATATTATTCGCCTCTTTAAGGGATTGCAAGTTATGAAAATGATGAAAACTTATATAATATTTTAGTGTTAAGAAGCTGTTAAATGCAATTTAGGTTCAAATTGCGGTATCGTACACACAAAGTGTTGCGTATCTACGAGTTCCGGAAAGATCTGCCGGCAATTATTCTTAATGATGAGGGTACAACCTTAATATCAACCTCCGCAGGGGCTATGCGGGGTTCGCCGTCGAGGTGAAAAGGGCCAGGGCCATTACGCTTTATAATAATATGTTTCCCCCTGATGATCTCTACATATTTCGACCTGTCGGCAGTTTTGGTGAACATGCGTATGCCCATCCCCAAAAAACGCCACAGCGGGAAAGGTTTAATGATACAAACATCAAGCAAGCCATCCTGTATAGAAGCATGGGGCGATACATGCGCGTTATTACCATATTGCGATGAATTGGCAAGACTGAGCATAAATGCTTCACGCTCATAAACCACCCCATCTATATCTATATGGTATGTTTCCGATTTATAATTATTGATCTCGCGGAATGACGACTTAATATAGGTACTGAAACCGCGTGCTTTTTGATGAGAGAACACTTCGCTTATCTGCGCGTCAAAGCCCATACCGGCCATATTAAAGAACCAATCGCCGTTGGCTGTGGCGGCATCAATGGCCTCAACATGCCATACATTAAGGTTTTGGATAGCTTTTTCCGTATCCATAGGGATACCCAGGAAACGCGAAAGACCATTGCCCGAGCCAAATGGAATAATGCCGAAAACGGTATTGCTGCCTACTACGGCCGATGCTATTTCATTTACGGTACCATCGCCGCCAACGGCAACAATTAAATCATAGCTTGCAATAGCCTCTTTTGCAATTACATGCGCGTGCGATATGCCATCACTATAAACGATCTTATACTCAAAAACACTTTTGTCAAGGTTTTTGTCTATCATATCCGGCACACCGTCCTTCTTCTTCCCTCCCGACACCGGGTTTATAATAAATAAGGCTTTCCTTTTCAACTACATGTAATTTCAGTGTGGCAAAAGTAAATGTATTTTCGGCTTTGTAAAAATTGTTTTATTTTTGCCGCACAAAGGTGGACTGATTTAATTGTCCCGATTGATTCTGATAGTCATCAAAACAAGTCGGGGCCGGATTGCAACCACGTAAAAAAGTGCTAAAACCATGCTTCTTTTTACAAAACGATCCAGTTTATTTC
>Ga0116227_10000903_pt1 | contig 62471 bp, 38 predicted proteins | sample S1TSphgellanicum_FD_89693 | JGI IMG/M metagenome (GOLD analysis project Ga0116227, IMG submission 89693) | Host-associated microbial communities from peat moss isolated from Minnesota, USA - S1T2_Fb - Sphagnum magellanicum MG | ecosystem: Host-associated > Plants > Peat moss > Unclassified... | reverse complement strand
TGGGGGGTTAAAAAAAAAACTCTCCCCTCCCCCCCACCTTGTGAAAAATGGTGGTGAGGCCTGGGGTGGGTTATATGCAAAAAACCAACAACAAAAAAGGGGGGGGGGGGGGGAAAAAGAAAAAAAATGAATATTTAGCAAAATTTGGTGATATTTTAGAAAAATAGAAAAATCCCTTTTGTGTTGGTAGGCAAGTGTGGCAATTTTTGGGGGTTTCTCTTCAAAAAAACAGGGAATTTATGGCAGAATATTAATTTTTCAAAATATTTTTCACAAAATGGCAAAATTTCGCCAAAAAAAATAATCACTCACATGACCTGCTTATTCATAATAAAGGGGTTTTTGTCAACAGCTTGTCCCCTAAGATTTTCTCTAGTGTGGGTTCCCCATATGTCTCTTTCTGTCTCTTCACCCCACAAGCATCACCTGGCAGAGAGTCACTATTGCTCTGGTGGGTGCATTTCACTGGTGGCATCCAATCTCCAGTGCCTATCCAACTCCAAGTTTAATGTCATCTAGAGACCTCAAGGCCAACTATGCTAGAGCCTGGAAGACCCCATCTCTCATGAACTATGCAACATCACTACTGTGGTACCTTGACAGCTTGACACTAACTAAATTATTTGTAAAAATGTTGAAATTTTTCAAAAATAATTTTTTTACAAGAGGAAAATTTTGTGAGGGAAAATAAAGAATCTTCTTCAGAAATATTCTTCTTTTCAACTTGGAGTCTTCAAATTTAATTAATTATTCAACAGATGTGTGTTGAAGCTGCCCTTGTACTAGGGTACTTAATCCTTTCAAATAGCTGTTGCCTAGAATCTTCAGGGTTCAATGAACCTTTCATTTTGGTGCAAATTAGTTTTGCACTACTTCATTTGGGGTGAGTACGCACCATCGACTATGGCCTGTCACTGAATTTTCACTTCCATGGTTGGACAGTCCATTGGGCAGGCTCGAGTTTATGGTTTCGTGTACTCATGGCCCATCGTCCACAGTTGGCACAAGGAGTTATTTACAAATGCTTTCATTATGTACTCAGCTTGATGAAGGAATTTTTTCCTTTCTGAGTAAGTGTAGGGTAACGACCAGTGTTGGGCGGGTATCACAAATACCCTGGCATCACCTGGGCATCCTGGTTTGCTTCCTCATGACTGAAAACTGGATGGGAGAACCAGTTTTTTTAAAAAACAAAAACTGAGAACCAGGTAAGGTCTGACCCTTTACCTGGGTTGGGGTCTCAGGGTTTAGCCACCGGGAAAAATTAGGGTTAAGTTGGAGCCGCCACATTCCAACGGCTCCTTCCTGCAAACCCTAAAATTTTGCATAAAAAGGTTTTATCTCATGTGTGTTGTGCATTTTGTTGTGAGTTTGCCCGAACCCTTTAGAGGAATCTGAAGCAGTTGTTCAAACATAAGAAAAGAAGTTATGAAAAGCTAAGGGGGATGTGTTTGTGCAAGATGGCCAAAGCTGACCCCGCAAGATTTTGGAGGCGATATCGTGCGCAGAAAGAAGCCGTGCACGGCATCGGGAGGGAGGCGCTCCGGTAGGGCTTTGTCGCGCTGCTGGGGCCGCCTTCCTCACCACCTGATCCGGTCGTTCCCGCCCCTGCCTGTGACGTGGATGGCTACACTTTGAGTCAAGACATTCAACTGTGTGAAATTGCTGATGCTATAAAAAGGTTGAAACGGGGAAAAGCAGCGGGGTTAGATGGAATGAAATCTGAATTTGTGATCAATGGGTGTGACGCACTGCTACGCATTTTATAGACCTTGTTTAACAAGTTATTAAGCGAGAGGTTCTGTAGCTCTCTTGCTATGGGAGTAATCCATGCATTGTTCAAGAGTGGGGATGCCTCATCTGTTGATAACTACAGAGGAATAATCGTCGGCCCTGTGATAGCTAAACTCTTTGCTATGGTACTTGAGAGTAGGCTTCGCTCTTAGGCTGAATGTAAGGGATACGAGCACATGGCCAAGTGGGGTTCAGACAAGATTATCGCACTATAGATAACATGTTTGTGCTACAAACGCTGATTGACTCTCGAACGCGCTGGCCTAGAAAGAAGCTATACACATGTTTTGTTGATTTCAGGAAAGCATTTGATACCGTGCCTCGCGAGAAGCTATGGCGGGTGCTGGAGGGCATTGGCGTCGGCGGGGGCTTCCTTGCATGCCTGTAATCCATGTATAGCCAGGACCAGGCATGCGTATCGCACCCTACGGAAAGCCTCTCCAGCACATTCCCATGCACAATTGGCATGAAGCAAGGCTACACGCTGAGCCCACTATTGTTCAGACTGTACATAGATGCCTTGGAGTCGCGCATCATTGCGCTAGCCGGTGACAACGGTCCCGACCTCGCAGGCACCGCTGTGAAACTATTGTTTTATGCCGATGATCTAGTCTTAATGTCCAAGTTGCTGCGGGGACTCCAAAAGCAGCTTGATGAGCTCAGCGCTTTTTGCAAGGAACGGGACTTGACTGTGAACGTGAAAAAGACCAAGGTCGTTGTCTTTGGGAGCAGAGTGAACTCCTCCCCAGTGCACTATGATGGATCACCTGTTGAGGAGGTTGCATCCTTCCATTATCTAGGAATTAAGTTGCACCGGAGCGGGTCATTGAAGACCGCCGTCGAACATTTGGCGGCAGCCGGGCAAAAAGCGGTATTTGCTTTGAAACGGCGTTGCGCTGACCTAAAAATAAACGACCTAGCCATTGTGTGTCAGTTATTTGATGCACTAGTCAAGCTAGTTCTGAGCTATGGTTGTGAGCTGTGGGTTGATGAACCGGCCACCAAGTCCTTGGAGGCCATCCATAGAAGCTTCCTAAAAAGCCTCTTAGGTGTGAATGACACCATTCCCAGTCGGATAGTTCTAGCAGAATTTGGCAGGTTCCCACTGATCCTATTCTGGCATCAGCAAGCATTGAAATACAAAGCCAGGATGTCCACCTCACTACCATCCCGCTTGATGAGTTTAGCATTCAGTGTTCAGCAAGCTCTGTTACGTAGACAAAAGCGTTGGCTTCGTAAATTGCAAAACTGGGATTCAGAAGGGGATACTCAGCCTTCTTCCCAAGTGCCCCCTAGTATGGCAAGCATGCAAAAGATCTTTTTGGACTCTTCGGGTGGGGGCAATAGGCTTGCAAACTACTTCAGACTGTATGGTAGCAGCGCCTATGGTTTTCAAGCATACCTTAGCCTTGTGGACAATGTATAGCTTAGAAAGTGCCTTTCACACTTCCGTTGTTCTAACCGCTACTTGGGGATTGAAACCGACCGCAGGACCAAGCCCTTGAAAACTCCCATTTGTGAAAGACTATGCAAATAGTGTAACTTAGGTGCGGTCGAAGACGAAGACCATTTTCTGCTTGTATGTCCAGCCTACGAAGATATTCGTGGCAAGTTTAGGCACCACTTGCCAATAGGACCTATTACATCTATACAGGATTTGGTATCATGTCAGAACCAGTCTGCTCTTGTTAGGTTTATCGAACAGTGTCTCCAAATCAGGACACAGTAGTCATGTCCGCCTAATGGGTCTCTCTGGCCCAAGGACAGGCGTAAAATTGTAACTAACTAATTAACTAACTTTAATTCTAGTTAAAGTTTTAATTTTTTTTCTGCTTTAAGCTTTGTTGTTTTGTTTTGCCTTGTTGTTCTGCCTTTTTTTCACCATCACATATTACTGCAAGGCTATTTGCCATCACTACCTTGTTGCTCACACCTTGTTACTTTGCCTCTCATTGTTACACCTTGCTACTCTCGCTATTGCACCTTCATGCTCTACCATCACGGCTTGCTACTTTGCCTTGTTATTATGCCATCATGCCTCATGTTCACGCCTTACTACTCTACCTTGTTGTTTGTCATGCCTTGTTGTTCACCTTTTCTTTAGGTACCTCTTGCCACACCCCCATTGTTGCTTCATTACTTTGTTGCTCGCCTTCATGCCTTATTGTTCTACTTTGTTAGTTGGAATTCCCTCCCCACTCTCTTGTGTAAGTGGAGGAGCTCAAAACAACAACAACAACAAGTTTCATCCAACAACATAGGTAAATTTTTGTTCCAGATTTTTTGAGATTTATTTTTCTTTCCTTTATATTTTATTTGTTTGTTCTATTTGTGTTTGTTATTTTGTTTTTAGTTGAATATATATTTTTTTAGTTTAGTTAATGAATTTTTATATGTTTAATTTTTTGCTTTGTTTGTTTGTGTGCAAGATTAAAATTCAAACCTTTGATTGATCTAAGACCCTTAAACCTCATGATGAAATGAGAGAGAAAAGTGAGTGATTTCTTGATAATTTTTTGATACCTTAAACCCCCATTGTTTGCAAATGTTTTTTTAAAACCTTTAAACCCATTTGCTTGTAAATGCATTTTTTTTGTTTTCTTTTCTTTCTTTTGATTAGGAATTTTATTAGAATTTTGGCATAATTTGTTGAAAAACAATTATTTTCTGCATTATCTTTGGACATAGTCTTGTGAAAATTGCCAATGGAACAATCTTCTGCAAATGAGAATATGATAAGTGGTAACAATGAAACAATTGAAATATGTATAAATGATGTAGTTTTGGAAGACATGTATGAGGAAAATCCAAATGTCCAAATAGAAACAAGTAGTAATCTAAAAAATGGTAGTGAAGAAATAATGAAAGGTAACTTGAAAAAATTGCATGTTCAAAAGAAAAATTGGAAACCACATGGAAGAACTACTTTATGTTGGAGTTTTTATTGTGTGAATGATAATGCAAAAATTGATTTGGTAAACACATAAATAATGCATTGCATACTTTGTTATCAAAATCTGGTAATTAGAATAATTCCAAAAACTCAAATGAAGAAGGATTAATTTCTTATTACAAAACCTATGGAATATTTTTTCTTAAAAAACAAGTGCAAATCGTTCTTTTATTACACAAAGGTTTGAAAAAGTGAACAATTTGTTGAGAGATATTAAAGAAAGACGGCCTTCAAAAAGAAAAACAAATTCATTTGGAAAGTCAATCTCTAAACTTTTTTCTATCAAAGAATCCTTCAAGAAAAAAAGATGTGTCATAGAAAGAATTTGTAGAGGACCTTTATTTGTTAATTGTCAAAAACAACTTACTTATCTGGTTTATGGAAAGTATTTGGCTCAAACGTTTGGTTCTTTGTCTTTGTCCAAAATTAGATTTCCCTTCCAGAAGGCAATTTCCACAAGATATATTATTAGGGTTAATGGAGAAGACAAATCAATTATATGTTGTACTTGCCTTGGCAAAATGTTATTTTACAACAACTAACTTTAACCTTTGGATGTCTAAAGGAACTTACAATGTGTTTGCATTGGTGATTAATTTTCTGAACAATGATTAGCAGCCAAAACATGTGATTATTAGCTTATTTGAAACAATAGAAACAACAAGGAAAGCCTTGGCCAAAAGTTTGACAAAATTGTTGGACAAGTATTGTTTTCTCTTTTTAAATATTGTTTACATGTCAAAGATGAAAGATTTAATCTCAATGCAATGATTGTAATGACTATTGCATTGAAATCTATTATAAATTATGAATCCTTTGGGTTAAAAGAGAACTTTCAAGGTACTTATTTTGGACATGATTTTTCAAAAGCATGTTAATATGGCACTACAGAAGAAAAGGTCTACAAAAATCTAAAATATGTTTCTATCAAGTTTACCCAAGAAAATTTGCAAAAATGCATCACTTGGCCTAAGAAATCTAGGAAGGGTAGACATGAATGGAATAAAGCTTGTCTTGAAATTGGAATTTGACCTAGAAAATTTAACATTCCAATCAAAACAAGGTAGTTTTTGAATTCATTATTGTTTCAAATCTTTATAGTTTTTATGGTTTAAAATTTGATAGTTTAACTAATCAAGTTATTATTGGTTATTTTGCAAGTTTGCTAGTAAAATCATTATGTTTCAAAAGGGTTTACAATTTTGATCTACCATTATGCTCTATTACAACAAACAAACTATTGTCACGAAAGTCACTAGTTGAGCCTACACCTCTAACATGGTAAATTTCTCAATTGTTGACTATCTTTTCTTAGTTGTTTCTATCTATGTTCTTAATTAGTTACATGGACATTGGCTTCTTAGTGATGCTTTACACTTTGCCATTTCCATGAGTTTGAAACTTAGGGGGAAAAAAACCAAGTTTTGCCTTCATTTGAAAGCCTAATAGATGATGATTCAATTATTAATGATGAAATATCTTTGTTGGCCTTTAACATTGGAAGGGAGGTAGTCAATGTGCTAGATTCTTTCCTCTCAATCTTAAAGGTTTATGATAAGAAAAAAGCCCATAATATGATTTCTTTGATGCTAGACCCTAAATATAAGAGCCTTTGTATAGCATCCTCATTTATTGGAAGGGAACAAGGGGTTGCTCTTGTTGAGGAATATGATAGGAAATCCTTATATCCTATGTTGGTCAAATGTCATGAACATTTGCATCACCATGGGCATTAATTAAAATAAGGCCCTACATCACCATGGGCATTACTATAATAAGGGCATGCATGAGGTGGAGTTAAGGCCATTACATAATGTTAAATTTGACAAATCATTTTTATTTTACTTTATTTACTCTAATACCCAACCAAGTATCTTCTTGGTATCATGGGAATTTTTTTTAAAAATAACACCAAGATTTTGAAAAGAAAAAGGTTCATGTTTGGGTGGGCATTTCACTTTCCAAAATGCCCACTAGTTGTTTATATAAGGTGTTGTCCATTCACTACTACAAAAGGTAATTTTTTTACCTTATTGGAAATGTTTCTTTAGGAATGAATTAGTGTCAACTAGATATCTGGATTTTCCAGAAATTCGTCTTGGATATCATCCCATATATCAAAAATGACATCCATCAAATGTCATTGGGAATGATATCCGGTCTCATATTCGAGGTGCTAGATGTCATCCATTGTGATATTTGAAAATTATGTTGAAAATAAATATGTTCACATCTGATTTAGATATCAAATCTAAGGCTGGATATCAAGATTAATAATTAGTAAGTAGGTTAGGTGATTAATTAGGCTAAGTTTCTAGGCTCACAACTATCTATCTTTTTTTCATTTGTTTGATGCAACTAGGGTGGTAAGAATCTTTAGACAATTTTAGACTATTATGGGGACACATTTTCAGAGGTTTCTTCAAAGTCGTAGTCAATAGTAGTAATTATTGTGGCTATATTTTCTTTCAAAAGTAATTTATGATTTTTTTTGTTGAATTTTTTTAGAAAAAAATCATCTTTGACAAAATATTCCCTTTAAATTTTAAAAAAAAATGATGTTGTCTATGGGAGATTTCTCACCCCAAAAAAAAAAACTAACACCAGCATAATTGGCAAGCAAATTTTTGAATTTTTCATATGTGAATCTATTGATATTTCATTAATAAATAAATGATGAATATCCAAGAACACTGATATCTGAGTCATATTGGAAAATGTGAAATTTTGATATCTGATTTGCACATCTAACTTTTTTTTAAAATAAAAATGTAATATTTTTACTCAACACATAAAAGAATGACAAATATCCTTATGTGGTGGATATCCCAAAAAAATGACATTTGCCTAACATTGCTATGAATGTGAGGGCATGACCAAATCCACCTCATGCAGATCTCCCACATGTAGTTTTTGGATCAGAAATGCAATAGGATAGGAAGGTGGTATTCCAATTCAAGGCCATATTGTTACATTTTGCCATTAAAAGGAAATGTAGGTAAAATGTCACACATAGAGTTATAGGAATCATGCAAATTATCAAACTTATAGAAAATTTTCATCATGAAGTTTTTTTTTTCAATTATGTTTGACTTCATAATATTAAAGAATTATATGTTTTGAATTTTTAAAATTTTAATAATGAAATGCTTATAAACCTTTCATCCAATTGTGTCAAAACACATAACTAGGAGCTAAAAAAGGCATTGACAAACATTAGACATAATCAATCAAAATCAAACATTTATTTTTATTACCATTTCAAATCATAGTAACCAAATAAATTGTTGTTTATTTTTTTATAAAAATTATAGCATTACTTATAATTTTTTCATTGTTAAAAAAAATCAATAATTATTTAATCTTAATTTCCATTTTTTTAAATTACTAGAATAACCACCAAGTTAGTCCTTTTTTCCTCATATGAATATCAAAAAACTTAAAGTAAAAATTCATTTAATCTAATTTTAAGTTTTTCTTTTAATTTAAGACATTTGAAAATGTACACCTATTGCATAAATGGAATCAATTTTGCAAAGGACTATTGAAAGGACTCATATAATAAAATAATTTTTATTTAAAAAATATAGATGATAATAACATATTAGCCACATTCAAAAAAAAATCATAATTTTAAAAATGTGGAATTCCAAAACTTTAAAAATTCAAGGAAATGTTTCAAAATTGTTTCCGAATTTCAAAGTTTTAAAAGTATTTTACCATGTATAAATGGGTTATAATGTACATGATGTATTAAGAAAAGTTATAACTTAGAATATAATAAAATTAAAAGATCTGAAATTTTAATTTTTGGTGATGACTTAAAAATTTTGATCATTTTTCAAGATGAAACATTGAATTTATAAAGAATTTGCACACTTTTTTAAATTCATATTTATTCAACAATGACTAACCAAAAAATGTGATGCATTGAGGAAAATTTTAATATTTGTTAAAAATTTCATTCAAAAATTCATTTACAAATAAAAGTTATTTTTGGGAAAAAAACTTGCAATCATTTTCCAAAGTAATCATTTGGCTCCTAGTTACAAGTTTTGACCCAAATTGTATTTCAATCCCAAAAATATGTTATTTGGAATACCCTAGCAATATGGTTTTCTTTTTCTTTATTGAGTTGCATTTCTATATTTGTGTTTATCTTGTGACCAAGGCTTTTTATTGCCTGAAGCTAATGGACATGCATGTGTAGATTTTGGGTGCACCCATTTAATCGATGGGTTGTTTTAAAGTCTACCCATCTACTTCTTGGGTTTATTATGAAAATATGAATGTTGGGTAACTAATTTAATCATGCCTCTATATCACTTCTTTTTTTTGGTTGTCACTTGCCTTTTTGTATCATGAAGTTTCATATCACAATTCATATGACTAATTTTTTTAATGAAATTTGTTTGATAAACATACAAATGATTAACTTCAATTCCTTTAAATCTTATTGAAATGAGATTCCTAAAAAATTGATTTGAAAGACTATGCAAGAATTGATTAAAATAAAATTTGTCAATTTTCATATATATTTTTTAAGATATAATTTTTTAAAATTAGTTTTCTATTTTTAAAAAATTAATAAGGCTTTAATGAAGATTTAATACAAAAACCATAATGAAGTTTTTTATTTTATTGTTGTTACCTTTTTATGTTGTAAAGATTTATTATTGCCCTAAGATAGTAGACATGCATGTATGATTTTAGGTTTTACCAAGCATGTATGCGGCAAAACATAACTAGTTTTTTCAATTTTGGGACATTTTAAAATTTCCAAAATTAGTCGAATTCACAATAGGAAAAAAAATCCAAAAATTCATGATGTTTTGTTAAATAAATAAAAAATTCCCCCAATTTTATTTTTTTTGGGCACATCTAATTTTCGGAAGGTTGTAGTCTTGCAATCATATTATTGCATAGTTCACCTCCCATTGAAACATGTAATGTAATCATAACTAGCCATCATCACAAAGAAAACATGGATCAGCACACCAAAAATTTCAACCCTTAGAAAAACAATATATGGAAATAGGTTCAATCTAATTTATTTGAACTAGCATTTGTTGGTGGGATAATTTGTTGAAAATTTTGCAATTGGGAGAAAAAAAAAGCTAATTCCATCTTAGATTCCTCCTTTTATGAAAAAAAATTGTAAAAATATTTGAGTTTCTTTTTTGGAAACAATGTTGGCACATTTGAACTCTCTTTTTATTTTTGAAATAAATTGTCACCACTTTTATACTATTCGGATAGTTTTCTAAAAAATTGTTGCCAATTAATGTTGAATGTATCTTTGGATGTTTGTTGCCTACTACTACATAAAAATATTTCAAAATACCCCCAGTTATCTATCCAACATTTAAAAATCTGACTATTTAATTTTAATGTAACAATCATAGACTTTTACTGTTTATATTCCATACACTTTCAAATATTTGATCAAACCATCGCTTAATAATCATTTCAGTAGCTATGGATTTTGGATTTATCTTTTTCCAAGTGCATTATGCTCCACTTGTGTGTTAGGGGTAGAAACCAAGTATTGGTTACAATGATATCATGTTGTCTCCCATACCTATCATGCATGCTAGTTATCGTGGACACACACCAAAGGTAAGTAACCTAATTGAGAAAGGGAGAAGTTAATTGTGTTAAATTCATTTGCAAATAAAAAGCATAAAAGAACTAAGGGAATATAACTTACTTTATATATCATTTCTAAAAAAATTATAATTATATAGAAAGTTGCCAAATTTTAGAAAATTTGGTAACTTCTTCATGTTAGGACAAAATTTCATGTCTCAATCATACTTGACTTGGTAACCTAAAGTGAATATTTTGGTTTTGATGAAAGTAATTAATTGATTGTGGGGTGCAAATGGGTACAATGAGCCAACATGATTACTTTAAAAAAGGACTATATGTCCTTTTTCCCAAAAAAAACTTTTTGATATGAATGAATTTTGGAACAATTTCTTTTGCAATTTGTTATAATAAATGCTTATAGTTGTTCAACTACATGAAATATTTTTTTCATCATTGTTGAATAAATATGAATTTTCGAAAGTGTCCTGATTATTTGTAAATTTAATGTTTCATCTTTAAAAATGATAATAATTTCAAGTCATAACCATTTTTAAAATTCTTGTATAATAAACTAAATATTTTTAAAAACACATGTACATTCTACCCCATTTATGTGTGGCAAAGGACTTTTAAAGTTTTAAAATTCTAAATCAATTTTGGAAAAATCTTTGAATTTTTAAAGTTTTATAATTCTACATATTTTAAGGTATGAGTGTTTTTTTAATGTGGTTAATAAGTATTTATCCTCTTAATTTTTTTCCCATGCAATGTGTTTTATTATATGAGTCCTTTTGATAGTCCTTTGTAAAATTGACTCTTAACTAACACATTGTTGTTCACTTTTAAAGGTTTTTAATCAAAACTTAAAACTAAAATTTCATCAAATGGGTTTTTGGTTTGAATTCCTTGACATTCATATGAATGAAAAAATAATAACTTGCCATGATTTCCATGGCTTTAAATGGCAAAACATAAATATTTTTTCAATTTTGATTTTTTTCTTTACGATTTGACACCCTTTTTGGCATGTTAAATTGTGATTGCACCCTATGGTCCTTGATGTTGTGGAATATTATATGTTATGCGACTTATATTAATTTTGAAAAGGTTTTGCTAGACCAAAAAACTTTCACATGGAGTCTTAGAATCTAATAACCTTCTAATTTTAAAGAAAATTCTAGATGCATAAATAAATGCATAAAAATTAGCAAATTTATTCGAATTTGCATTAAAAAATAATGATTAAATTTTTTTCCAAATTTTTTTTTGAAAAGGTGTTCAAATTCCTTAAAAAGCAAGTGGTCATGTATTTTTTCCAATTTTATAAATGTAACATCACTAGGGCATTAATTACCAACAAATTTTATAAAGGAGCGCTAAAAATTTTCTCCAAGCCTCAAAAAATAATATGGCACATTTTTGGAAAAACATTCAAATCCAAAAAAATTATTAAAAATCCACAAAAAAATCTAATATAACCCATCAAAACCCATTTTTGAAGGTTGTTGTTATTTTATGCATCCATAAAAATCCTCAAAAACATTTACAATTTTCCATGATTGGTCATATAGTTACTACAAAACATGAATATTCCAACAATGACTTCATCAATTTATGCTAAGAAGAAAAAGTTAAAACAACCAAAAAGATTAGAAGTTCAAATTGCCATTGGAACATTTCCATGGGCACATTGCACAACATGTTTTGGATGAACATTAGTAAAAATTTGCCCAATGTTAGGTTTGATAATGACCTTGGTTTAAAGTGATGAAACTAGCAAAAGCCACCTCACACTCTAACACCTAAACTTGATTGGCTAGATATATTGACTAAGTGGTTTGTTATGATAAATTCTAAATTTTATGACCCTGGTTTCATGTTTATAGGTGGGGATTGGATGTGAGAAAATATTGTTGTAGGGCCCAATGCCGAGTAGGGGTGGAATTGTTCTTAGGTTCACACTTTAACCTCATGATCATGAAATAACATTTCATTTCCAAAATGCCTTTGCCTAGTGCAAGTCAATACGATAAGCTTACCTCCTACTAGTATGACAAGAAACTACAAGCATGAAGACAATCATGCACAAAAATGAAGGAGTGTTGGAATGGAGATGAATATGTTCATGACCACATTTTCTCATTAGCATTTATAGTATACTAGAATTGGTGGTAGTTGGCAAAATGTACTACAATAGGTGTGAATAATAAAGATAGACCTATTGTTTTGCATCACAAGGTGGTTGTCAAGTAACGAATTTGATTTGATTTGATTTGATAAGAGATGGTGCCCATTACACCTTACTATATTAGTTTTAAAAGGATTTAGGGTTTGGTGTCTACAATAAAAACTTTTGAAGCTTCATTTGGTGTATGCCTCGTAGTGCCTTGTTCCCAAGACATTACTCAACTATTAATTGAAGCAAGTGACAAAAGTTTTTATGGTAGACGCCAAACCCTTGGTTTTTTTGGTTAACCAAATAAGGGGCAATGTTCATTGTCTCAAATATTTACTTGACCACAACTTTGGGTGAAATTTTAAGTTTGTTTTCATCATGCATGGATTGTGATCTCATGTTGCTAATTGTCATTAGTTCTAGCATATTATAAGTTCGCAAGTATGAAAGAGCATCTTCACATCCATTTTAACACATCTTCATTTTTGAGCATGAGTTTTCCATGCCTATCTTACTTATGGTGGGGTGTAAACAAAGTTAGAACTTTAAACTTGCATTATTTTTTTGTCATCTTTTTCTTGCATGGGTTGTTGACTCAACTAGTTCACACTTGAAAACAAATAGAATTAGAGCTTAGACATGTGCTAATATATCTTTTCATCTTTGCACATGAGTTTATTTTCTAAAACATGTCATTTCCACATTAAATTTTGTGATTACAATGATTCCATAGACAACATTACTTGACTAAAATCATTAACTATATATAATTTGATTCGGATATAATTATTATATATTTTTGACTAATTAAGAATGTCCAATATCACTAAATCCAATTTTTATTTTAATCATATTGGAGTCTAATTACACATGTACTATGTACACCTAAATGAATATTCAAGTTGTAATGTTGTCATTGAATTGTATCATTCACACAATGACATGAATAACCACGTGTCACAATGCATAACAAAAAATATTTCACACATTTGTGACGATTATGATTATACTAGCATGATTAAACTCTATTAATCAAGGGTGACATGGATGTCAACATACGTAACAATCAATGTTTAAAATGACATGTAATTATGAAATTATAAAACTTATAAAATTATAAATATTTTCTAATACTATGTGTTTCAAATGTAAAATTAATTTCATTATAGAGTTACGTTATTAAATTATTAAATTAAAAAATTAACATTAATTTTTTAATAAATATTTTAAATTAATGGAATGTCTTGAAATGTGAAATTAAAGAAATTTGAAATTACTCAAATAATCTTAAATGTGAAATTCATCTAATTTTAAAAACTTAATTTAATAAAATGTATTATATTGGGATTTATGGTCCCAAAATTATTTTAAATTATTTATTTTTCTGACATTTGAAAGTAAAGACATTAAAAAATGAAGGAATGAAGTAAAATTTTAAATTTTAATTCAATTTTAAATTTTTTTCGTTCAACCCAATCTTAATTTTTTTATTCCGTGATTTATTAGTTGAAACAAGTGTTTTTTAAACCTTATGACCGAAAAAATTGTTTTGTTATACTATTCTATTAATGTATGTAAAGAAAATTTCAAAAAAACATCATTTTCAAATTGTTTCAAGTTTTTTTAGCCTAGGAGTTTGTTAAATAATGAAAAAATTGATTACATTGTGTTAAAAATGTTTTTGGGTATTTTTTATTCATTATAATGATTTCAAACATATGGTCTATTCTTGTAATATATTACGAATGTTGCTATATAAGTAAATTCAAAAATTCCAACTTTAATTTAAATTACCAAGGTCCAAGCATGCTAAAGTATGCCAAAAAAGTAGTCATCCAATGCAAAAAAATAGAATTATGTGAAAGAAGGTTTTTAAAGTAGTTCAGATGGCTATTAAGATTGAACTTTTGAATCATATGAGACAATCAAATGTGGGATGGAGAATTTTTTTGAGTTTAAAGATTTAATATGAACTTTTAAAATACTTATTTGTTATGTATTTTCCAAAACTATGCTACTATCACATTTGCCTACAAGTACCCATTTCTTTTTGCACAAGTGACCATTTATGAAACCAAACATATGGTTCATTTAAGAATTATTTAAAGCATGTTATTCAAATTTTAAAATAAAAAATGCAAAAAATTATATACACATAGAATAATATGTTATGCATGATTTTTTTGCTAAAATGAAAATATACATTTGAGAGGGTTCAAATTATGTAAATTGGATAGATTTAATAACAAAATATGCATAATGGAGGTCATTTGTGCATAGGAACAATATTCCAAAATTCTAGCAACTTCTGGGTGCACATGTGTAATCTTGAGGGGTTAGAGAAGCAAGTAACAAATATCCTTCAATCTAGGCAAGTAGATTCAAATAGGTTGTTGCCACATTTTAACTGTGAAATGGAGTTTTAGGGCTTGATGGTCATTGTTGGATGGAGGGTTTTTGGTTAGGCGTTTGACATTGCAATGCAGGAATGTAGGGCAAGAGCAAGGCATGGGGTTTGTCTTGGTGGGGTTTGAAGCTCCATGATTTTCTTTCACCACCTACAATTTTTTCCCAACACCTTAACAATGGCAATGCAACACAAGTTATTGTAGATGGGGCAAATATTAATGATCTGAATTGAATGACGAACCACCATGTTGTCATGTGAAGGTTGGTCAACAAGGATTTGTATGGCCTACCTTGTGGATTCTTGTTGAGTTAATCTAGGAGTGAAATCTAGAATAAGTGATGAGTTGTTGATGAATATTTTTTATTTCATATGAATAATAACTTCTAGAATGGGGTTGGTATGTATATCTTCTGAAATGTCCAAAAGTTTGCAGCCTCCACAAAAGTATTAAGCATGTTTAAAACATTTAACTTGTCAATTATTGAATCCACATGAAATGTTGTCCAAAAAGGGAAAACTATTAAATGATTTTGAAATAATTGGGGTCAACATATAAAGACTATGAAAAATGTATGAAAAATCACATTCTAAAAGAATTGTAATTTCCATATGTTTGTAACATGGGTTGTTAATTTGTAAAAATCCAAGATATCAATAAGTGTACCATTGCAAACTAAATATTTCTCTGTAATTGCAATGAATTGAGCTAATGTTAAGGCCTAAACAATTGGAACTTTGAAACACCCATTGCTACAATGCAGGCATGGAAAAGGGTTGCATGTGGGGCGAATATTGCAACAAATGCATAGTTTTGGGAGCAAATCGTATGATTTCGTCTAGATTTCAAAACAAAAAATCATACACCATTATGGGCCAATGCTATCATAGCCAATTATGTCATGGTCAAGGAATGAAATTTCTTTGGAGATATTTCCATATACAACCCATTTGCAATGGCAAATTGGGGTGGCCCATTGTACAAAACTATTTGAAGTGATTTTAAAATGTTGTACAGATTGAAGTTGTGGAGAGTATGACAATAAAGGTGGATGCAACTAAATCCCCCAAGTTGATAATAACATACCTTCAATAATCTTGTATGGGGGTTGAAGTGCATAATGATTAAAAAGAGTTGGTGGGAGGTTTACAAAAGGTTGTAATTTTCACCTCATGAGTTCTAAAAGTAATTCATATGGGAAATATTTATGCAAGGATGATATGGGAACAAGATTGTCACAAACAACACAAATTGATTCGTCTATTCTTGTACTTAAACACAATTTAACCATATCATATATCTCATGAAGGTGAGGCAATAGGACAAGACCAATGACATTTTTAGCATCCAATGATTCGAGATAAGCTAACGTGTGTAATCTTTGGACATTTTCTTTTTTTGTTTCTATTACATGTTGATTTTGAATATATATTTTCCATTGTTCAAGTAGTTTTTGAGCTACAAGAGATTCTTCTACATATTTCTTGCATGCATAATTATTTTGCTTATTTAACCAACATTCATATTTGATAAAAGATTCATTTGCATGTCGTTTATGCATTCGATTTTGTTACAACTATAGGTGATGTTCACAAGTTATACACAATTTTGATGCATCCATTGAATTTTATGTGTGAACACAACAAGAAATTGAATCTATTCAAATAAAAGATTGAAGCAATTAACCTTAATTGTGTTCATGCCTATTTTTAGGTTGTTTTCAAACTAGATTAAAGTCCAATTATTCACAAATGAAAATTCTATAAACATAAATGTAAACGAAATTAATTCATGAATCATTTTTATTGTTTATTATAAGCATGAAATATTGTAATCCATGTGAAAACATTAAAAAAAACTTATTCAATTGTTGGTAATAGGTGTAATCAAATTTACAATATACATCCGTATGATTGCATTAGCATTAAGATGAAGAGAAATGTCCCTTTTGATTTATGTTATGTATGCGCTACTATAATATTCATCAATTTATGAAATTCATTGTTTATAGTATTATGCATTATATGCATGGTTTGTTATAAGTTGTTTTGGGATATACAAATCTTGATGAATTTTTTGGAAAATTAGCAAATCAAAATTGACTTTATTCTACAAAAAAATTAGAACAAAAATTGATTTGACCTAAAAGATGTCCAAATAATCAAATCTAAACAACAAAATGAGGAAAATGAATAGGGCATGTCACAATTTAACTTAACTACCTACATTGACATGAAAAGGCACATGACAAGGCACATGCTAGTGAATTGTTGTTGAATTGATGGGGATGACTATGATAATCATGGGTTTTTGAGATAAATGAAAAAATGAATTTATAATATCCAATAGTTATTCAAGTGACCTCACAAAAAACTAACCAAAAATATTGTTGTTTTGTAGTCCATTGGATTTTTGGGTCCAACATTTGCATTACTTGGTCTCAGTGCTATCAAGGACCTTACTATGGATGATGCATGGCTAATTGGTACTGTTGGTTTAAGTGCCTTGAATCGTTGGCTTTCTTGTCAACCATCAGGTAGGACTAGATGAGTTTTCTAGGTGTAAATATATTTCTTCACTCATAAAGATTGAAGCAGCTAGCAAAGGGAAATGGCAGCTTATTTGGGCAACAAGTTGGTGCAAATGGGCACCAAGATTGTGGGCATCGGGCGGAACTATGCAACGCATGCCAAAGAGCTTGGCAATGCTCTGCCTTCAGTATGCTACATCTATTATATACCTCACCATCTCCTGGCTCCCATTTGTTGATGAATCCCACCTTGGAAGACGTTGTGGGTGTGTGTACATGCATTTGATGTTGTTTGTTTGTGTTTTATTTGGGGGGCGGGGGAGGGTAACAAACAATTGGATGATGATCCCAGCTCAGTTGGGTCTGCAAAGCAATTTATAATGAGTTTGAGCTTTTGGGCATCATTCTTCTTTGTGTTCCATGACTATGCATACTTCCCATATTCCCCTGGTGCATTTGCTGATCATCCAAAACCATGCTTAATTTTTATGTTGTTTTTAGGGTAGCAAGTGATTTTGGATGATCCCAGGACTATTGGGTGCTTGCCAGAAATTGTAGGCCGATTTTCCAACCTCTGAGTAGTTTCTTCTTCTTACTATGATTGCTAGTGCACACCTTGATTCATGGCTGCCAAAAGAATTCAAAATCATGGTGCATTACCATTTTGCATTTTTTGAGCTGCAAAATATGAACTTGTAATTTGATTGACTGAAGTTTCAAATCTAATGCATGATTTCGTGACTTATGGGAGTATTCAGAAACCACTGATTTTTTTGAAGCCCACTTCCTCTTACATAAAGAGAGGGAACAGCAATAGAGATCCCACACCCTTGTACAGCTCTTACAAGACAGCTCTTACAAGAGTCTGTTGTCTTTTGTTCACAAACTCTGCTTACCTTGAAATTTGGAGACATTCTCATAGCCATGTGAATCAACTGAGGAAACTGAAGCTGGATGCCAAGCTAAATGCACTAGGTTGTGGTCTGTCATTTCATTGATGCTACATTGATTGGAAATCTGTGCACGGTGTAGGTTTGAATTCCTAGTTTCCACAATCATTTCCATGTGTCAACACTCCAGCTTGAATGAAATGTGGCAATCATTTGTTAGCTGTTATGTTGTTGGTTTGACAGTCTCTGGTTTGCTTGAGAAGTGTTGCTAATGGTCAGACAACACATATTTTGGTTAAGTTCATAATGCTCAAAGAGCATTCAAGAATCTATGAGATAGGAAAATTCCTGATCAGTAAGAAGGAACTGGAATGCCCTTCTAGCTTCCAGGACTCCCCAAACCCTGTGTGATATCAAACCTGAGGAGAAAAAGCCTTGAATCTATGTTTGCCAAGAGTGACATCATTGACTCAAAATCCTCTCATCAAGGAAGTTGCCTCTCCTGGCTACATTTCCTGCTTGAAATGTGATGATGCACTAGAATTTCAGAAGAAAGGCCTTGCTCAATGATGCAAATGCTACAAGAGAGCACTCGCAAGAGCAATGTCACCAATTGCTGTGCTGTGTATACTATCATCACCTATTTGCAGCCTTGTCTTCTTCCATGCTGCCAGGCTTCTTGTCTTCCTTTCAGTCCACAGCTCCTGCTCTGCTTTGCAAAGCTTCTCATAATTCTCCATCTCTCATTCCATCTACATGAATCGCAGGAGAGATACTTCTGCACAAAGTGCCCTGCTTTCACCTCAGAAGATAGAATTCCCAACAAAGTGCCCATGCAAGCACATTCACTTAAGAACTTGCTTCAAGAATCTGGAAATGTTTTGCCTTCAGATGCAAAAGTGCACAAGAAAACTGAGTTGCCCACTCACTAGCTAATCAAGGAAAGCATAATAGCTATCATTATCAGAAGCAGGGTTCAAACCCTGCGCATCTGTAGTCTTGCTGCAATTATCACATTAACAAAAGAAAGTGGACAAAGATTTAACAGAAGACATGCATTGCATCACAAAAGAACTCAAAACATGTTTGGTTGTAATACCCTGTTGACATGGGCATGATTCTGATGTTTGGGACTACTAATCTGACATAGGCCTGTCACAAGATTGCAGGTTCATGCTGCTAACCCTGAAGCTTTGCAGAAATCAATTCAGGAAAATAAAACTATTGTCAAACAACAGTCATTGAAGCCCCACTTAGTTATTACAATCAGGCATGATACTACGAGTGCCTATTACCATTTGTAGCTTGGAAGTAAAACATGAAGCTGGGAATCGTCAAAGACAAACACAGTATACAAGCTAAGGAGAAACCAATATAATCTCATATCATAAGAGATTAGCATATGTACGACTGTTTCCTTTAGCTCCTCTAGTGAGGATATGTGACACATACCTCACCACTGGTGGGCAAGGATGTATCAACAAGGAGCAAACTTGATGTTGAATAACCTTACAGATTGAAAAAAAGAATAATATCAGCAACAAACCTTTTCTGCTTTCACCCTTCACAAACCCACCATGTCTATTCTAATGTGAAAGTTCAAACTGTGATATAAAATTGGCACCCATCAAACTGCAACCCAAAACACAGTATTACAGATAGCAAGGATGGAGTCACAACATTTCAATTCAGAGCTTAATTTGTCACCTTCAATGATGATCATACATTAGCAATCCACCAAAGAGAGAGCTTTTAGAAATCTTAAAGCAAAAAAAGAGCCTGACAGCCATACCTGCTCAAACAGGCTGAGCCTCTTAAAGACCACAACATAGTTGGAAATCACAAACCTGCCCCAAACCCTCCCAGATACATGTAAGATCTACTGAAGTGAACCAATCTCCAATAGTACATGCTTCTCTTGGTATCACCAACCCAAGGGCAAAACAAGCTGCTTAAACCGTAGAAACTTGAGTATTTTATAACCTAGTTGAACCTGCTAATTTAGGAAACTGAACTGTACTTCCAACAAGAAAATGTCTCATATACCTGCTACAATGCCTCTGTGTACTCAATTAAGACCCATAAAGCAACCGCCAACAACAAATCTTAAATTTTGAATCAGGAAAAAAAGAAACCCAAGAAACCACCAGTACTAAGAGCTGAAAGCTTTACTCATGCATGTCCAATGCCAAGGTCCTCTGAAGTGAAAAAAGTTGAAGCCAATTTGCCTGCAGATTCACAGAACTCTCAAATCTCATCAGGTTACATGCACATCAAGGAGCCTTTTACCCAAACAGACAAAAGGGAAAAGGCAAACAAGCACCAAAAGGGCCCAAAAAAACTCTGCACTTACAAGACTCTATACAAAACCATATGAAAGACCCTGAATACTGAAATTCCTAAAAGAAATTTCTCTTATTAAGTAAATCTCTAGTCCTCTTTAAAAAAATCTTTAGTTTATTCTTCAAAAAGACAATAAGACTGAACCTCTGAGAAACAAAGAAAACTTTAGAACTACAAAGCCTTAAGAACATGTAAAACTGATCATTGACAGCACCCAACACAAAGAAAATGCTTCCATAAAACTGCACATTGGAAACCTAAGAAAGATGTGCATCATTGAGACCAACAGACTTCAGAAATAATACCAAACAAATGCCAAGAGACACACAATGCTCATACCCAAGGTCTGTGAATGTGTCAGCTGATCCTTTGCTGCTTTCCAAAACTTCTTCAAGCATAACTGTAACAGCATCAAGAGCTTCACCACATTGATTAGCTGATTGTTCTAAAAGCACAACAACTCTGCTTGGACGAAGTGCAAAGAGTGCTCCTCCAGCTCCAGGTCCTTGAAGTGAACCTACTACTTATCTGAGTCCCCTTGGGCCCATGCCAGTGCCCACAGAAGCTGCCAGAGAACCACCTTCTCCTGCCACACTTGCTATTGTGTGACATTTCTTTAGAAGAAAGCGAATTTGAGCCTCAGTTGATGATTGCATGTTCATACGAAGTCCTGGTTCAGGTTTGCTTCCAGGCCAGGCCAGCCCTGATGTTGAATTTGAAGGTTTTGACAGCAACTCCTGCCTAAGGATGTGCACAGAGCCAGTCTGAGAGCCACTGGGCAATCCTGTACTCTCTGTTGCATCATCAGCACAAGCTGCAGTGATGGAACCTCCCATGGTGGCTGTGGAATCTGGGGAATCTTCCAAGAAAACAAAGAGTGTGACTAGGGTACACTGACCCAGAAATAATACAGGGGCTGAGCCACAAGGAGAGCTATGGTGGAGCTTTGTCAGCCTGTCCCACCACTGTTCCTTCCTGATGTAATGCTAGTCATTGAAGAAACAGGACAGAGGGGCAGTGTTGGTTTGTTGGCTGGTGCACAGAGCAGGCCGGGGAGGACTTGTGTCTTCACAAAAGGAGCAAGTGATGTTTTGCTGCTTTAAGAGTTCGAAACATGCGAAGGAGTCTTGGATCAAACCTTGAATCTTCCTAAACCATCAGGGACAATTTGGCATACCTGACGGCAGATGTCATCAAGGCTCCACAATCAGCAACAACCCATCAACAACTGAATCAATAAGACCCATCAACATGGATCATTACAAACACTCTAGCATTAAGTGATTGCGAAACATCCAGATTTTGTGAACCTTCATGTTCCACTCTCAGTGCATAGAATGCCTATCTTGAATTCGGAGCATCATAGAAGAAAGGTGCCTCTGCTCTTGCTCTGCATGCCCATCACAGGAAAATGAAGTGCAAAGCTAAGAATTAAGGGGATCTCTATATCTAGCATGGCAATACCTTTCACATACCTGTAGAGTTGACAGCATAAGACAGCCCTGACAAGGCCATGTGAGAAGAAGCAGGCGAGCGGCTGCGGTGAGTTCCAACCCAATCACCAAGAAATTCTGCCATGGCATCAAAGAGCTGAACACTAAATGCAGCATGCAATTCTTTGGCCTTGGTTTTCTCCTTCTTCAGAATCTCATCCAACTCCCAGTAGTTAGGGTGCCCAACCTTCTTATTCCAGTCAGCAATTTGCTTGAAGGCAGTGGAGAGATTGGACCACTTCTGTTCAATCTCCTTTGGCTGCCGGTCTAGACCCACACTGAACGACAAGGTCTGGACTTCCTTCCACTTATCTGTTGAAGACCTGTTCCCTTTCTTCCTTGCTACTGCCATCTTCATGTGAACATGAACCTCTCGGTAAGCCTCCACCAGCACATCCATTTCTGGGTCCTACCACATTTGTGCTCTCTTCTTTTTCGCACTCCCCTCTTTCTCAGATCGCTCCTTTCCATCTCCGTCGCCATCAACTCCTTCCTCTCCAATCCCCACACCTCCTCCACTGCTGCCTCCACATTCTCCCTCCTCCATGCTCCCTACCTGAGCTTCAGCTCCCACCATTTGGCTCCCTAGTACTATACCCGGGAAGACAAAGATTTCTGCGAGAAGACGAGGATTAGGGTTTCTAGATTAGGGTTTTTAGATTACACATCTGCATCTGCAAAGAATGATCCCATGGAAAAACTCATAGGAATCTAGTCATTCCCAATAGTTCCTTGAACCAAGTTTTCAGACAAATGCATAGTTAATGCTGATGGCAGATAAAAAGCTGAGAGAATGACGATACTATTGTTTCATAGCAGGGATTGAAGTATTCGCTCACAGAAGAAGAAGCACTTGAAACTACCAGCCATGTTGAGCACGAAGGTGGGTTGTTGTCTCTCAGGGACACTGCCTATAGTGTGTTCATGTGCTATAACACCAACCACCTCCTCATCAAATTTTCGCTTGTCGATGCGTGTTCCAAAATTCTCTTGCAGAACGGTTTTGTCTACGACCAAACACAGACTTCAGTGAGTTGTTCATTACCTCCAGTATTTTCCTGGTTTATAGCTTGGTGTACTGAGAGGGTAATGGTTACAAGTATTTTTATGCCTTTGTTTGTCCTGGGTTATATGCAGTGGGTGTGACACTCGGTTGTTTCACGTGATTTCGAAGAACAACAGACATCAAGCAATTCAAAACTGGAATTCTAGATGTGTGTTAGAAGAAGGTATGTGCTATTTTCTGCTCCTCCAGGCTTGTTATCTTGGTGTGGACAACATATTGAAATTGCAAAAATCTTAGCTATATCAGGTTCAGCATTTTGATGAGAATGAGATGGTTAAGAAACATAAAGTGACCTCGATATTGTACTTACTAGTTATGATTCAATTTGCAAGGATTTGATCTGTAAGAATTGCAATGTTCTTTTTCTCATTTCGAAATTTCTCATGTCTTGTTAATGTCTCGGATTTTAGTTCATGGGTTTCATCATTTTATGGAGCAATGAAGGATATTTTCAGTTTCCTGACCTGATATCAACAATGTGCAGATGGTGATGATCAACAGTCATCAAATTCTTCCTTGTCATCCTCAACAGAAACATCCTCTTCACCACCACCATTATCTGTAGAGCATCAAACGTCTGCATCTTTTTCATCAGGTGAAGAAGAAATTGGGAGCTCATTTTCTTCTTCATCATCTGCAGAGGAAGTTCAATTTAGTGACTCTGAGCACTCCTCAGAATCGGTATATATGTTGCCTTAGTCTTAATGATATCAGAAGCTTATGGCATTCTTTCACCCTGTCTAAGTTCATGCATGCTATTGCTTAGGTAGTAAGTCTGATTATTGAAATTGTCATTCAGTAAGGTTTCCTGTCAATCTTTTGTTCTCCTGGCACACCTGTGAGCTTAATTTGGATGTGATCATGTGACTATCTCTTGGTTCCAGTATCTGACCTGCAGAACATAGGGGTATTCCAGCCCTACTATATAGGATGAGAAGGTCTAGGGTCTTGACTTGTGCATAATATATTAGACAATTTGTATATGGTGGTTATGATTCTCTGAACTAGACAAGCAATTGGATACAATGGATCTTTTTTTCTGCTGATGAAAAATGTGGTATTGTTTGGGGGGTGATAGAAGCCTCAGTTTGACTTGAATCTACCACGACGGTCACTTTTAGTGGAGTTCACATGTGATGCTTGTGGTACCCGCTCTCAGCGCAAGATCAATCCATATGCATACAAGCGTGGCACAATATTTGTCCAGGTATAACTTCCAGAAACAGATTTTGTTCCTCCCTTTGAGATCACTAATTACTGTGTTGTTTTTTTGCAAATGTAGAATGGTTTTTCTTGTTTGTAAGAAGGATATGCCAACAAGACCATGAAAGAGTAATTGGTGCAGAAGTTATCCTTTACGATCTGGTGGGGGAAGGTGTCCTGTGGCCAGTAAAGGTCTAAGGGTTAATGGCATGTACTGGCTTTGAAAATCTGGAAAATGTGGATCCCCTTATCATTGCAAGATCAACCTGTTCACCTTGTTTAAATCCATGGTCTAACATGAAGCAGATAATATGCCTTCTGAACGACTAGCATGTCAGTTTCTAAAGATAGTGTAGAACTTTGTCAATATCCACTCTTGATCAGCCATCCTGTTCACTGTGATCTCAACAGTCTGTTTTTGAGCAAGTGTATTATTATTGCTCTAGTTAGAAAGACATACCTAACAATCAAAAGCACATTCCTTTTGAGATTTGGATGTATTGGTGGTGGTAGTGTGCAGGGTGTGCTGCATACCACCAACTTGTGGACAACTTGAATTTGATTGAAGAGTATGATTTCAGAGAAGATGCTGGTTCTAAGGCTTCTGTTGATCCTGTGTCCGAGGCTTGACCTTGGTATACTATCTGTAAGGGACTGAGGAGGTTTTTTTTTGGATGCTCACTGTGACGGAATGATTAATGGGTATTTCCATGTTATGGTTGTACTTCAGTTGCAAATCAATTGTAGAAAACTAAAAAGATCAATAGTTTATTTCAGCCATTGGGACCATCCATGTTTGGCTCAAGCCCTGCGACAGCAATCCATGGTTGTGCACTTCTTTTGACTGCCAGAGCTTTTTGACTTGATGTCAGTTATGAATTGTTCTACAAACTAGTCCTTACCCAAATCTATGTCAAATCCTTTCTTGTGTACTTTGTTTGGTCCATTCACACATGTGAATGATTTGCTTTCCACCAATCTTTTGAGTGGGCTTCAATCATCCTTTTGGCTCTTTTAGATTAGACATTTGCTCATGTTTTCTCTTTCAGATCAGGAGGCCATTGATCTTGCCTCGCCTTTTTTTGTGTATAATTTGTTAGGTCCTTCCTAATTTTGGATCAGCCCACTAGCTTTCTTGCTTTTGTAGTTGTCTCTCTCCCTTAAGTCACCATTAATTACAAGTCACCACATGAGTAAAAGGTAGGTCTTATGTATATGTTTTCAAAACCATGTTTATTGAATACCCAGATAAGCAACTTTTGTAAAGAGAAATTACAAAAGCAAATTGCTTGTTCTAACGACATGTACGTACAAGGGGGCACGTGGGATCTTGTTCTTGATTCAATTCCAATAATAGCCACATAATAGAGTTATCTGGAAAGTCACCCTGTCTTTGGGCCTGCTTTCACTTTCTATCCCCTCTTTCAGTGGTATCCGCAAAGTAAGGAATTTTTATTGAATCTCAGCATGAAATGCTGAAGGGGTAGCATTTAATGCACAATGTTCTAGAGTAATTATAGCAGTTGTACACGTAGGAGCAGTGAAAATATATGTAGCAGCAGTGGAGGCGCTCAGGAAAAAGGAAAGACAAGATGAAACTTAGTTTACCATCAGAATTGCTGGGAAAAACTAGTCTGGGTCCCAGTTATTTCGTTTGGTAAAAATTTTCATTCCCAGTTACGCGTTTGATGTCCTACTATGCTGAAACTGACCGTTCTCACCTCCTAATCGTAGGACTTTACTACGGATATCTCTAATGCCGAAACTGACCGTTCTCACCTCCCCTAATGGCAGGACTTTACTAGAGATATCTCTGATGCCATTGGGTCCAATGTCCATTTCTGAAAATACATCATTTCTACAAGTTGAATTACTTGGAACCCAATTGTTGACAATTTGCCTAAAACCTATTAAGACCTCATAGGATTGTTAGAATTTTTGGAGATGTTGATAGGGTTTAGATCATGTTCAACAGACTACAACAAGAATAATCTGCTGCTGCTGCTGCCACTAGGCAATTTTGTGATGTGTTGAAAAGGTGTTAGAAAAAACAAAACAAAATGGCAGAATGGGCCCTCTAAACTCTAAACGGACATGTGTGGGTTGTTACCAAGAAGAGGAGGAAGAAGAAGAGTGAAGAGGATTTGGGACCCATTGCAGCGGCGCAGATTGCGAGACTCTAGAGTTTCGCCGAACCACCTTTCACCAAAGACAGCAACAACCACGTCGTCGTCGTCGTCGTCGTTGTACTGACACATAAAGCCTGAACACGCCTGCCTGCCTGCCTGCGCACTTGCAAGCTTCCGCTGCTGCCTTCTGCAGCAAGAACCCACACCGACTTCGTCATCCATGCTGTGGGAGGGGATGGTGGGAGGAGAATTAGCAGCAGCAGGAGTGCAGCAAGAGACTAAAGGTAGCACGGCGCTCAAGGCCCTGACCACCCAGAAATCCTCGCACTGTATAGTCCAGTCCGCTAATCTCCTTCATCAGCTGCGTAAGTCTTCTTCGCACTCTGAGCAGGTCAGTCGTTCTCTCTCTCTCTCTCTCTCTCTCTCTGTGCATGCCTCATTTTTGTCTGCAGTGCTGGTTTCGAAACTTGGGGTCTCAAGGGCTGAATAAGGAACCTCTGAAGAGAACTGGAGGATTTGGATCAAGAAGAAGAAAAAAAAAGAGGAGAAAGTGTGGGGTTTCTGTTCTCTTTGTTGTTGTGGCATAGAGGAGTTTGGCCTCTCTGACGTACAAGAAATGGATTGAATGTGAAGTATACATCTGTGGGATTTTTTACACATCGAGTGGGATGATTGTTGTGAATTCAGAGCCTTCAGACTGAAAAATTCCAGCACTGAAATGTTATGAGGATTGCAGATTGTGGCAAAGCTTTCCAAGGATCTGGCTGCCAAGATACCTAGTATCAAGACCACAGGACAGGTATGAAACCAGCTCTGTGCAATATAGTTGCTACAGCAGCTATAGGAGTTGACTGGAATTCAGGGAATCCTGTCTCTTCTTCTACTACAGTTCTCTACCATTGCAGAAATTTTGCAGTCCTTGAATCATGATCACAATTCTTGAAGCTGGAGCTTGAGAGTGTTGTTGGGGCTTAATGTGTGGGTTTGGTTGGTTTTCAGCTTCTGGAGCAAATGCCATCAATCATTGTAGCTCTGGATGCTCACCTTGATAGTGCATTTCAAAGGTATGTCCCTTCAAACTGTGGTCTTCCTTGTCAATTTCTCTTGTGTTTCATTCCGGTATTTCTGTTTGATAAGGAGTAGTCACATGTGGTGTTAATCTTGATTGACAAGGGATTGTTTTGGGAGATTTGTTTGAAGCAAATTCTGTGAGCAGATCATTCTTGATTCTCATGATGAGTATTGGGTGTTGCAGTGCCTTGCTGCTGGATGATGTAAGGTCAATTCTTCTTGATGACAGACATAGCACCACATCTGCAGTGAATTTTCCCATGGACACGTCACAGGAATCTAGTTATTCCCAGTAGTTCCTTGAACCAAGTTTTCATACAAATGCATAGCTAATGCTGCAATGTCATTGTTGTTGCTCACAAGGTATGTCTGCAACAAGCTCATTATGGATATGGGTAGATGATGCTTTTGGTAGTAGGATGGTCTCAAAGTTGTAGAGAGGATGGTGCAAAAGAAGAGAGGGGAAGAGATATTGTCTGGAGGCCAGGTGTATGTTTTCTTATTGCACTCTCTGGAACAAGGTCTTTGTGGCAATTGAACTAGAGAAGAAGTTTGCACACAATGTAGTTAGTCGATAGTTGTTTGTCCACATGCTTGATTTATTATCAGTGTCTGCATATCTTATGAGGAATGACAGTTTGCATGATTCAGTGGGCCATGTAATCAATTTTCCTTCTCCATCAGGTTGAATGGTAGGACAGTCTATAGACACTGTACTATCTATAGATAGAATAAACCCTAATCCATGTGAAGGGTCAACTTGAGTATGTCAGCATCATAGAGTGAGGAGTGTAATAGGTACTGGAGGAAAGAGGGTTTTGAGGAGGCTAGACTCAAACAGACAATGGGCTTGTGCCGGTTTGGTCTTGGTACAACTTTCATATGAAAGGTAGTCTCCTCTTTGCAAAATTTGCTATGGGCATAGAAGGGTGCTACATTGGTTCTGCTTCACAATCTCCACTGGCATTCTCTACTAATTTGTCTGCAACTCCACCTTCCCAGCTGCTGTCACCTGAGCACTATGGCCGGGATACTAGCCTTCGACCATCAGCCTCTGTTCCTGTTTTTGCTACATATTTGAAGGTTGTCCCTCATGGAGAACCTGTTCTTGGAGCTGATGCAATTGCAATCCCACCAAATCTTGCCCCCTTGCATCTGATCAAAGAGGATCCTCCTACTCCAAAACGACTCAAGATAGCCAGGGCTGGCAGTGGGGGAAGCAACTTGTTACCTGGAAACTATTCAAAATGGGAAATAGCTATTGGGTTCCTTGCACTGGCAGCATTGCTTCTTTTTCTAGGATTTCTCTTGGGCAGGATACATTGGCAGAAGGAGGCACTGCAATTTGCAATTGTAATTGATGCAGGAAGTACTGGTACTCGTGTAAATGTGTATGCTTGGGCTCACTCCCACAGGGATCCACTTCCTGTCATGGTGAAGCCAACATATAGTCGTAGTAATGGGTCCCCCTGGTATGTGGTCAAGGGACAACAACGTGCTTATAAGCGGGTGGAAACAGAGCCTGGACTAGACAAAATGCTGCACAATGAGACTGCAGTTAGAAATGCCCTTGTGCCCCTGCTGAAATGGGCAGAGAAACAGATACCTCCATATGCTCATGCCAACACAGAACTCTTTCTTTTGGCCACCGCAGGGCTTCGGAGGTTGCCCTCTGAGCAGAGTGAGTGGATTCTTGACAATGTGTGGTCTGTATTGGAGAAGTCTCCCTTCAAGTGTGATCGCAGAAGTGTGAGGGTAATAAGTGGGGTTGAGGAAGCATATTATGGCTGGATAGCTCTGAACTACAATTTTGGCAAATTAGGACACAGACCCAAGCTGTCAACATTTGGTGCACTGGATCTAGGAGGCTCGTCCTTTCAGGTGACCTTTGAACCAGATGAGGTGCCCAAGCACTTTGGTGTGAATGTCAGTGTTGGCTCTACAGAGCACCATCTGTATGCATTTTCACATGCTGGCTTTGGTCTCAATGATGCATTTGAAAAGTCAGTGGCACAGTTGCTTCGCCCCAGAGGTGTTGCCAGCAAAAGAATAATGATCTCCAAGAAAGGGCTTATGGAAGTGGAGCATCCATGCCTGCATAAAGGCTACAGAAAACCATATGTTTGCTCTACACATTGCATGTTACCACCTTTAGCCTATGGAGGTCGAAGCCCTGCAAGTGTGGGAAGGACTCGAGCACAGGTGGAGTTGAAGGGAGCTCCGAATTGGAAGGCTTGTCAATTGCTGGCTGAGAGTGTTGTCAACACAACGCAAGCTACTATGTGCAGGATGCCCCCATGTGCACTTGGCAAGCACCAGCCACCAGCTCATGGTAGGTTCTATGGGCTGGCTGGAATTTTTGTTCTCTACAATTTTTTTGGACTTACGGCATCCACACCAATTGAAAAACTCCTTGAGAAAGGCCATAAATTTTGTGAGCTTAATTGGAAGGATGCACAAGCAAGTGTTGTGCCACAACCCAGTGTGGACCAATACTGTTTTCGAGCCCCATATGTGGTGGCACTTCTGCGGCATGGTCTGCATCTTCAGGATGACCAAATTGTAGTTGGGTCAGGTGATTTTGCATGGACTCTAGGTGCTGCCTTGTGGGAAGCTGGTGCACTCCTGCCAAGTCGAACATCCACTTCTCAGAGCGTGCTTTCAAGGGTCACAAACTCCCACAGTACATTCAGTTTGGGCTTATTAATGGTGCTCTTTCTTGCTGTGGTGGCTATCATTTGCCACCTTGGTGGGATAGTGAGCCCTTGGCGATGTTATGTCTTTGATGTCTTCCATCCTTCTGCATCTGCTTCTGGTGTTTCCATGTGGCCCTCATCAATTCGTGCACAGGGCCGCTTTGGCAACCTTGTGGGTGGTTTAAATGATCGCAATGGTGAATCTCACATCTTTGCTAACTTCAGCAGCCTTGGTTTGTGCTAGGACATGTTATTGTTATTGATTTTCTTAGTGAAGACATGCGTTGAGTCCTTTGCTGGACATGAACTCAGCAATAGCTAACACTTCAACTGTTGGCAAATTTTCACAACAGATGGCAATGTGAAGATGCCACACAGTCCAGTACCGGAGGTGCATGGTCTTCATAATCCCATTTTTGGATCTGCCACATCCAACAGAAACTTAGGGGAGCGAGCAGGTTTGCAGAGTGGGGGCATTGGAGCTCTTGGAACTACTACCCCTGATTGCCTCCAAAAATCTGGGGGGAAAATGCATCACCATGGGAACTGGCATCTGCAAAGCCGATGGACACAGTCGCGAGAGGACCTTAACTACTGTGTCTCAGACCTTTATCTTGCCAAGGTTTGAGCAGGAGACAAAGTTTGCTGTGAGTTGTGGGTTTCTAGTTTCTACAGCCCCTTCACTATTTTGTCCTTGATCACTCATAAGTTCCTTGCACTGTTTCCAATAGTGACATTACTCGTACTTTTCTTGGACAGTGTTCTGGAGACAGATAAATTCCATCTGCCACAAGAACCTATACTCACAAGTCAAATGATGCAAGAAACTCTGGCTTGTGCTCAGTTTGGTGTCAAGTTTTGATTGAGTTTTTTCTGTATTCAGCTTAGTTCATTGGTTGGATCCTCATAATGCAAGGTCTAGATCTTCTAAGGGAGGAGGAGAAGAACACTGGGACTCTTCATGAACAATGATATGCCTCGAGTGCTTGGAACCTCATTATCTTCCAATTAGAAAGGAAAATTTCCTGTCCATTTCTACACTATGGTTTACACCATCAGGCTCTAGTGGGCTTTTTGTTGAGAGAGAAGGCTTCATTTGTGAGTATAAGTGATTCTACAGCACCCAGCCTCTATGCACTGCAGCAAGCCCTTCATGCGGCAAGGACCATGTGCCCTACCAGGTCCAGGGCAGTGGACTGAAGGGGTGGAACTGCTTTGTTCCATGAAGTTGGTTTTAGCTGCTCACATTTCATGTTTATAGTAAGTCTTGTCACAGGTACTGGGAAAATATGCAGCTGCATTGTCACCCATAAATTGATCATGGCTATGGGCCAGTGTAAAAGTTGATTGGTGAATGGCTGATCACAAGGTGATGTATCCTGCAACTGTGACACTTGCACACCCATTGGTTGACTAAAAATCATTTATGAAAGAGCTTTCTGTTGTCAAAACACTGAGAAAGGAAGCTCATAATTATATAAATTCTGGATGGTCATAGGAACTTACACCTTTTTGAGTGTAATTGGAGAGCACCTTACAGAGGGTATTTTTTCTTCCACTGTTTGCAGGCATTATTTATACATGACAGAACCACTCATGGACAAGCCACATGTTTCAACTTGCAATGAAGGCCAAAGCCATTACAAGATGACCCACCTATTCTGGCCACTCTCAACAAAAGAGGGCAAACTAGTCCTCCTATTTTATTAGTTACTAGATCATAGTATAGAGTGTACTTTTTTCAAACTTAAAAATGGATTTTGGACCAAGTTAGCATGGAGACAATTTTCTTTTGACTTTTGTCCTCATTATTAGCCCCTACACAAGAATGCATGTTTCACATAAGAAAATGGAACACAATTCTATAGCCATTATGAAGCCATAGAAACCAAAAATCAATAGTCTTGGTGGTGCAACAATCAGACTCCAAGAAGAAGGGGAGTAGTGTAGTAGAAACCCAAAATGAAACATATGGCACCACTATCACATTCCAAGAGGAAGAGAAATAGTGCTGTAGAATCCAAAATCAAAAGAGGAAAAGTGGAAGTATCATTCACAGTCCAACAATCAACAATTGGCTAAACCACCTGCAGCAAGAGAAATTTGACAAGGGAATCATGGACTCTGCAAGTCAACGGTATCTCCATTTGCTACAGAAGATTCCAAGTTCCTGGGAATGAACACATATCAAAACCATCCAGAATTCATAGCAACACACATTTGCTCTGTCAATTGAGGCCTGACAAAGATAACATTTGTTTAATGTAGAAAAAGAACTGAAATCGCTTCCTTGATTTTCAGGTATGTTGCAAAAGAGAGGAAAAGTGAAACCAAAAGTAGCAAATACCTGTGCAAAGTATCACATTTCACTGCGAGACACACAGTGGCTAGAGAAATAGAAATTCACCTTTCAATCAATTCATCTGTATCTTTCTTGGCCAAAAACATTCCCATACTCAATAATGAGAACACAATTAGTGTAATGTATGTGAGGCCTTAAACAAATAACCATACAATAGTCCCACATCCTTTTGAAAGATGCAGCCTAACTCCAAGCTTCTTTGTATCAAGTCTGGTGCTTGGACTGTAACTGGTATATGCAGCAGAACTAGATCTCGAGAGGGTAGATAATACCTTACTATTCCTTGATTTGTTGTAAAAGAGCTCTTGCATCTCAAGCTTAGATTGCACCATCACACAAGCTCCATGCCATGAAACCCAGGTGAACAACTAACACCTGGCACCACACAAACTTGCTCTTTGAGACTTCAAGGACACTAACAAGCACTCAATACATGATCTATCCTGGACACAACCAAACAATCTAAGAGCATGGACAATTAAATACAAATAATGTGAGAGAGCACCAGGAATGGAGTTGCCAGCCAAACAGCAACAAACATACACTTTGTAGATCTTCACCAGAAGTAACCACTGCAGTGTAATATGTTCCCATGAAATTCTACATCAATTGCAGCAGAGGAATCATGGTGTTGAGAACTCTGGCAGACTTCAGGAATAACTTTGCTACTTCAGGTTCTACAGGTCAGAACTCTTCCAGTAGTACAAAACAGGCACACATTTATGTGCCCTGTGCCCTGCAAGTCACTTCATCCACTAGCTGAATTTCACATCAGCATCATGTTCTCTTCAGTTTGAAGCACAGAAACAGTAGGCTATGTTTCAACTCAAGAAGCCACTCAGCTGGTAGTAAACATAACATCTCATACCAGAAGGCTTTATACAAGGTTGCCATGACCACAGTTGAAAGCTCTCATGTAGAGTACTATCAATTGTTCCACCATCTGCATTTAACTGGAAAAGGGAGGAACTTTCTAGACACATCAACACCCCAAAGGGAAGGTCTAGAAATGAAGCCAAGAAATGACCTAAAATGTTAAACCAAACCATATACAAGATTGAATCTCTGTTTGAGTGGCAAGAGATGAAATAAAGCAAATATAATCAGTATAAGACAGATTATGTCATGATTATAGCAAATATACAAGCAGCATGAAGATGTGCTCGCAAAAGCCCACTAAAGGAAATATCAACATGTTTTTATGACCAGGAATTAAGGAGCACTGGATGAGGAGAAAGAATATGAAGAAGTGAACACTGAAGGAAAGTTGCAGATACCGAGTTTAAAGAGAGTGGAGGAGAAAGTGGCAACAAGTGATCAGGAGATGTTCACACATTGGGCCTAATTTGAGTAGGAGAGAATGATGATGAACTCAGGAAAATACTCCATGAGTAAACTCAAGATGTATACAAAGGAGAAAGCTCTGGTGCTCAACTATGAGATCCTCTTTCATTGCTGGTTGGCAGAGGTGCGGTAGAGGTGATAGGCAAGGACAACACACGTGGCAGCCCCAGCAACAGCCAAGACAACTTTTGTGTCATCAGCCTCCCAATATTCAACCCACTGGGGCATTTTGAAAAACTTCCCAACCCGGCTCTTCTTATCTTTGAGCAATGGCTGGCTGAGTGGGGCAGCCTCTTCTGCTTCAGCATCCCCACACATCTTGCTGATGTCACGAGAGCCAATATGGGGCATCAGGACGGGTGCACATTTCTGGCAACTTTTCTTGTCCTGACTGAGAGAACCATTTTCGTGAAGTGTTCCATTTGTGGCCCCTTGCTCTCCTACTTCGGCACAAGCACACTCTCTTTGCACTTCATTTTCCACTGTGGATCCTGCTGCTATTCTCTCCTGCAGCCTTTCCTTCTGCTCATCTTCTGTCAAGCCCATTTGACCCCTGTAACAATAAATTCCTTCAAAAATTATAAACTACTACAAGACAGAAGGTGAGCAAGCTGATGCCTAGACCTGGTCATTGACAGCAGAAACAACAGGTCAGTGACACATCTGAAAGTAGAGACAGCATACTGACTGGGATACCTACTTCCCAAATTGAAGTTTCTGGTTAGCACAGATGAAAATTATGATTGAAATGATCACAATTGAGACACGTCTTAATTGTAAATGTGTTGAAACTCTCATGCTTTTAGAAGAATGTAATTTTTGACCTGCACCAGTGGCATAGGTACAAATTTTACCTCCATAGTCGATCAATTATCCTCCCTTGACAAATATGCTGCTCAATAAGTTCAGTCACATCATCTGGTGTAACATATCCATACCTGATCAACCACAAAGTCATTGGAGGTCTTCACATTGAGATGCACAATTATGTTCTCCAGGAAGATATGCACTTGCTGCTCTCAGACTTGAAAGTAGTGCTAGACCTAGGTAATTAGTGTTCAAATCCTGAAAGGCCTTGGGTTACAGTTCCCAACAACTGACAGTACCAAAAGAATCAGATTGCTTGACAAGAAATCATCATGCAATCTTATGGAACAAAATCAACTAGAACTAAACCCAAGCTCTCTCCATTGCAACTTAAGCAGCCAAGATGTTAAATCTGTTTTAAGATAAGAATTAACTTATTGACGTATCAGAGCCCAAATCTGGCCTGACTATCAAAATGAGAAGCCACATTCACCTGTGCTATGGTCCTATTGTCTGGGCAGGCTTTGAACATGCCATGTAGCTCAACTGACTGGTCACAGCTACATGCCAGTTTTCAATACAAATATTGATTGGGAGAGGGCCGGACACCAATTGGTTGGATATAGTTCTAGTGATGGCGACACTTACATGATTGACTGTATGACACTAATATATTGGACAATACAGCACAACGCTTACCAGTGGCCTGTAACAATCCCATTCTCAGAATGGCCAAAAATGATAACATTCCCAGCATACTTATGGCCACCAATATGAGAACAGAGCCTGACAAAAACCTGGTCCTTGAGCCCAAGCTTTGATAGCTCTTCTGAAAATGTTTCTTTTAAGGGGGGGCCACAGGTACCACAGCGCTTATCGCGAGAGCCATGTCCACAAATGAAGACATGGAATCCAGAGAGTGGCTCTGGAGTCCCAAGTGCCCATTCCTTTCCTGCCACCAAGACCTCATCCACAAAGGACTCCACATCGGATTCACCTAGCCCCCTGTAACAGTAACAGCACCAGCTCAAATTTGAGATTTAAGGGAAGTTGATCCACTGCCTTAGCACATATATAAACCCTATATTTTGCACATGGACCATTGTCAGTGGGAGATGAATTATGGTTCTTAGCATCCATCAGGAATTCCAGAAATGAACACAAATACAAAATGAGCTTCAGCTGTAGGAGAGATTCTAGCAGTTTACTTTTAAATTTTGAAGCCATGTAAGCCTACGATACTCATGGGAAAAATGAAAGGTTTCCAAGATATTACACAAGCTCCTCCTCTCCATCACTGTGAGTGGAAGGAGATGAGGCAGAGACTGACAGACAAAAGGACTCACTTGTACTTAACCATGTCTGGGAATATAAGCACATCACCATTTGTTGCAACAGGTTCATCATGCCCCTCGGCAATTGTCAAACGTGTCTGCAAACCAGTAGAACAAAGGTATGTCAGATTGACTTGACTGGTCCACAAGCTCATTCATTGCCTATCAAACATCAAAAATTTTCACGCTAGAAAAGCTGTGAAAGTCCAGATATAGAAAGGAACCTCCTGATTCTGCATTTGAAATGAGCACAGAGCACTGATAGCACAAATCAGTTGAAAGTGGTTGAGGTTTCTTATTTGCTTCAGATGGTCAAGAAGGACTTCTGTACTGCTTCTCCAGGAAGCCACAAAAAGCAAGCAGCATACCAGACCATTGCTCTACTACCTCTTGGCCTGGCTCCTTTGCTGGATTATAAATATCAAATGAACATTTTCAGCTGGTGTGGAGGTAGGCTTCCATTTTCATCAGTACTAACATTCCGTTTCATGGATCGATGTGAAGAGAACCACGGATCGACAATAGAGATCGGCTAGCCGGGAAGCAAGCAAAGCGAATCGCAGATTCTGGAAGAAAATGTTCGGGATTTGAACACTTCTGGAGGGGTCAAAATCGGTATTCTGCAGACCAATAGAGACCAAAGAAAAAAGGCGACAACAGAACACACACAGAAAGGAAGAAGAAAGAAGAAGAAGAAGAAGAAGAGATGATGATGACGAGGGGAATGGAAGAATCCGACCTTTTTCGGCAAGTCCGTCTTACGGTTTCGCAAGGCAGAGACCATGGAATTCGGCAACGGCTCGTACGCACCTTTCTCGATTTTCGCTGGCCAGCTCTCCGCAGCGTGGTAGCAAAGGAACACATGTCTCTCGTAGTGGTCCACGCTTCCAACCAAGGGCTTCTTCTTCTGCAAATCCGGCCTTCCGAATCCGTAAGCTACCGCATTATCGTCCTCCCTAATCAAACCCTCAGATGCTTGCTGTTCTGCTGTCCCCACTTCTCCTCCCTCTGCGATTGCTGCCACCGATTCTCCTCCTGCTGCTGTTGCTGCTAATTCCGCTTCCGCTTCCTGTATGCCAATATTGTTCTTCTCCACTTCCATTTCCAAACTACCAGCCATCACCTATTTTCAAGAAGGAAGTAAAAAAAAAAAAAAACTGCAATAAAGATCTATTCAGAAGCCCAAACTTACTTGAGAAGAGAGAACAAATGTGAAAGAGAGATAGAGACACACACACACACATACACAGAGTGTGCGAGCGAGCGAGCGTGGAGGAGGGTTTTGTTGTAGAGAGAGAAAGAGAGTGTTTTGTTTTTTTGTCTTAGGGTTTTCCGTGGGACATATACTTTGTCTCTTTCTCACTCCAAATGGTATTTTTGCATTTTGGGACCCTAAAGTGACAACAACATCTTAACATCTTCGGTTCTTTTTTTTTTTTTTTTTTTCCCCTTTCCTTTTCATCTAAGGTTTGTTTTTTTTTTTTTTTTTTTGGGGAACTTTTTTTTTCCTCACCCTCCACACATGCCCAAGTCTCACCTACCTACCTACTCACCTACCTACCCACCTGCCTACTTACCTGCCCACCTAAACTACTTGCCTATGCACCTTGGCCTCCTCTCTCCACCACCAACCCACCACCCATCTTCTTACTTACCAGCCCACTTACATACCCATCTATCTACCTATGTACCCATCAACCTATTTAGCTATGCACCTATGCACTAAATCTCCACCAAGGTAATAACAATGCAAGCAAGTTGATGAAGGTATTGCAATATACCAGGTAGGTTGTTTCATTCTCCTTCTTACCTGCATCCCTATTAGGCCTTGTTGAAAACAATATTGCAATGCTAATTGAAGGTATTGCAACTAAACTGGATTTCTTTTCAAAAGCTCTATAAAATTCAACAATTAAATTATTTGGTAACACTCATATGAAGGAATTGCAAATGGACTTGATATTTTTTACTCAAGCTAGCCACATCAATTTGACAATCAAATTGTTCTTGCAAATCCCCATTGAATTTTCTCACAATTATTGGATTTCAAACTTATGCCATACCCTCAACACAACTTGCAAAAAACATATATAAATCAATTAATCATCACATTGCCTTCATAAGGATAATGCACACTCACTAGATGATTTTATTAAAATGCAATACCGCCAAGGCACACCCACTCGATGATTTTATGCAATATCGCTAAGGCAAAGGATAAATATCATATTGTACCTAATTTCTTTTTTCAATACCCTCATCAAACTAATGCATGAACACAACAAATTTACTATAATGCAATACCTTTAATATTATTAAACTATTTTCATCTCATTTAGTCAACAATACAATACCCAATGATACATTGTAAATAACATATCCAACCTAATGCCCATATGCATTATCCTCATAAAATAATGCAAATGCACTAAATCATTTTATTATTTTGCAATAACTTTAGGGGTAGTTGTAACTATTTTATCCCACCTATTTCATGTGTGCAATACCTTATGAACACATTGACAATATAATATCCAATCTAATTCACACATGCATTACCCTCATCAAAGTAATGCAAATGCATTAGATTTTTTGTTATTATGTTATACTCATGCCCAAGATAATATATTTCACTTCATTTGATTTTTAAATGTGAATAACCATATGTGCAAACAATGAAACATGAAGCTCTATGCATGTAAACTTTTATGAAGAAAGGTTTGGAGTGCAATGAATGCACTTTTGAACACAACGAAGGCGCATGGCGAGGACCATCCTTCATCATCATAGGCCATTACCATGCCACTAACTTTGGGCTGATTCTTGAACATAAGTAAGTGATTTGGAGCTACCCTAGCTACCTACATACAAAAAATTCATCACGTATGAATGTAAATAGGTTAAAAAGTTACAACCTATCAACTAAAATTACCATGATTACCTACCGTTGACCTAATGCCTAAATTCAGCCTATCTTTTAACTTTAACTTGAATACTTTAACTTTAGGTCTAAATCAAATTTACCATAATAGTTATACATTATAAATCTATCAAAACAAAATAATTTACAGATGATCCTCAAATCAAATATAATAAAGTATGTCTTGTACTATAGGATCATTTGATTACTAGCCTTTATTTAGTTATGCGCATGTTCACCCTAGTCCACAATCTCATAAGTAATCACAAGGCTACCATTTAATTGCTAATGTTCATAAACTAATGTTTTAACATGTTCATAAGACTACCATTTTTTCCATGTTTAAATACATGTTATTATTAAATATGAAGCAAGGTCAAACACATAGCAACACATGCTTCAACATAGGATCTTTCATGGCTATTGAATAGCATGAAAAGTAAGTGTAAAAACTATCATTTTCCAAAGTAAAAACCAATTGTAAACTAGAACAACTTTCTACCTAAAACACATAACTAGTTCATTTAAATAATACATGTTGACCATTGGCACCTATTACACAAGTTGCCAAATGTGCCTATTATATAACCCAAATGTGTGACACACTACAATGACATACAAATATAATTCAAATTTGTATAGTTTTTAAATCACCCATGAATTGAATCACGAACAAGCAACAAATAAAGAATATGTGAATTAACATAGCAAAATATAAGACCAATGGATTCAAAGATGAATCAAACATTGATTTGCTTTTGTTGTTGCATACAAGATTTATTTTTTTAAATTGCCTTCAATAATGTTGCAAAAATGTATTATGTCATAAACAACAATATAAACACATATCAAACGCAATCTTTTAAAATACATAAGAGTAGTTGGAACTTTAACCAAACCTTTTTAATAAATTAAAGATTTAAAACACATTTTCATTACAACCCATGAAAATTTATTGCAAATTCAGAAAAGGATGGGATGATTTTACAATAAATCTATTTAACCATGTTTCAGAGGTCATCTAATTGACAACATGTAATTTTTGTAAGTGAAAAAATCAATGATCAATATTACAAAAGATTACAATGGCTAAGTGTTTATAATCTAAAGTGGACAAAAAATGACATATGAGGGGTTCTTTTAAAATATTTTTTTACAAAACAAAGTTGAACAATAAGTTTTAGTCTTGTTAATAATAATCATTCAATCTAAAAACTTGTTTTCAATCATGGCTAGTAATGTTGGAAACTATGTGGTCAATTTCAAAAAAACTCTACAAAAATGAAAAGTGCACAATCATTTCCTTTCGTCCCCCAATTTTTGCTAGGGTTTGCAAGAATACACATTTCATTGATTTTTTTGATGTGTGTTAATGACAACTTATCACCTTTTGTAATGACACAAAAACAACCAAGACATTAAATTTTTTGAAGTCCATATTCAAGTTTCTCCGATCCTTGAAAAGTTACAAATTTAGAACCAAACTGAAATCCAAACTCGCAAAATAACAATACAAATATAACTTTCAAAACATGAACAAAAAGATAAAGATTAAAAAATGTACAAGATTTAAGTTCAACTATGAAAATGATTCATAATATATATGCACCTACATAGTATGGACAATCCACAAAAAAATTATTATGTACATGAAAGGTTTTGAAGCTTTTCAAATAGATTAAGAATAACTTAAGAATAACTACAAACTTCTTCGGCTTCTTTTAATTTTGCAACTTTGAACTTTTCAACTTCTATTTCTTTGGACTTCTCATGCATAATTCCTTCTTCTCCACATATTGATTTTGCATCTTTGTTCATAGCTTTCTTCAAAGTAAAAAATCCAATGACCTCAACTATATGGTTCAAAATGAATTTCCCTTTGGGTTTTTTTTATCATGAAACAACCAAAGCAAAAAACTTTCCATCTTTTTGAAATCCTCAAAGTTTCCAAGATCATGATTAAGAAGTGCTTTGATCCAAAGGTCACATAAAACACAATCAAATTCCCGACCACTTTCCTACTTAATTTTGCATGCAATTCATGTTTGAGTTTATGTTGGAATTGTAGCCTTACATGTATAACAATAGAATTCAACATCCTAATTTGTTAGGGATGGCAAATGGCATTTGCTGCAAATGTTCTCAAAGCAAGATGCACCCACAAGAATATTAAGCTTGCTAACAACTTGCAATGACACAAATTTCAAAAGCATGTATGTGAAATCTTTACTTTCATGTAAGCAAACAAACATCCAAACATAAATAGTTGCATGTAAAGGTATGTAGTCATTGTGAACCTTAAAAAATAAAGCTTTGGGGGGTTAGGGTTCTTATCACAAAAAAGTAGGGCAAGGCAATTTTTTCCAAAAAAAGAAAAGAAAAAGACTACAAGTATTGTTGAGATAGTCATGATTATATTAGATTTTCAATCTAGATTGTCAACCTAAAAGAAACGACTACAAACACTTCAGTAAAAACTAATAAAAAAAAAAATTGAAACTATGAAGTTATAAAACATTGTATTAATACAAAATACTCTAATTTTATGCATGCCTTTTGACATATTGTATTATTTCAATCAGAGGAATACTTTTTAAGCATGATCCATAAATTATTACAATATATTAAATTTAAGAAATCCAATGTGAAGTTGCCTTTTCAATTCAATAAACCTCCATTCCTTAAAAGATGTCACCTTACCAAAAAAATAAATGAACAACATTGTTGTATTAAAACAAAAGAACCAAAAAAAAACCACACCATACTCAACTACTTTTACTCCCTAGATTTTTCCCCACAACATCTTGTTTTACTCTTTTAGGTGTCATAACAACCAATTCCCCCAAATTCTTCTAAGCCATCCAAACAACTAGACTTTTAAAAAGCCAAACCTATGTGGAAAAACCATGTTAGGTTTTTTCGGTTGAATTTAAGATTATTAACATTACCTATGTGTTTAAGCAAATCAAAATTGGGGTTCTTTAGTGTAAATCCAACATTCACAATTTGAAATTTCAACAATTTTGTGATATGAAAGTTAGAAAATCTAATGAAATTATAGAAAGAAAGTTGAAAAATCCAACATACCTCAAAATTGATGGGGAAATCTTGTCCTTTAGTCCTCTTAATATGCATTTTGGTCAACTTTTGTCTTATAATAGCATCGGGTGAAAAAATCCAAAATATTGTTGAGAAGTTCATCAGCAATTATTGTTTGACATAGACAACATTTGCAACATTCTTAACAAAGGTTGTTGTAGGTTTGCTAGTGTTATACAACTCAACAAGATGGTTGTATTGTGCATAAAACTTGAGAAAAAAGGAAAGGGCCTACATATTGTTGGGACCTAAATCATCAACGACCATTAAAATGAAAGACTTTGAAAATCTACAATAAATATTGGTGACCACAATTTCTAGAATGCCCAATTTTTCCAAGTATGGTCTTTGCATAAATTATTATATCAAATGTGCCAGAATAAACTATAATGTGATAGGAAATGGATCAATTTAGTCTATTGTGGTGTTTTTCTTAACCTTCAAGACCGAAACTTTAGTCCCTATATTCAAATTTGTTTTTGAAAATGACTCAAAATTTTTGAATGCGAATAAATGACCCAACATTCAATTTTGGAGAGAAGGTAGTAACAAAATTCAAACTAACCATCAAGGTTACTATCCTGAAACCACATGCATATGTCAAGTCACAGTGTATATACTTGAAAACACTACCGGGGACGTCGTAGGATTCGTATCTATTCATAATAAGACTTTCAAAACAACCACCAAACATTCTTTGTTGAATGTTGGTGATTTGAATAACATTGAGAGGTGCACTTTTTTTCCTGCTTGCACTTGGAACGAATTACGCCATACTACCACCTAAAAAAGAACATTCCAAATTTTTTTAACAATTTTGCAAGGCAAAAACTAGAAGTTGGTGACAAGACACTACATTCCCAAGATCTATAAATTATAGACAAGTATTGAACCCAAAATACTTTATGATACCTAAATTCTCTTGAAAAGTTACAAACACAAAATATTTTTAAATTCTTCAACCTCAAAAAATAAAATGTAAATTATTTACAACAACTTATAGAATCTTTCAAGAAACTGGAAGCAATAAACAATTTTTGAATTGTTGAAGATCAAGAACAAAAACTAAACTTTGTGCAATACTTGTTACAATGGAATAGGTTGAAACCCTATAGTTTTAAGGTTAGGCTTTAGACTTTTAGATTTAGGGTTGCCACCCCGTGCTAGAGGGTTCAACAAGTAGTGAACTAAAATATGTCCAATGAATATTAATTGTTTCAATTCCAACTAAGTATGCATTAAAAAACTAGTTCTAATTTGCTAGTAAGACATTCTATCAAAGGAGTATAATAAACTATTATTTTCCAACAACCCATACATAAGACTATAATTCCCAACAACCCATATAGTAAACTAATGTGACCCCATACAATGAATTTAATTATTGTTGTGAAAGTAAATAAAGATAAAAATTTGCAACAATGTAAATTATGAAAGTATTCTAGGGATTAAGAATATGAAAAGAAGTAGTTGGAGAGGAGATGGATTAGAATACCTTGTCCTTAATGTTTGATGTGGACTAATGGGGAACATCAACATTGTTCCTTAATCTCCTTGGAGCTGCTATTAGAATTGAATCAATTTGCTGCTTGGTTTAAAGTTGTTGCATTTCTAGACATTTTTGAACCATGAACATGGATAATTCCACCAAAGCACACGCAGCATGGCAAAAACAAATCCAAGAATATATTGCATTATACTAAGTTTAAAAAATCAAATATTCATAAAACTTATTACCCCTCAAGCCAAATAATTTTCACCAAATTCACAAATAAAATTTCAGAAATTCGATGGTTGCACATGATTTTCAATTGCCATTTAATCATTTTCCGATCATGGTTTGGTAGTATGTTGTAGCAATTGTGTTTAATAATTAGATGTTGAATGGCATGTTACTTCCAACTGTTTTGAATTTTATAATTAGACATCATGCCAAACAAAATGACTTTGGAAAACAACTTATGAAAAGGTCAGCATGGGTCAACAAGAACAAAGAAAAGAGGTAGCAAGCTCCATGAAATTAATCCAAAGCATTGTATTATTTATAATGATGGGATTGCATACCTCAAGTCCCCAATATGGCTCTAAACCTAATACCATATTTTATAATGTCCTTTTAGCAAATCAAACCTATTGCTACACCATTTAAACAATCATAAGTCACTAAACCCAACCCAACAAGCCAATCTTCTTTGTGACCAACTCCACATATGGCCCTAAACCTCATAACCCTCATAGCAACTACAACATGCATTATTGGTTACACCATCATTGGGGTTTACACCTTACAAACCAATCCACATACAATATTTCTTACATGACAAGTAGTTGAACAAACTTACCAACAACTCATACAATGCAAGCACCAGTGTGCACAAGAAATCCTTTTTGGCCCAATGCCAACCTTCCTCCAACAGATCCAATGTTACCTTGAATCTGCATAAAAACAAACCAACCTACTTTTGAAGCAATATGTCCAAACACCAAAACACCCTTCCTCACTTTATCCTCTACTGGAACTTTGTGTGATAGACAACTTAGCACAAACCATAAGTTTCATGCATACAAATGCTAGAGAAAGGTACTAGCATGTAGCCATGCAATGATGGAAATTAACCAGGTGGCAAAATCCAAATTACTACCTCTTGAATGCATCTTGAATGGACTTAATGGTTGCACCCTGTCGCCCAATTAAATTGCCAATAATTGAAACCTCCTTGGTTGCAAAGATTGTAAAACTTTAAACCTCATAGACTTTGTACCACTTAGCAATTGGGCGTTCATTGCTCTATTGCTTGTTTTTTCTTTTTTTTTTTGAGTATGAGGAGGGGCATTTAGGAAAACATGAACTAATGGTACAATGTGACAAGTTGGTTTGTGTGCCCTAGGTGCATTCAATTCCCCCAAAACTAATGCGAGAAATTGAATAAAGGAGGTGGGGAGGCCAAGGGAAAAAAGATTAAATTGGACATTTTGAATCCCATGTAACCTTAATTTGTCAACCTTCATCCCACAAAAAAATTGTCTTCTACCAATGTGAAACTTGTTAATTTAAGGGAAAAGTTGAAAATTTCTTGTTGATGCAATAGTCCCATAGGGGACAAGGCCCAACAAAACATGACGAACAAGTAGGCCTATTCTATGCCCAAACACAAAACATGAAAACCAAAAACAAGAACACAAAATGTACAAGATGTAACTTCAAATAGAACTTTGTTATGAAAACATAAAAAGAACACAACACAACTATGGTGTTAAATCATATCCAAAATTGGTGTTAAACATAATAAAAATCATATGAGGGGAACTATCTTTATTTATACACTATTAAGGACCTAACTCAAAGAAAGACATCTCAAAATATTTCAAGGAACCTTTTTAATTACATAATGGATCAATTTCATACATGATGTTAGCAATGATGCTAGTAATGATGTTGGCAATGATGTTAGACATGATGTTGGGCATGTCATTTGTGACATCTTCCTACGTTTTGACATTCTTCCATGCCAAATGATTATTTTGGAATCAAGCCAATTTTTTGCACATGTATGTAATTATTCAAAAAACAAAGCAAATTATGACACCTCGAGGTGTACCCAATAACATTAGTAGTGGGAAGTCAGGGAAGTTGTATTTATTGAAGAAAGTAAAACTTGAAGGGGATCAACATATTTTTAAAAACAACTTGAAGGGTTGCCATCCACAAGTTTCATGCCCCATGTATGCCACGATTCTCAAGTTTGGAGACAAGAGTCTTATGACCTACGCTAATTTTGCACAAACTTACAAACTTCTTTGTGAAAGAATTAGTTTGAAAGTAATGAAAATTTAAGTTTAGTGAAAGTCAACGTCATTATTTGCAAAATTGACATAAGGACAATAGTACCCTAATTCCAATTTCTCAACAATTAGTCCTCTTTTCATCCCCAAATGAAACAATTATAATGCAGGAAGGTAAAACTCCTAGTGTAAAATAATATAGAATAGCTCAACCTTCTCTATGTGCTTGGGGTCATTTCAAAAAGTGTAGTTGTAATTGTTTTTTATGATTGGTCTGAATATTTGAAAAACATATTCCTAAATAACATTTAGGATATTATTGCATGATTTTTTTAGTTTTTTAAACTAGACCTTTATACAACATGTTTCATATTTGGGACGTTCATTCATTTTTAGGTCTATTTACTTTGTTCAATATGGTGATGCACATTACAACATTTATAAATTCTTTAATTTGTTTCTTGTTTGATAGGTGAAAAAGACCTACAACAATCTATTGCACATGTCAAAACAAGGTGCAAAGATCTAGAGGCAAAGTTGGACATTGCTAATAAGAAGTAGAAGGATGTTCAAACATTTGTTATAAAAACATGTAATCAAATTTCTCTCATTCAAATTACAAGCAGGATGATTAATGTTTTAACCCTAAATTAAAAAAGGATGTTCAAATATTTGCTATAAAAACATGTAATCAAATTTCTCTCATTCAAATTACAAGCAAGATGATTAATGTTTTAACCCTAAATTAAAAAAAGGCCCATGCTGAGGAGAAAGATGATATTTTGTGGTAGATGGGGCCACAAAGAAATATGGTTATAGTTTTATTGCCATGTTGGAATATGCAACTAACATTTCTTTTATGGTGAACAAGGAGGCATAAGTAGCGGGTATGTTTTTGTATAATTTACAAGAAGAAACTACAACTTGTAAACATCATTATGCCACAATGGAAACAATTTATCACAAGGCTAAGAAAGGTGCAATTATTCATCTTGTACTTCAAAGCCTTCAAATTTTGTTGAGGACAATGAGTTAAAAAGTCCACTTGTTTGTAGGTAGATAATTGTTTTTTTGTGATTTGGGGTTGCAACAATGATGGGTAGGGATGATTACTTCGTGCAAATATATCTACCATGATTGATCTACACATGCCCATTTTAATGAACCCACAAAATGCATCACCACATTGTGTGGTAAAGAAATGCATGAAGCATGGGGAAAAACCATAGGCATTTACAAACTTAGAACCAAGCCCCCATGTCCACCTCAAAAATGGCCTTGATTTCCCAAGAAATCATTTGGGAATTCACAAGGTATGAATTGTAAAAACTTTTTGCAATGCGATGAGTGTTCAAGGATTTTTCATAATTTAATGAAAATTTAGGAATTTTTTTGCAATTAAGTAAGTGTTAAAGGAATTTTATTGTAGTTTGTTGATATTTATACATGACAAAAATGTGTCCACCATGTGGATAAATATTATCCATTGAAAGAGGTACATGTGATGATAAATAATAATTAAAAAAATGTTTTGTATAATAAAATATAATGTAATCATGATAGTTATATAGTTTATGCTAGGTTAGGGTTGGCACCCTATCCTAGGGTAGGTTAGGCTAGAATATGCAACCTAACATTAGTTAGGTAGGTAAGTAGATAGGTAGGCTTAGTGTTGATAATTGGATGTAGGTCATAAGCTTAAATAGATAGGTAGGTAGGTAAGCAAGATCTTAGATTTGTTTTTGTTCATGGTCACAAGCATTTTTAATTAGTTCATCCCAAATGGTAGATGCACATATCATAAGAAATTCCAACATAAGTTATTTTCAACTATTTTAAATTGTTTTACCCTAAGCTATTTTTTATTATTCCACCTTAAGTTATTTGAATCTATTTTACTCTAAATTATTTTTAGTTAGTTTAAGTATTTTGCTTTAAGTTATTTTAAATTAATTAACCTAGGTTAATTTAGGTTATTATGTAATAACCTATTATAAGTTATTATACTTTTGGTTATTTTACATTAATTAACCTTAAGTTATTGTAGGCATTCCAAGCTAGAATATTTATTATTATTTTAAGTTATTCTAATATGTTATGTTTTATTTTAGCTATTATTCAAAATTAACCAAAAAAATGCACAAACTATAATGTGCAAAAACCCTATCCGTATATAATTATTACATTAAAATGGTGTTTCAATTTATAGAAATTTAAAAAAAATTAAACCACCAAATCCAATAATTTGATTTGTTTAGATAAGAAATGTTCACACCTACACACAACCTTATCATGCTAAAAATTGAAAATGATGGTTCATTAATACCTTTTTTAATAGTCCTCTAAAATTTTCACAAACCTATTAAACTTTATTGTACATTTAATTATTTGTTCACTAAAAATAATTTATAAAAAAAAATTCAAACAACCAAATGTAGTAATTTCATTAACCACAAGATATTTTCTTCACACCTGAACACATATACATTTGCATCTATAATTTATAGTTGCAATTCAAGTTGAATAAGATATCACATGGTGTTCAATTGCCTTTGGATCACATTACTAGTTGCAAAAACAATCAAATTTTCATCTATCATTGGATTCCATTAGTTGTTGCATAATATGACTACATTTTTCATCCTCATTTTTGTCCAAACTAACATTAGTCGAATATGCAACTTAAAGCCATTTTGTAGTTGTATATGTGATTACAAATTGTTTTTACCATGTGCCAAGGAAGATAGTCACATTAGTAATCACAATTATTTTTGATTTGAAAACACAAGTTACAAGTACATGGGTTGGTATGAACATGATTCCTTATAGTGAAATAAATGACCAAATGAAATTATTTATTATTATTAATGTATTGTTTCTTTAGAGAAAATTGCACACCCACAAATACTTGAATCATTTAGAAGCATGAAGAAAAATATGTGTACCCTTTTTCGATGTAGTGATTTCACAAAAGAAATTCACATTCAAAACAAAAAATAAGAATAAAAATAAATATATATATATATATTCAAAACATTGTCCTAATTTATATATTATATACTAAATTAAAAAAGGAAATTTCAATTAAAAAAATCCTTAACATGTACACATGCACAAAAATTATAGAATAAGAAGAAAAAAATCAAGAAAATGATTAACAATCCTAACCCTAATACATTAAAAAAATATTAGGGATACATTTATATTTACATTATACAAAGATTTTTTTTAAAAAAAATCACTTTAGAAACAACCTTAATATGTACACATACACAAAGATTAAAATTGAAAAAAAAGATCCAAATTTTCATAAAAATAACTTATATGAAAAATACATTTTAATGTACAAAATTTTGTTAGAACTCCAAGTGTTGTTTTTTAAAAAAAGGTTCTTGAACTTTGGAAAGTTTCAAATATTTTCCTACACAATTGGTATTTTTTTTTCTGGTAAAATTTTATATTAATTTTTTTTTCTTTTACCCTTATTTTTGTACTTTTTTAAAATTTTGGCGCAACTATAGCGTTGTAGGAAAATTAAATTTGACGTTCAAGAATTAAAAAGTGATTACCAAATTTAAAAAAAAAAGGGAATGTTTGTCATAAAATTAAAATTATGTAGATTGGGATTAAATCCAAATCCAAATCCAAAATCCATTTCGAAGATCTTCTTATCTTCCTCTCGAGCAAGATCAGAGAATCTACCAATCTCAAAATTCATGAATTCCTGCAGCAGAAATCTTGCAAGGAAACCCTAGCATAAACCCATCACCATTGCAAGCGTTGTTGTTGCTGCTGCGAGGGAGGGTTGGTTCGTCCCTTGCACTTGTGCACCTTCTGGCGCTTGCACTATATATATCCGGACACGTTACGCAAACATCGTCGAGTTGTGGAGGCAGGTGGTTTTGATGAGAGATGAGGGGGAGTAGTTGTTGCTGCCGTGAAGATTTCGAGGAATTTGGGCACGCGCTTTGTGTAGAATTCTGAGAAATTGGTTTTTTGTGTCCTGGATTTGTTGAGCTGTGATGGAGTCTTGTTTGCGTTCTGGTGGTACGTTTTCTGTGTCGCTGTCTTCGTGTTTCTCGTCTGTAAAAGCTCAGAAAGCTAGGCAAAATGCGAGGGTTTTGGGCTGCCCAGTTGTGCAGAAAAATGGTGCCGGGGTTTCTTGTGGTTTGGCAGAACGGTACAGGAGATATGGCTGGGGTGCTCAAGGTCGGGCGGATACAGTTCAGTCTGGTTGTGGAGCTATGGTTCTGAAACCAAAGCTCTTGCCAGGGTTTAGGAACGGGAATGGTGTTGCTGTGTGTGCACTTGGAGGAAGAGCCCGCAGTGAAGAGGCGGATGAGGAGGAGAGAGGAGGACTAACTTTACCATTTCTAGGTCACGTGAAACAGCTCTCAGATATAACCCAGATTAGTCCGCTGAAGGCAACGGCAACCCTGGCGATTGCCGCTGCTTCCTGGACACTTCTTAGCATTCTGGCACAAGCCACTATTTTGAATGCTGATGTGTGGATGTATGGGAGCTGGTTTCTGGTTATCTGGCCATGGCCGACAGCCATAGCCTTGGGAATATGGACATTAGTGATAGCGGCGAGACGAGCCAATGCAAAACCAAAGGAATGGGAACAGGTCCTGATGCTCGGTGGTGCTCTCGTGTGGATAGTTTTAGTGCCTCTGGCTCATTTCCATGGTTTTGTGGATGGCTGGCCTCTTTTGCTGTTCTTTCTCTACTCCTTTTTCTTCTCTATCAACGCCATCATCCGGTCACGGCTTTATGGAAGTCTGAGCATCCCCAGTGATGACACAGACTGGGTGAGTACACCATCCAAGCTTGCACAAATTGGATTCAGTGTTGCTGTCATTGCAGGCCATTGGTTTGCAGCCTATGAAGCTCCCTTCTTGGTCTTCACATGGAATTGGGGTTGGAAGAGTAAGCTTGCAGCGGCTGTTCTTGCTTTAGCTGTTGTGCTACAATACTATTCTACGTATTTCTTGGGGAAGTACTCTAATCGGTTGGTGAAGCCAGGAGCTGTGGTTTCATTTGGGCCATACAGGTTTGTGCGGCACCCAATGTATGCCAGCTACATCCTCCTATTTGCAGGCTATTGTATGGCATTAAGATCATATTTGAGTCTTTTGTTTCTGACAGCTGTGAGCTTAATTTACTATAATCAGCGGGCAAAGGTGGAAGAGGATCAATTGGTGCACACATTTGGGCCATCTTACACTTCATACAGGGATCGCACAAAGCACAAATATTTGCCATTTGTGTACTAGAGCTGATAGGTTTTGTGTTAGAAGTTTTAGGGTTAAGCCGTAAGATGAAGAACTCAGTCAGACTTTTAACAATTGAGCACAGATATTTGGTTTTACCTCTTTTATCTGTAGTGGGCTTCTGAGGTTTTCAATCTCCAATTATCACATTCTTTTTGCTTCATACCTTCTATCTCTGAGAAATTTTTGCAAGGCAGAAACGGATTTGGTCAAAGTAGTGTTGGTCCTACACCCTGAACTTCACACATGAGGTCATTCAGTAGAAAATCTGAAGATCTTGAATCCTGTATACAGTTAACTGGCTTTCAGTTTCACTCCAAGATATTTGACCAGATGTAGGTCAACAATTTTTGAATTTCTACTACTGTATGTTGCTGTTGTAAAAGCTTGCCTTCGCATGATGTTCTTGCTGCTCTGTGCCTCTCTCTTCAAAGAGATTTTTTCTGGGAGAAATTGCACCTATTATGATCCGGCTATGTTTATCCTCCACCTCTAGAACATCAAATGTGGGTACATACGGCAGTTGAGATTTGAAGTCACTTCTTGTTGATTGTTTCCAGTGCATCAGAAGCATGTGAAGTATAGGGGGCACCTTGCCACATGATATCTGGTCGTGAATTGACCATCTCCTTAGCTGCATATGCAAAGGCCTTCACATACAACGATCAAGGTGTTTTTGGAGTATTTTGAGACCCTGGTCGATCAACTCATTGCAAACCATTACAATTCTGATGGCTATCAGCAGCCAGCAGCTTGGGGATGGATTACAACTACTGTCATGGAAGGAGACTTATGTATAGCAACACATCCAGGCTACTGAACACTTTTGTGTATTTGCTACCAACAGATTTTGGACCTCAACATTATATGACCCCAGGGTCTTGTAATGTCCCAAACCAATTACACGATTTTGAGACAATTACACAATTTTGAGAGATCTTCATGTTTTGCCCTTGTATTACAGTAGCACATGTTTTATGTGAAGACCCTATAACTATTTCATCCCATTTATGCCATCCATCCTCACCTTCAAATAGGTAACCTAATCATGTTCATGGAACATTCAATTAACATCATATGACACAGATTGAAACATCTTAATTGATTAATCAAACTACCTCCAAACTTAGCAAATGGGCAACTGGCATGTTGAACATCATTAAACAAAGTGTCCTGGAATGTAAAGAACTTGTAGAATTTTTCTAGTGTATGTGGAGAGTGTGTCTTACCCACAGTAAAATTTCTGCCTAAACAGAGGATGGTATCTTATGCATAAGGTGCCTCCTCTCCTTTTCAAATGGATCACAGTTCTTAAGTTCTGCCAGATTCTTTCTGTTATGTGAAGACTTTGAATGGGGCCATTCTGAGAATTTGGGTCCTGTGCTTGGCTCAAGCCAGACCCTCATTCCCAGAACAGCCCCATTCTTGGTCCTTAGTCCTTGCCTTACACATGTGCTTCATGATCGTTAATGCCTTGTACAAGGGTGCAACCAGAATATGGGTACCTCCTGGTAATACAGTTGACTTCCAAGTTATTTCTAGGTAGACATAGCTCCCTTTTTCCTTAGTTAGTTTAGCTTCCCTTTGAATTGTTCACTTTTGATGCACCTGCAAAGTGAGCTCCTTGATAGCATGAGCAATACACGTTAATTGTAGGAAAACATCCATGGCACACATGGTCCTTTTGTCTATTGAAAACCTTAACCATAGCAAAAAACTAGACATGTGAACTAATTTCTTCACCCACACATAACATCCATATTTTAGGGCTACTCCTCTTGCTATATTAATTCCCAACCAACATTCACCAATTCCATCCCTACAAGCACTTGTAGGTATGTTGGAAAGTAAAATGTAGATGTTCATGGAAAGGATTGCCTACTAACACAACCAACAAAAACAAAATGATCTAGGTAAGCTACAAATTTAATTATGTGAAGCTCACCTTGAACATGCTTCAACTAAAGGGGTTGCTAGGGTGGATATATTTCTTCCTTTCTTATAAGCATATGCAGCCAAACCCATCATAGGTCTCCTTCCTCTTCATGTTGGCAACAATTTGTTCTTTTGGTGCCTGGCCTTTAACAACCACTTTCACATGAAGATCATGTGAGGTCTTTTCTTTTCCAATGACTTCATTTAGGGATTGTACATCATTTGCATGTCTCTTGTTAGCAATGATTGATAGGTTTGGAGTATCAAAGTTTAAATTGGCATACCCATTATTTTTGGTTACCATTGGACTTGTGTTCACCTACACCATTCCTAATGCCTTCATTAATGGTCTCTAAATGTACAATAATACGAAAGTTGTGATAAGCACAACCATACATGATGTCAATACAATATTGTTGTTAGAGAAGTTGAATCTACACACCACACAATTAGTGAACATAAGGCTTCTAAAGTTATCCTTGCTAGGTGCATTTTCTATGGGTAGGGGGCGTGTATTCACACGTGCACCATTTGACATGAGCTAGGTTTGGTAGACAAGACCTTGAATCCAAACTTTGCTACTATTTGCTTTAACACCCATCTTCTATAAATTGATTGAGATTTTTTGTAGCCTTTCACAAACAACCTTGTGTTCATTTTCTTCATACTTCTCTCTTCACCAAGAAATCTTGAATTTCCATGTCATGTTCAACTTTTCTAACATGTCCAACTTTTTTAATATCCTCAATTATGCCAAACAACCTTACTTTTTCCTTCTCCAAAATAGCTGCATATAAAATATGGTTACATTTGTGTTCACAAGCAATAGCACCATCATGCAAATTTGACACTTTTAATCTAGGGTTTTGTAAATTTTCTATTCTTCCTTCAAAGGTTTTTTCTTGTTAAAGAAGGCTTCTACTAATAGTTGTTCACAACCTTGGAACTTAAACATTTGAGTTTTCAAATCAATTGTAAGCTTTTAGTTTCCTCTTCCACATCTTTAATAAGCTTTTAAAGTAGTGTTATTTGCTTAGATAAGAAAATGTTCACATGTTTTGGACCTTCCAAAATGAGGCAATCATCTTATTAGGGTCCTCATTTAAAGAAATCACAACCTTGAAAAAATGCAATCAAGATGTTGCCTTTCAATGGTGTTCACATTGATGGTGCCATATAAGCCTTCTTCATTTGTTCTTCATTTTAGTGGAATCCATACAACACCCAATTCATTGGCATTCTCTTGCATTTTTGCATCCAACCCTTTAGAAAGATTATAGGAAAATCACCATTTGCAATTGGGTGCACATAAAAAGGTAGGCTTCAAAATTATCCTGTAAAACTAAGTGTTTTTTTGGACATCTTATTTAGTTATGTAGGCATTGTTGTCATTTGAGTTTAGAGGAGTGACAATGGTAGCACTTAATTTCTTGGAAGTGGTCACAATTAACTTTGACCAATTAACTTCCAGGAAATTAAATAGTGCCATTGTCACAATAGCCTAAGATTTGTTGTCACATTAGTTCAATCCAAGTGTTATAATATTTGACAACAAATCAAAGGATCAATGTTTAATATATACTAAAAACTTCATCAAGATTAAAAATTATTTTGATTATTTTTAAAATATATTTGCACATTGTTATGTACATTTTTTTTGCACAAATATATTTTAACATCATATCATACAAAATTTAAAAATATGATTTCTTTATCATTTGATTTCCTTATGTTTTGACCTATCATAATATGCAAAAACATTGTGAAAATATTTCTCGGTAATGACATGGTTGAAGGTTCAAATATGAGGACCTTGAAAATTATGATGTGATTACATTATTGGCCCCCTTGTAAATTTTTTTCACTTTTTAATATTATAAACATCTTGATTATGTTAATATTATAGTTTGGAGTCCATATGAAACCAATGCATTTGGGACCAAAATGGTCCTTTTCAAAAAAATCATTACACATGAAAATGTTTTTAAACATGCTTAAAACCAAAATGTGAGGGCATCCAAGCAAGTTGAACAATTACACTTCTACATTAGATTACAAAGGATATACTAAAAATAATTTTGATTTCAAAGTTTTTGGGTATGTCATTTTTCATGGAGATGTGTTTGATCCATGTGCTCCATGCAGAAAAAACAACTCATGTGTTGCCCAATATGGTTTTTGCTTGTTGGCCACCAATGCCTATTTGGTGGGGCATCCATACAATAGTGGGTGAAAGCACATTACATCAAGCCCTTTTTGAGTTCTTTTTAGGTCTAATATTATATAAATACCTCCCAAAATATGGTGCATTTAATTTGGGTTTAAGTTCTCATATTCAAGCCTTAGGATTATGACTTTTATAAAGTTAATGTTAAGTATTATTATTTGAAATAAATAAATAAATATAATCATTTAAACCATGGGTATATTTATGGTGTAATAATATAACAAAACTCATTTCAAATTTTAGATTCCATCAAATATTTGGTTTCATTAATCATTCAATAAATGTTTGAAATGGACTTTATGCATTGGCCCAATTTTGTGCAAACATAATTAAAGGAGCTAGGGGCATTAAGGTAAAAGTCATTTTTAAAAGATTGCACATGACATGTGGTGTTCATGTGTTGGTTTATAGTTTTAAATTTTGTATTTATTATACCCAATTTATCACTTTGTGTTAGATATAAATGTTTTTTGACTCCATCTTGATCCTATATGATGCATATTACAAATTTATGTTTTCTACCACATACAAATGAATAACTTTTGTTAAAGTTGCATCCTCAAAATTCATAATGTTCAATGCCAAAATCGCATTTGAATCAAATGTGCTCAAATGTGTCGTAAAAATGAATTTTATCAATTTCAATTCTTTTTGTTCACTCTAAAAGTTTGAATGTTTTAGACTTGCAAAAGTATTCTTGAGTTGCATCAAATTTTGAGCATTGAATTTTTGCAATTAGTTGAGCATGTTTCAAAATAAATATATTAACAATCCAAATTATTATGTTCCCCTTGTGATTTTTCAAAAATTAAAAAATACAATTTTAAGCACTATCCACCCATTTAGATGACTCACAATGCTTGTCACCTTCCATTTCAAAGTAATTGTTAGTTAAAATTTCATTTACCATATATTTATGATCAATAGTTTTTCAAAACCCCATATGTGAGATGAAAATTATCAAGCTATTGACATTGTTTGCAAATATGGTTCAAATATGTGGAATCACATGTGAAATAGATATTACTAAAATTTATAAAAATTAAAAATCATTTCAATTATTTTTGGAATATATTTTCGTTTTTTAATACACAATCACATGTATCATTCTGGTACAAATATATTCCAACCCACCATGATATATAGATATAGAAAGATAATTTCTCTTCAAATTTCAAATGTTGTGTTATTGGTTAGCATCACAAAAAGGGTTTAACATTGAATGGAAACATGTTTTTAAAACCTAACTAATTAATTTAAAAAACTAGTTTAAAAATTGTTACCAAATTAAAAAAAGTCCAGATGTGGTGATTATTTTACAGAAAAATGTCTTTTCAAAATTTGGTAATTCTTTTTAAAAATGAGAAAATGAGAAAATAAAATTCCTTTTAATTTTAAATTTTCACAATTTGGCAAAATTTTGCTCAAAAAAAATGTTACTTGTGTTATGTTATACTATAATGTCCAAAAACATTGTGAAATTTTTTTTAGTGTTGATATGGTTTAGGTTTGAAAACATTCACCTAAGAAAACATAACAATGTGACAACAAAAAAAATAAAATCACCACAGTGTGTTTTCACATTAGGTAGGTGTATTGGCCATCTGCCTACCTACCACATGCACCTACATACTTACCAAGCCTTTAGAAATAGCCTACTAAACATATTTTAATATACCCACCTATGTTGACACAACCCTAGGTATATTAAGTGGTATCAACCCTAGGTATATTAACTAGTTGATTTTCAATTTCACAACACAATGTAAACTCAACTTATGTGCTTCCTAAATTTTGTAGAGAAAAAAACATGACAATTCTAAGATGGGACTAAAACAAACTTATAAAAAAAAGTTTAAAATGAAATCAATATGCACAAATCAAAAAAATAAATGATAATTAGTGCAAATTGGAGTCAAAGTGGTGCATAGCCAAGCCATGGGCAACCCAATTCACAAGACACTCCTTTATTACCAAGGGGATAAATGGTTAGTGAACTTAGTTACATCTTAGCCTAAAGTTTAACCTTTTGTTACCAAGCATATTTGTGCAAATCCAAACTTTGTTTTGGTTAGGAACCAATGTTTTCATTCTATATTTATTACACCCTAATTATAACATTTCCTTGAAAAATGGGCTCATTCCATATTCATGAACCAACATTCAAACTTCAAACTTTTCATTTTAGATTTGATTTCATACTTGTCATTTCCATTATATACACATTTGTATGCCCAAAGTGCTTGAAAGCAAAGTCATGAAGATTTTGTTGCATTGTGAACTCATTTATGAATTTGATGATGAAATAGTTTGTATATCAAATAGATAATGTTGTTAGAGCGTTGTCACCAACACTCACACAACATATTTTGGATGAAGATTAGTAAAAATTTGCTCGATAGGCTTAGTAAATTGAGTGTGGCTCAACATTTTCGCTCAATATGTTAAGGGTGGCAAAACCCACAACATAATCTAACACATGTTTTTGATTGGTTAGATTATTTGATTGGTTCAATTGGTTTGTTATTAATTAGTTCTTACCTTCTATTGTCCCATGTTCCATATTTATGGGTGGGGCTTGGAATCAATAATAAATAATCTTGCATGGGAGAAATACAATTGTAAGGTCAAATGCCGGGTATGGGTGGAGCTGCTTTCACAATATACACCCTAGTAGGATATAAATGAACAAACATCGGCAAGATAATCATTTAGGAATTGGTGGAAAATGTCCATGACAACACATAAATCCTGTACACAGTTCTTAGATATCCTCATTAGATTCAACAAGGTTTAGTACTCGAACTATGAAGTATAAGCAAGCACTATTGTTCTAGCTATAATTTATGAAGGATAGTGCCACATTTAACTTCTTGTGTGTGGGCTGTGGATACTAGGAGAGTTCTGTGTGCCCTATTACGGTTCTAGTCTCATGCCATACACATTAGTGTGAAGATGAGACATGGAACCCATTACATGGAATTTACACCAATGCTGCCTGTGCCATTGGCTCAAGTGTGAACTTGTAAACCAACTAATTTCTTCTTCCAAAACCAGTTTTCCAATCTATCTATGACAGAAGGTAGTTTGTTTTGTTTTGTAGTTATGAGATCATGTTCTTGGTGTCTTTGGAAAGATCTCAATGAGGCGGAAGGTAGTTTGTTTTGTTTTGTAGTTATGAGATCATGTTCTTGGTGTCTTTGGAAAGATCTCGATGAGGAGGAAGGTAGTTTGTTTTGTTTTGTTTTGTAGTTATGGGATCATGTTCTTGGTGTCTTTGGAAAGCTCTCAATGAGGAGGAGTGCATGGGCTTGGTTCCATGATGTTTGGACTTGCAGTGAAAAAGTTCTTGAATATTGAATGATTTCTTCACTCAAAAATGAATTAAAATCGTAGCTGCAAATTTGGGAGGAATTGGAATGTGCCTTTGGTGTTGTTGGGAAGATCTTGATGAGCAGGATTTATGGAATTTATTTAGTAAGATTTGGATTCAGAATGTGGGAGATATTGATTTTTTAAGTGATTTCTGCAGCTGAAAATTCAAATAAATTCCAAAAAAAAACCAGGTTTTGGAGGGAAAAATCAGTTGAGGACATGGTAACACTTGGGCCAACGGCAATGGCCACACTAGCTTAGTTGAATTTCTAGTGCCAAAAATTACTCAAAGTTCAAAAATTCCCACAACCTAGGACTAAAAACTTTGGAAATCATCTCCATTAAATCCTACTCATTGAAGGATTTCCGACAATATCAAGAACATGCCTCAATTTTTCAATATAATCTATTTTTGATTCTATTGAACTTTCTTTGACAAAATTGTTCAGTATTCAATAACCTCTTGCACCATAGGTCTAAACACTACCAAACCATCTCATTGTATGAAGAGCTTGGCAGAGCTGCACCATGGCTTGGGAGATCTCAACACGATAAACAAAACAAAACAAAACTACCTTTCTTAATAGACAGATATCTACTGTCTTCTTCATTCTCCTTTTCACTTCTACATGTCTTGTGTCAAACTGCTGTTCCATTGCACAGCAGAATCATGTGCATATGCAATGTCAATCCTTTTGGTTATGGGAATTGTTACCCACTCCTACTTTCCAACCAGGTTTGTGCTCCCAAATCTATCATTCCGGGAGTACAGACCTGGACTCTTGCACTATCTGTGCCTATAACCAATGGTGTCAAACTTGAATAATTGGTGTCAATCTTCAAGAGGGCCTACCTAAAGAAAAATTTCTTCACTTGGATACCAACACAGACTGCTGTAGATGCGAGAAAAAAAGAATCAAATCTATGCATGAATTTTGTTACTTGGTGGAAACCCATGGCAACTCTTTTCACCAATCCTGCAGACTTCAGCCGTGACTGATAACTCTTTGGATGTGCCTCCTGCATGCGCCTTGCAAATATGAGACATGCAACCCGTGATTTCAGTGCTGATGGTTTTGTCTTCATTTTTATTACTGGTTGTTGCTTTGACTTGTTGCCTTTCTTTCCCACTGTCTGGATCACCTTTGCATTTAGCTGTATCAAGAAGAAACATGTGAGTTCCTTACATAAGCTCATCCAAAATTTATGTTATCAACATTGGATCTGTGTCGTACCTTCCAATGCCTAAATTGACATACCTGTTTGACAGGCCTGTGTTCTGTGTCGAACCATTTCATACTCAGAGTGGCTGTGCACACCTCAACTTTAGGAGAATTTGGAGATTCCTCAATGCCTGCCTCGGCTGTTGCTGCCAGTGCTGCAAACCCCACATCCTGGACTTCGCTGGATGACTTACTTGACTCCACTGCAAACACATGATCAATGTAGCTCAACAATGAGTGCTCTCGTACTGCATCCATTGACCCACAGTTCAAATGGAAGCTCAAATGTTGCTCCATCTTCCAGTGGTCCATATCTGCATATTCCAGGAAATTTGTCTGTGTATCAAGTAACACCATGTGGCCGGCAAATGCATAACCAAATCCTGATTGGTGTGAAAGAGCTAATGCTAATGCTCGGTGTAGCAAGAACCGCAATATTGCAGGGGCCCATGTCAATGCTTGAGTGCCTGCAATTACAACGGGGAGCTTCTTTGTCTTCACTTTGAATGGTTGGAGTATGAGCATGGCAATACGTGTGAGTCGCATCACTTCCCCGAGAGGACCAACATTCAGGCCAGCCCACATGGTGTAAATGGTATATGCAAGTGGCATCACCTTGGGGACAATATCATTGCGAGATACTATATGAACAAAGTGGTGCTTGTAACATCTGTTTATGTACCTGTAAGATGATTCCAACTTCAGACTTTGACAACATGAGCTTCATGAAAGCAGCAGTCATCTCTAGACTAGTTACATACTTGCACAGATAACCTGCAAGAGAGCAAAAGTAGGGTATTGTCTCTAACAAAGTTTGCAATTCGAATCTTTTATAACATGCTCAAGGAGAGACACTAGTGGTCTCCAATGAATCTCCGGCTAACCTTCTCTTGCCTTGCAATTTATTCCACAGTATTGTTGCTAATATCTGAAAAAGGTCTAGCTAATAGGTTGTACACAACAAAGAAGGATGCCATGACAAAAAGCTGAAAATTCAATACAAGCTCTGGTGAGTAAGAATTAAACCTGGCGAGTCGGTAATCAGCAAAGAAAGGACAGCCAAAAGTATAGCACTGGAGTTGGGCATGACACCACTTCCCTGTTGCCTCCAGCAATCTGCAAAAATATTGTTTCCGACATTCTTTACTTAGTTAGGGCACTAACTTGAAGTGAGAAGACAGTGAACATGCGGCCTCCCTCCCTGTATAAATATTTGTATCCAATTCTGAATTGTGAAATGTTAGCGTTTGGAAACCATCAGCTGAATGCAAACTTTATGAGAATTTGACGCAAATTTTTGCACGTTCCATGCAGAGATGACAACAGCTAAAGAATTGCAGTTTGAGTTTCAAATGCAACTGAATTGAAGATGGTAGTGCTGGGTTAAGGATCAGATCTGGCAGCTCCCAATTGTGATGTGAGGTGGTGATCATATATACCTGAGGGCAAGAAGAGATGCAACTGCACCTCCAAGAGAATGACCTGTAAGTACTACTCTCTCCCCCCTCACCAATAGTCTCCTGAAATACTCCAGTGGGATCGTCTTAGCTCTGTCCAGAAAGCCTGCATGTGCAGCTCCGGGGCTCAAAGTCATAGTTCTCTGGATGAAGTTGAGATCAGTGAGAGCGTCACTGATATCAGTGGTTCCTCGACAGGCCACCACAAAATGGCCATCAGTCAATGACCTCACGACCAAAAGTGATTGCTTGCAGTTGCCAAATCCGTTCTCCCGCAGTTCCTCCTCCGAGATAAATTCATATTTCGCTGAAGCTGGAAGCCCATAATCCTTCTCCATGATTTTCAGCTCCTCGTCCGGCTTGCTGGAGTACACTACTGCGGACAAGATGATGGAATCCACCAGCCATACTGGGTGTCTGTCATCTCTGATAATCTTCCCCAAACTCGCCATATTATCCTAGCCCTTCCTACACGCACCCCAATTCTTCCGAATTCAGAGGTTCGCACTAAAGCACTTACCAATTAGTCCTACCACCGTTACGCTCTCGATGGGAGTACGACGTTGGAAAAAATAAAATCCCAACATAGATTTCCCAATATCTCTCGGGAACTCATTAACGGACTCGTTTCCCGACTGACGAAGTGCATGGCAGCATGGCTATGGAAGAAGGTTGTTGATAAAGGTCCAATTCCTCCCTCCCGAGTCCCTACTACCCGTCTCACAAATTAGCTCGATATAAAACCACTATGACCAGAGCTCGATTACCCAAATAGGTACAACGCGCTCCGTCACCAAAAATTCACGAACGAGAGAGAGGGAGAGAGAGTTTTCGACACTAGCAACCAATTTCACGAACTTCCTAACATCTGCAGTTCTGAAACTTCTAAAATTAAAGCTGGGAGACCTCAAAAGGCAAGGCGCTCCCGAGAGAAAGGTCAAAAGACAATAATAACTATGCAGCGACAGAGAACTTTTCAACTAGCTTA
>Ga0116227_10000902_pt1 | contig 62481 bp, 43 predicted proteins | sample S1TSphgellanicum_FD_89693 | JGI IMG/M metagenome (GOLD analysis project Ga0116227, IMG submission 89693) | Host-associated microbial communities from peat moss isolated from Minnesota, USA - S1T2_Fb - Sphagnum magellanicum MG | ecosystem: Host-associated > Plants > Peat moss > Unclassified... | reverse complement strand
TTGTTCATATTTTTGGAGATAGTTGTCTATTCTCTTACTTGTGGTTGGACGAAGTTCGGGCGGCGGTGCTGATAGAGGGAAGATTTCAAATGCTCCTTCCAAACACACCAGGCTGTCACTGGTCCCTTCCGCAAAGTGGAAGAACTCACAAGGCTGTCACTGGTACCTTCCAAAATTCGGAAGGGACCAAAACTTATTCCTTCTTTAAGGATACAATTTCTTTTCTTTAATGCCCAATTTCTCTTCCTTAAGGCCAGATTTTCTTTCCAAACCCCTGGATTTCTTTAACATATATTTTTCATTTACAAAATTTTTTTTTACCAGAAAGAAATTAAATGAAATAATTAAAAATAAAGTGTCAACTAATTAATAAATTCCATCAAAATTTAAAAATCTAAACCAAGAAGGATAAGGGAAAAAGCCCAGATGGCATAAAGAAGAAGGATGGAATGTTTTAGGGTGGAAAATACAAGGACGGCCAGCTTTAGAAGGAAAAAGAAAACAGAGAGAAAAAAAGAGTCGGGAAAGAAAAGAGATAAAAGTGATGGAAAGAAAGCGAAAATAGGATCAGTTCTTTACACAGGAGAAGGTTTCTCCTTTAGGCCCTTCTGGATTTTTTGACACCTACCCTCAGCCTATCGGCCTCTGTATGCATCTCAAAATCCGGAAGGGCCTAAAGAGGAACCTTCTCCTATACAAACAATCACCCATTCTAACTATTTCAAAAACTCAAAGAACTAATGGTTTTCATGAAAGAACCAGTGAAGGAGACTGGTGGTTTTCTCAGCTATTCTTCCATTACTTTTTTTTTCCTGGGGTTTTGTTTTGGTGAGAATGGTGCTTATAAATCAGAACCTGTTCTCTGATTCTCGGAGAACACTGGTTTTGAAATTAAAGAACTGCTCTGATAACTGGTCGTTGTTTGGTGCCATTTCTGATACCCGCACAATACTGGGAACAAACGAAATGGATTGCATAGGTGTAAATTTTCCTTGGATTGCATTCTGCTGCACCCATCAGCCGACTTGAAATAAGGGAACCCAATAATTGTAGATGTTGAACAACTGGATTGATTCAAGGTTTAGACCAGCTATGGGTGAGTATGTATTTGATTTGTTGATAATCACTGGTTCTGGTTTCCTTGAGGATTTCATAATCAGAAAGACCGTGCATTCTGTTTTCAAAGTTTGAAAAAAAAATCAGAATCAGAGAGCTGTTGGTTCCAGTTATTTCAAAAACCTCAAAGGATCAGTGGATTTCATGGAGGAACTACTGATGGCTTTGTGTGTGTGTGGCTATTTCAGGTTTTCAAAAGCTGGGAAATTATGGTTATATATCGGAATTGGTTCTTTTGATTTTTGGGAGAACCATGGTTATGAACTCTAAAAGCCATCTTTATATCTGACAAGGGTTTGGTGCAATTTCTAATACCCACCCAACACTGCAACAACTCTCTTCACCTTGCAGAGGAACATAATATGGTCATGGAATTAGTAATTGGCTGGTCACAATCTAGCACAATAGAGATTGGCCAAATGTAACAATGGCCACTACAGAAAGAACTCTGTCACAAGCCTTCTTCAAATAGTTTGTACTAGGAGGTAGTAGCATCCTTGCACACAAGTGAATAATTTTCTTTGTACAAATCAATCCTTTTGTACTTCAGTATGGTATAGAGTTTGAGCCACTTTTTCCTCAATATATTTCTGATAGCATGACATGGTTATGTAAAAAGATTTCTTGTCAAAGAAAGTGCTCAAATAATTTTATGGTACTTGCCTCATTTTCAAAAGAAAAGAAAAGAAAAAAAACACTTTGTTCACCTCTTGTGATTCTATCATGATGTGGTTATGTATTTTTATTGCAAAACACCAATTTTCTGTAATCATTATTGTTGTTGGAACTTAGTTTAATGTGAACATGCTTTCAACTGTTTCGTGTTTGGGGATATATATCTTAAAGGGGTGTCTATGGAGTCTCATCTTTGCTGTGCATGTCTCTGGAGTCTCATCTTTGTTGTGCATGATTTCATGTGTGTGATTTTGTTGGTGTTGGGGCATTGATTCAATAACACAACAGCCCACCATATCTGATTGTGGCCTCATTGAACTCTAGATAGCAACTCTCAGTCTAACACTGGAATGATGATGTCTGACATTACTACAAGAGATGATAATTCAATACAAAGAAATCTTACAAGCCAAATTGCATGTTTGACAAGTGGGTAATAATGTAAAAATGTAGGTGAATTAGATTGTTAGAGGAATATATATAGAATATTGTTGGATCCATCAGCCTATTCTGCCATCTGAACATGGAAATTGAAATTTAATTAAATTTCACTGGAAGAAAGAAATTGACATAATCAAGTTCTTCATCAATATATGAAGCATATCAGTAACGAGTCTCTTTGGCAGCATCAAAAACCACCCCTGAAACATCCACCCATATTAATTAATGCACAAGATCAGCAGCACTCAAGGATGTTCAGAATTGCACCCTCAAACAATGAAGGCTTCAAAATGGGGTGTGCACCACGAGGCTACTGAAAGATGGGGTCCACTCTGGGACAAGACTAAAGCACTACTAATGTGTCCACCCTCTTGGCTTGACAAAAATTCAAAAATTGGTAAGGTCTCAGAAGAGATCTAGACTTGGGATCGAAAAAGAGTCTGTGGTGAAGTATGAGAAATACAAATTTGACCTCACAGAGTCAGATTTTCATGAAGAGATGGGTTGCTCTTTCTTCCTCTTCTTCTTTTCCTCTTCTCTGCATGAGGGCTATGAAGGTGCCAATCTGACTCATTGCTGTTCAACAAGGGAATTTTTCAATTCTGTGTTGATCTGTGATTACTTTTGAAATCTGTGCTCATTTGACTCATGGGTGCAAACACTATCTGACATTCTTGGGTTTTATCTGAATTGCACCAAAAGAGAGGGAGATTGTATGTTTCTTCTACAAATGTCATGTTCTTTTCCTATCATAGTTTTCCTTGAGTGTATATACAAGATCTTGAGTGATTGCACCCACATAGCACAATTGCAAGAGTTCCAGAAAAACTTGGGACGAAGGATATGAGGTTTGATGACACAGTACCAAAATTCCATTACTTGTGGACTGAGTTATTATCCCATCAGTTGTTTTTTTTGTTCCTCCACTAAAAATCTGGATCCAATTCCAAATTCTTGAGGAACTTAGATTTGAATGCATTTTTCCAGGGATGAGACTATTGTGATCACTTCTGCCATCACCCAACAAAAAGATGATGGCAAACTAATTAATTAATTATGAGTAGCTTGGAGAGATTCCACCATCAAATCACTTGATGAGAATTGTATTTGCACACTTCCAAGATATGGGTCTAATTTGAATTCACAGCATGTTATTGGTTATGAAGTTAGATGGAGAGGTAGAGCCACCTGCACCCAATATGTGAGCATCTACCTGTGTGCAAGTTATTTCTCCATCCCCACCCCTAACCATGAGATCTTGGATAGTGTAAAAGTGAGATAATGCCACCACATGGGCCAATCATTGTGACCAGCCAATCAAAGCCCATCATATTTCTTTACTGGCCATGTTGGAGAGCTGTCACATATTGAAAAGTCCCTATGCCCCAGTTCTGACTTAATGGGTTTACTTACACACCCAAGGAGAAAGAAGCTAAATGGGAAAAATGAAAATGAACATAGCATTTTGGCAGGACATGCAGATCCAATATATAAGAGCTGAGGATACAAAATCCTTGGAAAATCTTGAGGACATTTGAAGGTACATGTCGTTTGAAGCACTTGTTACTCCACAAAGTTGCTGATTGATCTCACATCCGCATTTGTACTTGGATTGTATCCAATTCACTGTAATCCCTGCCACTTTCCACATTGTGGTTGTAAGACAAAAACAGAGTCAAGGGCTGAAAATACAGCATGGAGATGGATCCTCCCAAATTGAGAAATCCCTGCTTTTGGGAGGCTCATACCCTGGTACAAGCTGGGTGCAGTGTGAAAGGTCACAACAAAACTGCAACTGGGAAAGGGCCTCTTTCCAGTACATCTCTCATCATCCCACAGGGAACTCAACAATGTACAAAGTATACTTGCCTTGAGCTTCACGCCATTTCCCTGTAAGGGATGATGATATGATTCTAACAGGGTACACATTTACAAGCATTGTTTCCCAATCAAGCAACAACAGTGGATGGTTGAATTACAAAGGCCTTGTCACTCAATTCCAACATCTGATCATGGTGGAGTTAGTGCCAGCAGATACCAGTAAAATTTTTAGTTGCTCATCTTCTAGCCCTCCTGCTCAATTGGGGTTGTAGTGTGTGAGAGAAATCTGTTGTCATCAGATTTTCCAATACACAGGTTACTTACTATGTACCTGTCCCCTGCACAGCTTGGAAGCTCCAAAAAACTGTCATCATGCTGCACATGCATTTTGGAAGTCCTTTCCAGGACTGAGCAGTTTTAGAAACCAAAGTTATAAGAACCTTGTTTTCACCTGAGCACACAATCTAATAAACCATAACAAGATTTTACATTGAACCAAAGTATACAGCCAAAGGATATCCAGATGGACCCTAAAACCTGTTCTTGTTTCAATCTGCAAATTTTTATGAAGTATTTCCTAGATATATAAAAGCATTAAGCAAAGAAGCCTTGTGGCCAGGACTCATGGTCACCTTGCATATCATGTTGGGTTCATTTCAAATCATACTCACATGCTAGACACCACCCATAATAACAGTAACCTAATTGGGGGAGACGATGCATTCCAAAAATGCACCAGTATCATTACAAGGACATCTCAAGCTGGAATTGCTCAGTTGATTGCTCCCCCTAACTTGACAGACTCATTCCAAAGATGCAAATGTTGCCAGGGTAACTTACTGAAGCTGACTGCTGTGTTCATCTGCTTAACTTGATGTGATACACCAGCTCAGTGCTTTGGTCCTTTTCAAGCGACAGACAGGTCTGCAACCAGGTATCTGAGACGTTCAATTCTGGTCAGAACCACGAGCCCCAAATACTTTCAACACAGCAGCAGGTCAGTTAGGCAAAGAGCAGTTGCAGCATTTGATTCCCGGGTAGACCAGATGATGACTCAGGGCAGAGCAAGCTGTTGGAATACATATGCTGGATGATGTTGTCTACCATCTGACTACATTCAGATGGTTGATCAATGACAATGTAAGAATCAGGACCCAAACAACTCATCATTCTTAGCTGTAGTGACAGGTCCATAGTGATTCCACATTTACAAACTCCAGACCTGACAGTTAGATTTGTTTGAGCAAAACTGCTACAAAGCCAAAGGATTCCAAGCTTCTGTCACATTGTACATCGCTGTAAGATTGCAGAGAAAATTCCATAATAACACATTAAAGCTAGACATTGTGTCAGTTCCAGCCAAGCGAAAATCAACCAGACAAGAATGGATGCGGTCATAACATTACAGTTACCTTCATCATTAATAGCTGTGACTAGCCTCCATTGCTCACTTCACCAGGTCTGGATGTAGATGAGTACATAAAATCTGTGCCCTTAATTTTTCATCACTTCTCTGGAAGCAAAGGGAAGACTCAAATCATGATGTTGGCTAGCACTCAAGAGAGATAGCTTCTGTCCTGTCCCATTACACATCATGTCTTCCAGGTGTAAAAAGAATGATTACCATCCTTGCCTTGCACAGCTTTAGGGCTCAACTTACCAAACAAGTAAAGACTTGCAAACATAACACAAAGTTGTATTTACTCCTCACCATCCAAATTCCGTCAATAAATAGAGAAAGGGGAACCATCTTTGTGAATATCTCTACCTCCCTTAATACCTGCTAGTCATGCCCTGATAGCTGTCAAGGGTTAACCAGCATAATCCAAGTCACCTGTGTTTATCTTAATTTGAAAATTACAAAAGACCTTACATCCCCTTTACCAAAAGGCTCACAATCACCTGCATCTGCAATCTTATTTCCAGCTTTTCCGTTTCATAGCTTCAAGCTGCTTCAAGAGGTCATGAAGCTCAGAGAGAAGGGGTAGTTTTAGTGTGTGGAAATCCATTTGAGCCTGATGTAGCACCTGCACTGCTTCATGACCCTTGCGACGGCGTTCTTCTGCCTCTTCCAAGCGCAACTTTGTCAGCTTGGATGCATACTCCTGTTCAATCTTCTCTGACTTTGCAAGTACTATACGCTGCAGTCCTTCTGCCTCCCGCCGTGCCTCATCAGCACGAACTGCAAACATCTTGGCCTCAGCCTGCTTGATGCGCACAATGCTTTCCAGCTCTTCTATCTGCCCCTTCTTGCGCTCGCGCTCCTGCTGCAGCTCTGCAGCTTCTTGCCTCTTCTCCTCCAGCTCAGCATCATATGTCTGCAATGCTGCACGTGCTCGATCCAGTGTATCCCTTGTGGTCTTATTGTCCCTTCCTGAAACTGGTGGAGTTTTTACAGCTTCCTCTGACACAGGAGCTGGCTGGATTTGACCTTCTCTTGAGACAGAAGGTGCCTGATTTTGAATCCCACCTACATCACCATCTGCCACAATTTAGAGAGAATCCAGTCAGATCCGAAGGAGCACACCAAATATCAATGATATGGGAGAGAAGACTCCACAAAAACATGTAAGGTAACCAAACCAATGTTATGCCAATTCTGGGTAAACACAAACAAACATGACAAGAATAAGTGCTGTAGTAACTGGAGATTGTAACTCAAATAGTATCAGACTGCAATCCTCATCATGAATGGCAGTGACTAGCTGCCATAGCTCTCTACTAACTTCATCAGCTCCCAACAAAGGGTGCAGATAAGCAGTATATATAACTGCTTGCCATGGTTATGCCATGAGCAAGGAACAATATCCAATGCAATTTATTTTCTTGCTATTTGTCCATTCCCAAAAAATTGAAAGAATAACCTACTTTAGCATGGAATAGCCATCATGCATATAGGACCTACACTTTCAATAGCCCACCTTGGTTACTACACAAATGAATCCAATGGTAAATAAATTACCTTGTTGAATAAATGTCTACAAATAGGCATGATGCATGGCCTAACTTCAGCAAGCAAGCACCAAATGGCAATCTTCTAATAACCTTTCAACAATAAATTACTGCTTTGTAATATGAACCCCAAAAATCCCATAAGCTGGGCCCCAAAAGAATAATTATATAATAATCTTCTAAAAGATTATGGCAAACGATTTAAAAAAAAAATGTATCCTGTGTTTCTGTCCTATTTCCAGAAGCAACAGGAAGCCTCAGTCACAAATTCAAGAAGGAAATCTAATAATAAAAAGATCAATAGTACCCCCATTCAAGTTGCTATGAGTTTGTGAGGGTAAGCTTTGCTTTATTGCAGCATACCCTGATACATGCAAGCATCTAAGCAAAAGGCATAGAGAGGACTCCATAGAGGGTCACCAAATGTGACATTTTGTTATCAGCTCATCTGCATGTAACCCCCTAATGTGCCCATGTTTGTGGATGCACCAAAGCAGAGCTTTAAAGGTCATCATGGAATAGTTGTTATCGTTACTCTGACAATTCTGCTAGCAACCAGCAACAGCCTTGGCAGGGCCCACAGGTATTTCACCCATAAGAATCAATTTAAAAATTGTTTGGGTTCACTATATCCCTAGAATCCATAATATGAAAAACTTTGAGGGAAAGACATTCCACCAGTTGGGCTTGAACTTGGTGTTAGAATAAAATTCTTAGCATACACTTACCCTTGTAGCAACTCCACTATCTCATGGACTTGCCATCAACCACTCCAACTTTGACTGCACTACAAAGGTTACGCAGAGTATGATGTGCTGGTTACAGAGTCAGGAAAATAGAATATAAAGAGCTTACCAGAGAAAAAATTAAGCATGGCACTGCAAGCAGGGGCTGGGTCCAACTGAGCATCCAGCAGTAGAAGCATTTCCTCAGCCTTGCTGCACAATTGCTGCCCACGTGCATCATTGCTGTCACGGAAGATCCGCCTCACACAATCCAGTTCACTAGCCAACACATCCCGCTTCCATTGTGGAGCAAAAGCACAAAACACGTCCTTAACAAACCCATACAGCTCACTGGTATGCTCACATGCAATGCAATGGAACTGCATCTCAGAAGTGCCTGCTGCACCAGAAATGCTGGGGCCAGGAGCAATATAGCCCATACGGATGCCACAATCAGTGTGACACCAGTGCAAGCAGAAGTCACAGCCAATCCAACGGCATGTGTTGGCATCAAAGTCAAATTTTGAGCACACCACACACATGCATGAGTTGCAGAAGCCAGCCTTCTGTGCACATAGCTTGCAATCACATTCATCTGCTGGCAGTGGACTTTGGCAAGCAAAGTTGCGGCATTTGGTTTGCAAGAAAATTTCAACTAGAGCTGAGTGGGTCATTGGAATGTCAGGATGCAAGAAGGCCAGGATGCCTGTCTTCACTGCCACCAAGAGCTCCAACTGCACTCGATGTGCTCGCAGCAAGGTGTTGGTGACTAGGTCTGTGCGAGCTGCAAGAGTTTGCTGTAGCAACACAAACTCCTCTCGTTTCTCTATACTATTTAGCATGTCACGCAAACTTTCCTTCAACCCCTCCAAGAAACTGTCAGGCAGCTCCTGCAGCTTGCGGGCCATTGACGGAATTGGCTCTGACACTATGTCCTGGACCCTTATACTTGTAAATGGTTTCTCTGAGCCTGCTACCTCTCTCTCCAACACTCCTTTTTCTCGAGAAGGAGCCCTCTCTATATTAGTGGGCAAATCACGGGGCTGGGTCTCCCGTGAGCTTGCACTTTGAGATGGGGAGGACCAGACTTCATCATTGTGACGGTGCTTGTGCTGCAAGTCACGTCGCAGTGATCGCCTGGCATCTGATGAATGGGTAGCCTGCAGCCCACTGTCAGCTGGTGCCACCTGATGACTGCCTTGACTTATGTCGACACTTTCTGAAATTCGGTCTCTTCCTTGGTTTCGCAACCGTTCACTACCCAGGGAGCCTTGCAGGATTTGTGGATTGTTTCCTGACTGAAGAAGCCTCTGGTACAAGGGCTTAGATCTCTGCCTGTCTTGAGCTGTCAGAAACCCTTCATTTGCATGGTTGCTTCCATATGACATCTGCCAGCTGCCATGAGAACCTTGCTCCTTGGCTTGAGAGATTTGTTGGCTTCCACTTGAGAGCTCTGTTTTGTCAAGAGAGGTCTGAGTGAGGGAGCAGCTGGGGTTGTGATGGAAGGGTTGCGAGTGGGAGAGGGAGATTGAGTTGGTGAAGCCAGTGGAGTGCGTGTGTGTTGGGGCTTGAGAGGGATGGGAATGCACATGCCAGTGTGGAAGAGACTGGCGACCATGTGGATCACCGGAGGAAAGGGACAGTGAGGTATCAGGCAGTGCTAGAGATAAAAGTGCACCATTCTCCACCCTCTGTTTTTTCTCACTCTGTCTCTCCTCTACCTTCTCTTTTCCTATTTCTTTCTCTCCTTCCCTCAATCGCTCCTTCCCAAGCCTCCTCCTCATCAAATTCTCCCCCAACAGCTCCTTTTCATCTGGTGCCTCGACAACTAGTTTACCCCTAGCTTCTTTTCTTGCCTGTTGTGTCATGTCATCTTCAACTGCAGTTGTTAAGGTGAGTCCTTGCTCTCTACCTTGTTTCATTTCTTCATCATCACACACCCTAGAACATTCTGGCTCCCCTCCTCGGGCACACAAGGAATCTCTTGCTGCTGCTTCAATCTTGTCATTTGCACATGCAGTTGGGTCTCCAGCAGCCTGTTCATTCCCCTCATCCAATTCCACCTCTACCACTCGGTCATTGTTGGAGCTCTTCAACATGTGCTCCTGAGAATCAGCTTCTTGGTCAGGGAGTGCATCCTTGTCTGTGCCTGCTGACTCCAGAGCCTGCATGGATGTCCCTCCCATTCCTTGGGTAACCCCATCCCTGCCATCTTGGAAACCTATTTGCTCTGAAGTAGTCTCATTGGCTACTACCATCTTTTCTGGACCATCTGGATCCTGCTCCTGCGCAACAGAGGCATTGACATCCCCATCAGACTCCATCTCACCCTCCTCTCGCTCATTACTCTGTTCCACCTCCGCCACCATGTCCGTGCCTTTGCTGCTACTCTCCTTTTGCTCCTTCTCCTTCTCCATCTGTTCCCTATTGCTTTCTGAAGCCACCTTCACATTGTCCGCTACCTCCTGTTGTTCTCTCCTGGACGTCCCTTTATTACCATTGGTCGCAGTTTCCTGCTCTCTGATAGAACTCCGCGAGCGAGACTCGAACAACTCGGAGTCCAAACCCTCTTCTTCTCTGCCTCGGTCCTTCCTGGACTCCTCAGCAGCAGCAGCAGCAGCAGCGGAGCCCTTACCGTTGAGGTACGACTGATGACTCTTGGATACGCCACGGCCGTCCTTGACGGAAGAAGATGCGCGAGAGTGGTGATTATGGTGGTGATGATGGTGGTAAGTGTGCTTCATACCTTTGTCTGATGAAACCATCGCCGTCGCCGCTCCGTCCTCCCTCACCTCCCCCTTTCGCGCTGCCTCCGAACCGTCTCTGTCACCGCCAACACTGTGCCGACGGATCCCGCGGCTACTGTGCCCCCCATCGTCCATCCGCTTGAACCTCGGTTGATCGCCACGACTCTCAACGGCAGCAGCAGAAGTCGGAGACTCATGTTGCCCATGGAGTAGCAGTCGCTGTCGCTTCATGGCTCCACTCCCTTCTCCTCTTCCTCTTCCTCCTCCTTCTCTTGTGCTTCTTCTTCTTCTTCCTCCTCCTCCTTTCTAGCTCTTCGGCACCAGCAGTACCCTAGAAAGAAGAGACCTTGACAAACATCAATCCATCGGTCTCCATCATCACAATTACAAAAACCAAAGAGCTGAAGGATCGAAGTCCAAAGCAAAGACTAGATCCGCTAGGAAAACAACCAAGAACAAAACAAAGAAGAACCGGAAACAGGCGGGAATAGAGTCTTTTCTTCTGAGCGACGACAACAAACAAACTACTCAACAACAACCAAAAAAAAACAACGACGACGACGATAACAACAACAACAACACAATGGTTCTTTCACAGGATTTGGTTAACAAAGCGTTTGCCAACTGACATCATCATCAAGTCTAGCTCGCGCCAGAATAGTAATGGCGTAGGTATCCAAATCATATGGGCTTTATGTTTCTTTATTTCTTTCTTTCTTTCCCTTGTGCAAGTTAGTTCTTGATCAGATTGAGGGCTTCTTCAACACCGAACATTCTTCTTCTTCTTCTTCTTCTTCAGGGGGCTTTTCTGCGACGAAAACAACGACGAGAAACAGCAACAAACATAAGGTAGCCCTTTTTGCAACAAACACAAGCTGTGTTTCTGGCAACAATCCCAATACTTAGGTACCAAAACCAAACACACAAATTTTTTAAAAAAAAACAACAACAACTGAAACCTAACACAGACCCAAAAGAAAAGATAACAATATCAACAGCAGCAGCAAACAACGACAAAAACAAAACGCGTCGATGGTGGGCTGCTTGCACTTGGAAGGAGAGTACAAGTTTTCCCAGAACTCATAGAGAGACGAGTCAACAGAAACGATTCTACTTATTTTTTTAATATTAATTTATTTTTTTCCCCCAAAATCGGCGATTTTTTGCTTTGAAAAACCAGTATTTATTTGCCACACAGTAGCAGTTTTTTTTTTTTTTCCAATTTTCTCATGTTAGTCCAAAAGTGGCGATCAGTCCCAAGAGGATTTTACCAAATCTGGCTACATAACAAATAGAGAAGTAGAAAATATAGGAATCCTGTTATTACATGTGGGTGAATCAGTAGAAACTTTTTAGCTAAAATATGGCGATTTCAAAAGCTAGAAATTTGCCCAAATCTTCCAAAAATCTTGATGATTTCATAACTTTTTTCCTCAAAATGTGACAAATTTTTTTTTTGAAAATTTTCCAAAAAGTTCCATTGACCATCTTGCTTGAGATACATAAAAAAATAATTCCCTGTTTGTTTATGTATCTTAATTTGCTTCTGATTCCACACATAAATAAAATTGAAAATGAAATTTCAAGTTCAGTTATTGCAAAAAAAATTTCAATTCTGATTCAAATCATGAAAAATCAGTCCCAATTCAAATCTGGTTCTTACCCACCAGAACTGACTTTTCTTACCACACTAAAAAACACACACACACACACACACATTTTATAATGCAGAAAAACACATGAAAAACACATTTTACAATGAAAAAAACGAAAAATACATCAAGGAGTCTTGGGGGTCCAAACTCAAACCTTTTTTATATGGCAATGGATAAGTGCTTTTATGCCTATTATTTAGGTTTTTAATATAAACCTATACAAATATGAGAACCGGACCTTGGGTTATCACTTGATGACCTTCCATGGGTACCAGGTTTAGGCTTTGTGATACCATGCAAATATATAATCTTAAAAAAAATCCACTTAAAGAAACCAAAGTCCTTCAAGATATCATAACTCTATAACTAATCTCAAGTTATGACACAAGCTAAAATAGCATCTTTCAAAAATTCTCATATAAAAATAGACCTACTACTTAGGGCCCCAAATCCCTTCAGCTACTACTATGCACTCTCTAATGAATCTAAAACACAATATCCTTGCCTTGGTAGGTAAGGCCAACAAACAAATTCAGAGGATTGTGACATTTTGCACTTCAAAGGATGTAAGCATCCTCCACCCTAAAGCACCATTTGTTTTTTAAAATTATGAACTTGCCAAAATTCGTAATTTGGTGAATCTTTTTGGAGAAAAAGTGAACCAAAAATTGAAATGATGATCTTTGGGGTTTCCTTTTGCCATACTTTTAATATTTCTGGAAATTTTTATTAAAAAAAACATTACATTTCAACCTAGGTAGTGAGAAATACAAACAAAATGCCTTGTGATATACTAGTGTCACATGTGTTATTGGCCTAAGTTCACACATGACGATGTAACTCTTCCAAGTGTGAAGAGGACCTTAACAAATTTATTTTTGGGTAGTATCCAATGAATATGAATGAAAGAGGTCTAATACCCAAAGAAAGAAGAAGTCCCCAACCAACTAATTAATAGTAATCGCACTAACATAACATACATCCAGGTTCAATTAATATAGGCAACTTTCATCCTTTCTTTATACATTATCAAAAAAGAAAAAATAAAATCCTTTGCAGTGTTTTTTTGGAATAAAGTTTGGTAAATTTACATTATCATGCAATTTTTTTGCAATTGCTTGTTGTAGCTAGGTCACTCATCAATCCTCCTACATGCAAAAAATACATGCAAACAAGGTGAGGTTTTTCCGTCATTGTATCATTTCAATGTGGGCCACTAGAAAAATGTGCGTTGTGTTCAAAATGAACCAGCACCCACCAGCGCACCATCCACTGGATGTCTGTTATTACTCAGTTGTGGATGAAACTCAACTGAGTTAATATTTGGTTTCATCTTGGTAACCAATTCTGTAGGAAATAGGTCTCATATATAGGCATAATAGGTAGGAAAATAGGCAACTTCTAGCTAACTAGATGATGGTTTATACATAGGTAAGGGCTGTTTTTACTGCTTACCTGCTAACAACAACTTACCTGTGTGTGGGTTGTTGTTAGTAGGTGGGTAAAAAAGAAAGTAACTGAGCTAACCACCATGGTTAGCTAGAGAACTAGAACCCAACAGAAAATTGTTTTATGACCACTTACCATTCATCCTTCATGGTGCGTTGGTGGGTGCTGATTCATTGTGGCCTTCAAAATGATTGTTAGAAAGGTCAAAAGTTATGGCATTGAAAATCTTTCTAACGATTCGATGAATAGTAAAAGAAACAAATTATATATTGAATAATGTTCATTGGTTTTAATTTTATCATTTAAGCAAATTGTCACAATAGGAGTTGAATCCGATGGTTGTGATTATATAGGTATTTCTTTGTTGGGTCATGCCGTTAATTTAATTGGGTACTAGTGTGGCTTGTATCACTAGCCCAAATGGGAACATGATATGTAATTGTTTCAAGTGTGAATAGGACCCTAACAATGAAGCCCCATTGTGAAAAAAATATTTCGAATTTTAAATTAATTCATAGCTAATGACAAATTGTTTTAAAAATTTAATATCGCCAGCTTCTCCCTTAAAGTCTAAAAATGTGAAATTACCTCCAAGAAATTCGATGGGTTTATTATTATGTTTGAAATAAATGAAGTAATTTAAAATGCAATTATGTTTAACACAAGGTAAAACCAATGTTTGCATCATAGCATGGATTTCAAATATTTTACATCTTCATGTAAATAAGTTTCCACCTAAAAAATTTCAATGTTTTTTCTTAAAATTTTTCACTTATATAAAGATTTGCTAGAAATTTTCTAATGTATTTGGAAAGTACATTATAAATTTTTTTCTTTTGTTTGCTTGAAGGGAAGGTTTATGTTTTCAAGGATGATATTATAATATATTTAAATATAAATGGGTGTATTTATGATTGGGGTATAAAAAAGGAATGACCTATTTTTAAAGGATTACAAAAGACAACTTTGGATTTTTTTAATATTTTACATTATATAGTTGTAATGGACTGTTGTATGCAAATAAATAAAATAATTTTTTATTAAAGTAATAAAAATGTTTTAAAATAATTTGGATATTATGTAAATGTCATTTTGAATCCTTTAAACTAACAATATCAAGTGTTTTAAAAAGAAATGTAATAAAAAGGAATGCATAAAGTCATACAGTTGATTTTAAACTTTTTGTAAAATAAAAACATGTTCCTTTCTATGAAAGTAGGTGTTCATTGGGTGACTTTAATGAAAAACCAAAACATAGAAAAATTTCAAAGTCTTATTTTTTTAATGGCAAATATATTTTTCAAACCATTTGGTAAAACAATTATGTTCAATGGGTTCAAAATGTCTAACTTTAGTTGTAGATCACATGTGCAAAACATAAACTTGTCAAAAAAACATGTATGGTTGTCTATTGAAACTCATTTTGGGATTTTATAGAATTTTTGCTATTTCGGTTGTAAACCAAAAAATTGATACACAATTATGTATGCATATGCAAAATCACAACGATCACATGAATTATCTTAAATTGGACTACTCAAATTTGCTCACTTAAATTTGTTTCAAGTAAATATTATTTGCAAAAAGTAACCCTATTAAAATTCTGGAGTTTTTTTTTGGAACCCCAACCTTGAATAGGTCCAAATACATCTTTCTTTACATTCATTTAAAATTGTGTTCAAGCTTCCTTTCTAATGTTTCAAAATCCAAATTTATAACAAGTTTAAATTCCAAAATCAATTCAATTCACATGCATCCAAGAACTATTTACATCATGTTTAAAAAGAAAAAGTCATTAAAAAAAATTGTATTTATTTTGTCTTTCAAAAGAGAATTACATAGAATCAGTAATGGAAACCACACAAAATGAAATTCCAATGAAGCATCAATGTCAAGTATGAACTGTGTTCAAAACATATGAATATGAAACATATGAACTATCAATGCCACTATCAATGATGAAAATGAATACATTATCAATGTTCTAAAAACTAAATTAGTTGAGAGGTTTGTTATTTCTATTAGGAACCACCTTTGTTGTAACCATTACTTAGATTTAAAGGTTTTATGGTTTGAAAATAAATGAATTGTTAGAATCTCGCAAAACAATTGCATGGATATTTTCATTATGTATTATGTTGTTAGAATCCAAAGTAAAAGATGATGACAACAAAAATATGAGAGGTTAAAACACAACAATGACTAGTCCTTTTATTAGTTAATGGATTCTTAAAAGATTTTAACAAATTTATTTGGGCACAAACATAATACCAAGACCCAACCCACCTCCTTTGTATTTTGCTTAAAAACTAGTGGGAAGTCAATCAAGATGATATGACATAACTTGATTGGATATTCAAGGAGAATATTTTTAAATTCATTATTTACAAAGTCAACATAAAATTCTTATTACCCAAAAAAGTCACATTATAGTATTATGTACATATGTATATAAGATGAATGTACAAAAAATGAATATAGAATACCCAAAAAAATTTTAAAAGAAAGGATTAAGTAGTATAAACAATTTAAAAACATTGGTTACACTCTTTTAAATGTGATTTTGGGTTTTATATTCATTAGATTTGTTTCAAACTTATACAAATCTTTTCATAATATATTTAAAGCATTATTGTAAAAATATATTAAAAAAATCAACATTAACTTAAAGTCTTACCACTTAAAAACATGGAAAATAAAATAATTGTTACACATTTTGTGGATCTTATTATTGTGTTTGGACCCACTCATGGCATTTTTATGGGAATGTATTTAAATACAACTTTTTTGCATAATAGTATAATGCAACATATTTTTGGGTCATAAAAATTAAAATAATAATTCTTTTGGTGGTTTGAAAATCATGATTCTAAGAATATTTTCCTCAAATGACCAATCATGTTGTGTCACATCAATTTGACTACCTCATCCATTCCTTATAACAATTTTGTCTTTTGAGACTAGTGGTTCCTAATATATAGAAAATGCACCCTAAGGCATAAGGGAATGAAAAAATAAGACTAACTCATTATGGAGATTGATTACATGTTTTGAAAGAGATTGGCCATAATCTTAAAACCATATATTTATAAAATTATGTCACAATTTGTATCATCCTTTGATAGCAACAAAAGAAAAAAAATTACACAACATCATACACATCATACACCATTCAATTAGAAAAATACAAATTAGGTCTTTAGAATTTTCACCTTAAGTCTTGATAGATTGTTGTTTTTTAGAAAATGTTTCCCTGAATGTGAGGACTAGGTGGTCAACATGAAATTTTCTAGATATGATCCTTTGCATAATGTGATTTCTTGTTTCATCTTTTGTGCAATCATACTTGTAATCAAGATTGAAATAAAAATAAAAATAGAACATTGATTTAAAAGAAAAAACTCAAAGAAATAAGAAAGAAATCCTTACTTATAGTAACTTTTTGTGTCTTGATGACTTGACATTGTTATTTCATAATACATATTCAACTAGAACCATTGCATCAACTAGTTAAATTATGAGCCAATATAGTTTGATAACCCCAATTGGGTGGCTAATGATTGTCAAGATTATAATGATTCACGTCAAAACACAAATTTTATAAGCACCTTGTTGATATCTATAAAAGACACATTCAAAAGAAAAACAATGCAAGAAAAAAATGAATAAAAGAAAAAAATTCAACAATAAAAATTTGAACCAAAATGCAATTGTAGTAAAAAAAAAATTTATTCAAGAAATATAGTTCAAATGTTTTTATATGAATGTAGAGGAAGGTTGCAATCATCCACCTTTCAAAATTTGTTCACACCAAAAAGTAAAATGTTTCAAATCTAGAAGTAACCAAATTTCAAATTAATTCTATGTGGCATATCTAGTTAACATTTAGCTTGGGACAACATTAATTTCTCTTTAAAAAGAATGAAAAAAATTAAATTTTTCGTATTTTGACCAAGACCTACAAGAATCTAGAGCAATTGCCTAGGGAGGTCATTTCCATTTTATTCTAAACAACATAAAAAAAATATGGTGCAATTTATTAGAATTTAAAAAAAAATCTCAAATGTAAATAAGGTGCATGTAATTCATTATGAAAATATACCTAGAATATATTCAAAATATGCCATTGTTTCATAGCAAACTAAAAAATATCCTTCTATCTTAGGTGCTTCGTAAAATATACAAGTAATGATTTCCCCAAGAGCAAGTCATGACCTTGTTCATAGTCAACCTCACATGTTTGTAACTAGGTCACTATTTATGTTAAATTTGATACCAAATCTTCTAATACCAACACATCTATATGTTTCTTTAGAATTTATTAATCTTCTATAATTTCACAAAACAACTTTGCAACGCTATGTTGGACAAACAAAAATAAATTAAAGAATATATAAAAAATTCTACAAATTTTTTGAGCTGAAATTTATAAAAAAAAGAAAAACAAGGACCAAACTACAAAAAATAAGAAACCAAAGACAACAAACCTTGTTGGAGGATATAGATTTCTATTTTCTTGTACAACTTGCAATAGAAATTCAAAGAGATTGAGACTAACGATGATTTTAAGTTGGATTTCGAAAGGTCTTTGATCAACAATGAAGTGTTTAGTTTCTTGTAGCACTTTCACAATTGAAATTATTCTTTGCACCGTCCTTCAAAATGCCAACTCCTTCAACAACCTTTTATTCTAATATTCTCGAATTTTATACGGTTTAAATCATGAGGATGGAGACCTAGGTTTTCATCATTTTCATCAACATCATTGATGGCTATTAAATGCACACATTTTTTTTCTTTTCATATTGGGATAAACAATCAAAGTCAACATTAACAAGTTGTTGAACAAATCGTCACACGATGCATCATGTCCACCAAAAAGACTATTATCTTGATGAATGTAATCACAATCAAATGACACAACAGTGATAAAGGATTTAACCACAAATGGGCCTTTTGCAATCATTTTGATTTTCTCATAGAAAATTTTTTTGAAAGAATTTTTGGGCAACATGTTCTTAAAAATATTTACAATTTCCCCAATAAATTACATGATTTGTGTTAATTCTTTTTGAACAAATATGAATTGTCTAAAAATGTACAAATTCTACCAAATTCTAGGTTTTTTTTTTGAAAAATGCTCATAATTTCAAATCATGTAAAAAAATGCTAACTACTTTAAACTTTAGTTTTTTGTATCCTAAGCCACAACTTTGTTCATATGTCATATGCATTATGACCCATTTACATTTGGCAAATGATTTTAAAAATTTGAACATTTTGAAATCATATCTTGAGTTAAGAAAATCTCAAGTACCACAATCTTTAAATTATGAGTGCATTTCAAATTTGGACGGTACATTATCATCATTTCAAAAAAATTCCCATCAACATTTCTTTATTAAAAGAATCCTTAGTCTAATGCTTTATAAAATTGATTTTTTGGTGTTAAAGTTCAAAAGTCTCTTACTAAAACCAAAACTCAATTTATTAAACCAAATGATTTAAAAAAAATTAAATTCAACATGACATTAAAGTTGCATTACATAAATATGTGTGATAAAATTAAGAGTTTTTCAGTTGTTCGACATGGTTTTTGGTTCATTTGATCGTGATGACAAACATTATCAACATCAATAATCATATTTTAACCTTTTTAAAATTTGACATTAGAAATTACAAAAGATGAATCAAAATTCATGACAAAGAAAAAGAAAAAGAAAAAGAATACAATTTGGTAACAAAACTACAATCAAGGTTATTACCTAGTGTGCTCTTTTTTTTGGGACATCCAAAGGACATATTTGGGACTTGAAGGATGTCCTTGGTAATTTTTAGGTTTAACATGGTTTTCAAAATTCAAAGGTGTTTTGTTTAAGTTTGGCAAATAATGGGGACATGTTCACAAGATGAGGAAAGGAGAGTAAACAATGGAAAGGATGGTGGGATGACACTTAAGGACATTAAAAGAAAAAAATGTTTATTTGTTTATGTTTTTTTTGGGGGAATTGGGGATTTTGGGAAGACATTCGGACACAATGGTGGCACTCTCAAATAACATTAAGGAAACATTGAAAGAAATAAAGTAACAACAAGGAGACAATAAGGGGTGTTAGGCAATGTTAGGAAAACATTGGGTGACGTTGAGAAATGTTATTTTACACATATTTTTGAGTGATGATAGGGTTTGATGTTAAGGGACAATAAGGTTGTGTTGAGTAATGTTACGGGACACCAAGCAAAGTTGGGGAGATGGTGGAGGGTGTTGGGTAACACAATAAGGTGTCAAATAACACTAGGGGGTGAAAACCTTTTAAAGTGTACCACACTAGACGAAAGGGGCCTAGTCCTTATTGTAGTCCTTTTTTACCTTATATTTTGATCCCCATAAAAAATAATAAATCAAAAGTTGTCAAAAATTTCAGAAGGACTATATTTTAGACTATTACAATTCTAAAATCCGTCATTATCATCCATAAATGTGTCTTCACATGGTAAAAAGGACTAAGAAAAAAAGACAGAAAAGGGTGACACTATGACAAGATTTTGGTACACCTTAAAGAATTTGCACCTTAGGGAAACATCAAAGGACCTTGGGCTATGTTAGGAAAATTCCAAGAGATGTCAAGCAAAACCATGAAAACTCTAAGGGGTGTTGAGAAATGTTAGGAAAACTTGTAGGGATGTTAAAAACAATTTAATAAATGATAAAAAAATAAAATAAAATGTTGGGAACATGGTGGGCAATGTCAAGAAATGGATAGGGGATGTCAAGAGAACATTAAACAACATTGGACAAATGTTGAAGGATAACATGAAAAATTATAATAACTTTTAGTTAAAATGTAAAAATAATTACCATTGTTAAGGGTGTTTGGAGGGATGTAAGGGACATCCCTCATGGCAACCCTAATTGCAATGTTGTGTCACTGATTTTTGTTACATCAAATCAGATAAAAATCATTGTAGAAAACAAATCTACATAATGTTAGTGTTAAGAATTTCCATATACAAATAACAAAGAACATAAAAGACATGAAGAATGAAGAATACATAAACAAATATGAAGACATCACATGATCAAAACTTGCAATCAAAACTGGAATAAATAGATACCATAATAAGAATTTGAAACATAAATTTATGAGAAACAAACTCTAACCAAAATTGCAAAAAAGGTCCCCAAGAATAACAAGAAAAAAAAATCATGCAAAAATGGCAAACCTACATCAAAATGAAACACAAAAAGTTTGTAAGAACAACAAATTTATAAGTTGGAATCAATAATTAAAATCTAGAGTATTTAGTAACATGACCTTTCTAGGCAAATCTAAATTGAATTTTGGGGCTAAGTTAACAAAGGTTCTCAAAAGAAAAAGTGCATGAAATGAAGCATTGAAGATGACAAAGCCATTCCAAATGCAAACACACCCACACCCATTTAAACATGAAGAACTTTAACCAAAGTTAAATGCAAGAAAGCGAATGGGTGTATTCATGTTAACACATACTATAATTCAAGTGTAACAAGCTTTTAGCTTTTCATGTTTTTAGTATCAAGAATTATATTAATGTTGCAATTTTATAATATTTTTACATGATGTTCTTTTAAATGCATTAGAAGAAATTCTACAAGGAATCATGTCCAAATTCCAATCCATTCATTTGCAACTTGTGTCCAAATCAACCATTTTTGTGATTGGTGACATAACTGTCTTTTGTAGCACATGGTAAAAATGACTTGTAATCGCATATTCAAGTATAAAATGATTTAAAGTTGATTCCATTTATGACTAATTTTGTAGTTATATTGAACACTATATTATTAAGGGGCCTTTAGTCATTTCGAATGAATTGTTTAAAACAAGAAGTCATTGAATGTTTCATGTCGCATTTTTCATCATGTAGCCATAAAGGATAATTGTCAAGTTATATAGGACAAGTCATAGGGGAAAAATAATATATTCTATTGATGTGTCATGATATGAATGACTAGAATTTGATCAGCAAATAGTGGACCATTTGACTAGTTGAATTTATACCTAGATTAAATATTCTTTTGGATTATTATAAAAATAAAATTTAATAGGTAGGTTTGTAAGTAATAGGTCTAGGTAGGTCAAAAAGGCATGTAGGTAATTAGGTGGTAGACTAGTTTAACTTAGAAGTCACCTTAACCTATTCAACTTAACCTATTTACCTAACTACCTTAGTCTAGGTTTAGGGTAGGTTCTAGACCTTTTTTTTAGTTGCAAAGGACATGATTATTTTGAGTGATGGAAATATATGGAATAATTTGGATTGAATTTAGTGAACTAAAAAATTCAAAAACATGTATAAAGCACTATAACAAGTGATTCCAATATTTTTTTCATTTTTTAAAGGACTTGAAATACCTTCAAAATGATATAATCATGTACAATAATCGTTCAAACTTTTATATAATAGACAAAATTGTATAATAATATTTTTGTCATGACATTATATTATATTAAATTAAATTGGTAGTGTAACAATGAATGAATGAAAGTTGATATAGGGAGCTTTATATTTATAAAAAGTTGGATGAGATGTGAGGCTTTCAATTTGCAAAACACTAATTGTTGATGGAATAAAGTTGGTGAGGACACATGTCAACATTCAACCATAATTCAATATTGTATACAAAAATTGTAATAATATACAAAGTACATGTAAATATTTAAATATTTTTTTTCAAGACCCACATTTCATAAATATGTTTAAGAAGATTCATAGGAGGGTCACTTAAAGTTAGACATAAAAAATGTTTAAAATTTTATTATACATTTCATTATAAGCAATAGGTCCTAATTCACAATTTGTTTTTCTTGTTTTAGAATTGTCTTTTCATTTTGGATTATTTTTGGATTAAAATTTGTTATTTTTTGTTCACCTTAATGTGTTTTCACCCTCCTTTGCTTGTTCATTATGAGTCTTATGGTTTGGGGCTTAGAAAGTCAAACATGGTTGTTATTGACCAAGTGTACATAAAAGATTTTTGATATGTGTTAGAAGGCACATTTATAATGTGAGATGAAAAGTTTTTCCAATGGGTCAAAGTGTTAATAGGGCTCATTCATAATTGGGGCTCCAAAAAGGAAAGTCCAACTTTTAAAGGATTCCAATGTCCAATTGTAGATTTTTGTTCCATTTGAATTATTATAATTGTATAGTGGATTGTTGTATACTAATAGATAAAAATGATGTCTTGTTAAATTAGTAAATAAAAATATTTTTTTGGGATACAATGTAAATGTATTTTTGAATCCTTTAAATTAACTATATAAATTGTCTTAAAAGGAAGGAATAAAATCATGCAAATGATTTCAAAGTTTTTTTTAATAAGAAAAACATGTTTCCCTTTATGCAAATACATGTTCATTGAATGAATTTGATGAAAAAAAAAATCATTTGAAAATTTGAAACAAAGGGTAATAAAGAAATGACACTTTTAAAAAACCATTTGGTCAGATTTTTAAATTCATTAGGCTCATAATCTCTAGCTTTAGGCGTGGGTCACATGTGCAAGAAATAATCGTGCAAAAAATCATGTTCAATTGTCCATAGAAATTCATTTCAACATCTTTTGTGTTTATGCTTGTAAATCAAAATATTAATGCACAATTATGTATGCATGCAAAAAATCATTAGCACATAATGAATTATCATATATTAGATTACTCAAATTTTCACTTAAATATGTTCTATATAATAATAATTATTTGTAAAAAGTAACCCCAAAAAAGTTGTGGGATCCTTATTTTGCTTTTTGAAACCTCAACTATAAATGAGCCGAGTAATAGTAGTGTAGTTGTCATTTTGATGAAATAGAAGGCAAAATATTGATGATTCAACGCAAAGCATGTGTTAAGCCCCAATGGAGCTGCTCTTACCTCCTTACGAATTTGCTTTACATAATCTTATATTATTCCTGCAAATGTTCTTCTAATGAATCAAATGGATTTCACATTTAGCAACATGTTATTATTCAACATGAAAATGGTTTTCCAAACATAACAAGGATTGGTAATTGTTGATTTCAAAATGAGCAAAAAGATGGTTTTGTTTAGGGCCTTATCGTAAGGCTTTACCCTTCCCACAGCCTCACCAAAAACACAAATAATAATAATAAAAATCCCCCAATGGCCTTTGTTTCACAATTATGTGCATCAAGTTTTTTTGAGTTCCTTAATTACACACAAATCAAGCTAGGGATGTGAAATCACCAATGTTGAACAGTTATTAAAACTGCAGCAAATACTTGCTTGGTATCTTGGTGGGTCTAGGTTGATAACCATGGTTCTCAAAACAATAAAATACCTAGTTTTGATGTGTAACTGTGGTTATCAAAAATAAAATACCCTATTTTCATAAATATATAACCATAGTTCTCAATTTTTTCAAAAAAGGTATAAAATAAGCACTCAGAAAACTGCCCAATTATTTGCCAATTCTTTCATGAAACCAGATGATTCTTTGAGGTTTTGAAATAACCGAATTCATTACCAAGGTGGAATCTTGGTAACCAAGTAACTTAGTTGTGGTTCATCCAATGTTTCCAATGCCGAATGCTGGGGTCTCACATAATCTCCAGCACCCACCAATAGCATTTGGAGGAATGTTGTTCTTCAGCAAGTGTTCATGTGAAGTTTGAACTATGAGTTCATTTGTTAGGAACTTCATGGAAAATTTCTTGTTAGTTTATTGGTTTGAAGTTTGAACTTACCATAAGGGGGTAGATGAGTTTGATTGTGCTTCATGGGTGGACTAGAGATTAATGTAGGTCTTTTGTGCATTCTTCTCTGGTGCAGACAATTGGCCTTCCTTTGAAAGTAAAACCACTATGAGGACTCCCTTTGATTTTCTTTAGGTTTCATTGTACCATGACATGGACTTCAATTTTTTTGGAATGTTTGGCATTTGCTATCATGGTGATCCTTTTCATATTGGTACAAGTACTCATGGACTTCCATTGTGATGGAAATGGGTTTGTCTTGAGAGTGAAAGCGTTTTATCAGTAGCTCTACTTTGGGTTACATGTTTGGCTTATTGGCCTAACTCACCACTGGGTTTGAACTCAGGACCTTTTGTGGTCCTAGGGTCCCAAAAGAGGTTGGATCAACTTTTGAACATACTAGTTGGTCCTTGTATTGGGTATTTAAAAAAATATTCATATCAGCCTGGTCATGGTAGTTTGGTCCTTTTGAAAACTTTCATATCAGGATTGGTTAAGTATTGAGTCCAAGATTGATTTTCAGCTGGTTTAGGGCAGACTTATCCCTGAAATTGAAACTGGTACAACGCCCTGGTAGTACCTTAGGTAACTTGTAAGGCTGGAATTCATTATCAGGCTGGTGTTGCTTTAGCTCATACCCGCCTGGTAGGATCCATCTATCAATATTGACACCCATGTTGATATCCAAGCACAGTCCCATTGTCTATATACTAAACCAACACTGATTCTTACATCAGCTTTGTGATTTTTTACTAATTAGTGTTATTATGTTAATGGCTTGATCACATTTTTGAAAATACTATCAAGGAGAAGTGGGAGTGTTATGGGTCACTGTTGGGTGGTTCTCAGAATGGAAAACAGATACACAGTGGTTATCAACCTAAGCATATACCCACTTATCAATTTTCAAATTTCTCAAAAACCTAATTTTTTTAAAGAACCATCCATGGTTTGCCAATTTTTTAAAAGTCCAAGAACTGGCTAGAGAACTATCACTTCCAACTATTTCTCAAAATCAATTATTTGAACTATATCGTCGGTTTTGGATTAGACATTTGTTTATTGTAAGGAGAACTGTTGTGTTTGGGTTGTGTGTTTTCTTTCAAAAAAAAGCTAAAGTTTTATGAGTTGATGATTCTTGGTTTGCGAATCTCGTAACTTATTTAACCTTTGGTTTTGGGGCCAGATTTGGTGACCAAAATGGTGTTCAAGCAATTCACAGAGTAGGTTTAGGGTTGAAGGTCAAATTCAGCTGGTTCTTCAACCCAAAAGGTTTTGAAGATGTCCCAGAGTGAGGTTAGGGTCAATTTCAAAGCAAGATCATCTTTTACATTTTTATCATTCATTGGTAGACTTGCTTGCTTGGATTCATCCAAATTGTAGGACCTAAACTTTTCAAATACCAAGAAATGCCTTTCCATGAAAACATTACAACCCACCAAGGCAATTAAAATATTTATTTTGGGTACTACTTACTAACAGGAACAAAAAAATTGATTGCTATAGATTGTAAAACACTATTGGAAACATACCCATACATGGAGCACACCATCATGCACATACCATTGAGAATCAAGGACATCGAGAGAAGAATGGAAGTAGTCAATAATATGTCTGTTGCAACCACAGAAAACAATACCAACTAAACAGGAGAAACTGGAGAGAGCCCTCAATGCCACGAACCCCTTTGTAGGGTGGTGGTTCCAAATATTTGCACCAACACCCATGTTATGAACTTTGTTGCTGAGGCCTTGCCTTCTCTTGTCAAAGAGACTTCAAGAAACTCCTCCATTTTTGTTATTCAAACACCCTCATCACCTGAAACCAAGATCAAAGACATTCATGAATGGGACAAGCTTAACATATGGTTGGAAGAAAGATTGCTAGGATTTTACATAATGCTTTCATAAGTTTGTTATAGTTGATGAACCATTTGAGCAGTGGTTGTACTCATTTATGGACACTAAAAGCTTGCAATTCTTTTGACATATTTCATGTTGTTTGGTGGGTTTTTAGGTGGCAATGGGAGAGTCAAACATAATTCATTAAACTATGTCTTTCAAACTTCTAACCTTCTTTAAGTAGTTCAAAATAAAAGAAATTTTAGTTTTTTTAATGATCATCTCTAGTCTCCTTTTAGCTTTTCAAAGCAATTTGTGTCATATCATTTGAACTTGAAAAAGTACTTCAAAAGTATCTCCAATAATTACATCATTTTTAAAGGTTATTAAATAAAATTAACATAACCTCAAGATTAACAAGTGAATTGAATTACCAGTTTTTAAGCTTTTTATCAACAAATCAAATTATGAGTTCAAAAATACAAACAACCATGTCACACATTTTTAAATAACAACAAAATTGCAAAAATTAATGACAATTAGTTTGATTGTGTGCAAAAATATTCCATGGGCATCACTAGTTGTGGATTATGATTCAATTTTTGAGATAAAATTTAAGAATGCGAGATTCAATAATTTTTTTACCTTTTTACCAAATGGTTGATGAATTGGTTGAGCTAGAATGTAAAACCTCCCATGCAATGACAATGCCTGAAATTTTGGGTGAAAACACAATTAGGTGGATTATTTATACTGTCATAGTTGTAAGTTTTTTCGATTATAGATGAACTTAAAATGTAAAATCATATCAAAAATTAAAATTCTCAATTCTTTCATTATCCATGTTATAATAGATTTTAATGAAAATCTTATTAAAAATTATGGATGAATTTAAAGAAAAGAATGGATTCATTGTGGACTTTTGAAATGATGACACTATGTTTGTCAAACAGAAAATGAAAAATGTGGACTCACAAAAATGTCATAGTAATATCAAAATTAAAATAAAAAAATATGCCACCATACAATAAATAATTTAGTCGTAAGATGCATTAAATTTTTTTCAATATAATTTTTTTCATATTTAAACATTTAACTTGTTATGATTTTTGTCATTTTTTACAATTATATTCCATTTCACATTGAAATCTTTAAACGTTTCTTTAAAATTCTTGACCAATCACATGTTTAAGGATATTTGTAGGGTGGTCTATTAATATTTGTGACTAAAACCATAAGGGATAATTATAGGATTTATAGTTTGATTTATATTTTATGCAAGAATTGTAGCTAGTGTAAGATGTGGATTCTTCATAATGTCAAACGTGAACCACCTAACCATGCTTTTACTTTTTTAGTTTTCCAAACATAATTAATTTTTTTCTTATCATGGTTGTTATGGACCAAAAAATGTTACAATGGATTGATGGGCTTAATGGACATATCATCATTGTGAATAATCAAGTGGCATGAAGTGAACATGGATTGAGTGATTTTTTAAATGGGGAAGTTGATAATCCATTTTAATGGTTTGTGTGGCCAAAAAGCCATTAAAGAGTAAAAGGCCATTGATGTGGAAATGTAACCACTTTTGTTTTCCAAAGAATTGACAAGGCCCCTATGTGGGTGGCTGTGTTTGGGTTTCTAGTTGTTTTTGGGAGACAATCTCCCAACTAGGACAAAGAGGTTTACTTGAGGTATGTTATGATGGTGATCACAAATGATATTTTGAACATTTCCACCTCCATGCATTCGAAGATAAAAAAGGGTCGATTTGTGTGTCAAGCTCACAATAAAACCCCTAGAGCCTTGTAGAAAGGTTGCAAAATTGAGTATTTACCATAGGCTTCAATTTGTTGCATGTGATTGCACAAGGTAACATTTTTCCACCAAAAAACCATTGTCACACTTCTAGCCATTCAAGAACCATAGTATGTAGATGGTTAAACCATAATTGGTTCCTTGAATGAAAAGTTGCCAAACAAACTAGAAGTAGAAAAGATATACAAAAAAAGTCCAAAGAAAAATTGCACATGTTTTTCATTGTCATTAACTATTTTGTTTTCAATATCTTTTTTTATATGAAAACACATTAAGAGAACGCAAACTTCAAGTGGGCATGAGGGCATGAAACATGCGACTCACATGTACTTTGCCATCTTGCAAGGGTGATATAATTTTTTTTTGAATTCCTCCTACAATGGCAAAAACAATAGTGCCAATAGACACACAAAAGTTTCAACAAAGAAACAACAACAAATTGATTTACAACCTTGAAACAATAGTAATGTCAACACTACCAAATGAGACCTTAAATTCTCTTTTTAACATATTTTAGAAGATGGAACAAGTAGGAGACATGCACAAAAGATTTTTAAGAAAAACCTAACCATAGAAGTTGTTGAGTTATTTTGAAGCTCCAATGACCAAAATGTCATCCTTACAACAATTGTACCAAAAAAAAGTGGAGAATAAATTAAAACTAATAAAAAAAAGGAGGGAAAGGAGGGAGGAGAGATAAATCATAAGAAATATGCAACAAAAGAGGGCCAAGGTGAAGAGTGTTCACCTTGACATAATCACGACATCCAAATTTTTTTGCTTGAGCATAATGGAGAAGGCTTTTGTGGCAGTGAAGTGTGATGGAAGACAAAAAAAAAAGTCCTAAACCCTAAAACTAAGAAGACTCAAAATTGAAAAGGTGGCACGAATGTTTGCAAGGTTAGGTTTGTGAAAATGTTCATTGGGGTATTATTTTCCTATTATGAGTTTAAGTCAAGTTTTGCAATTGAGCCAAATCATCGGGTTTGGATATGTACATGGGTTTCCAAAGTGTTCTAAGTTTGGGTGAGCACTTAAATTATTCAAACCGGAACTCATTAAATATTAGGGTAGTTGCAAGATAAGGTGGCTCACTTTTTGCATCACATTAAACTTTTTATAAGGTGTAGTTTTTTCAAATGCCATAAATATATGGTGAAATTCGCAATGTGATAATTTTTTTAATGTATTATGATTGTTATGAATTTTCCATCATGAATAAGAATATGTACACAACAATGAAATTTAATAAATATACATTGAACATATAGTAAATTTGGACTTATAAAATGGAATGATGGATTGTAGTCTTGAATTTGAATGAAGCTTCAAATGCATTTTCAATATCATTTTATTTTAGATGTTATTATAGGGACTCAATATGTGATATAGGTTTTAAGAAAACATGAATTCTCAAAAAAAATTACAAAAACTTAAATCAACAAATAAATATGGACTTTTGATTGTTCAAATTTGGACATTATTTTCAAAAATCTTTATCCAAGTGATTTTTTGTTGGATTGATGTATTTTTCTTTTTTAACATGTATGTAACTAAAAAGTTGTTTAGTTGTTCGCTTTTGCTCATTTGAACTTTGCTAATTCATTATTCACCACATAACCCTCATTTAACATTGGTTTTAATGTTTTAAAAGGTTTCTTCCCTTTTTATGTTAAAATATAAAATTTTCAAAGTGTTATATTTCCCAAAAATGAACCACTCCAACTTGCAACCTCTTGTTAATTACCCATCTATATTCAAATATTCACACAACATTGATTTGAATTTTGGAACTTGTATGTTAATTTTGGTCACGTCTTTATTTTGTCATGCACATTGCCACAAAGTGAATGGTATTGATAGATTTAGATATATATGGCATGGTTGAACTTATCATAATTTTAAAATTGACATTTTTTCATTCATTAAGATTGATGGGAATCACAATATAACATACATTAAAGATTGAGTTTAAGACAATGCCTTTTACTTCATCCTTGATGGTACTCTTTCAAAAAATTCACCCAACTATGATCAATGTGTTGAAAGCAAATTGATACCCCAACTTGGATGTTGACCTATGATAAATATTTAAAACATGCCTACTAGATCATTTATAATGTCACCTTTCGTAATAATTTTTCTTTTAATCATATAGTGCATAATACATTGAACATTAATATTCAACAAAATTGATGAGTAGTCCATTTACAAATCTTATAGGAATTATGATATGTGATTTCAAATGCAACTTTGAAAATCCTTTGTCAACTTTAAAATGATCATATGTATCTAACATGTAGTGTTAAATTGAAATTGGGTATGCAAAATATAAAATTTTAAGTTATAAACCAAGACAAAAATGACATGTGTCATGTGTAGTCCAAATAAAAAAAGACTTTTATCTTGATGCCCTTGGCTTCTTTTATTGTGATTTCACCAACAATTGGAATTAAGATCTACAAATTATAATAGCTAGAAGGTTCAAATTTTTGGAGTGTGACATGTTTAGAAAGGAACAAGCTTAATCTACAATTTTCCCATGTTGACACGTATGGGTCCAAGCATGCAAAAGTATGCCAAAAAAAAGTAGTCTAAAACCTCTTTAAGTTCGCTTATGAGGCCATTAGGATCTCCATTGAGTATGATGAATTTTTGTGAAAAAATAATGAATGAATAAAAGTTCTAAATTGAATTTTTTTTCAAGATGCATACTTTTACATTTAAAACTAGATGATAGATTATGAGTATAATATGAAAAAAATCAAAATACAAGGTTAATGCATATTAAAGGATCTATCGACTTAAAGTAAAACAATTCAATTAAAGTCCTTTTTTATATATTTGAAACCTAGTTTTACAAAAATGTGACATCTACTTTCCTATAAGTTTGCATCTCCAAAAATGTATTCAAATACATATTAAAACATGCCCAATATTTCAATATCATGAAATGAATTCAAAGAACTTTGAACTATTATGGATTATTGATTTATGAACAATGTTGATATATATTAGTTAGCTTAATTTATGGAGCTACTTTATAGAAAATGTTATGGAAGGTCCACTGAACTGGCTTAAGTACTTTACCATACCTGGACCTTGATGGACAAAAAATGCGTGCCTGAACACATTCAGTGATGTTATGTAACTTGAGGAATGAGCAATTAGGAAAATTGTCAAAATGTGTTTACAACATTTTAGAAGTCAAACATCATGTAATCTAGATGTGTTTATCCATGATGAATAATCCACATGCAGGCAGACGATCTCGAGGGTTTAACATATATGCAAAAAAATCATTCATGTATGTCACCCACCTTCAAACTTCAAAGAGGATCCAGGTACATATATATAGGGTTAGGAACACAATTGCTGAACCATGCATGAGTTCATAGTCCATGTACCTCCAAGTGCTTACAGTGCATAGATATGACCTGGGTTAAAATTCAGTGCCAGTGCCTAAAATTGCATTCATAACTTTATAGTGTCACACGATATGTTTCAGCACTTGTGTACAATCACTGTGTAGATAGTAGTAGTTCACATCCCTTTGGTTCATTTCATCTTGGGATGCCATCCAAATCATTTAATCTGATACCTTTGATGGTGGAGGTTAATCTTGCTGACACCTTCAAATTCATAATTTAGTTAATTTAATATAATGGTCCAGAAGGTAGTGTGCCACAAAAAATATAAAATATGCTCGATCCCTTCATGTTTCTAGAAATAGGGACAATGGCCCCACCCAAACACAAGATGTGCATTTTACATGAAACTCTTGAGCTCCGCATGTGAGTAATTGAATTTCACTTCAAAACCACTCCACATCAACCTTTATGGAAAACATTTCATGGGCGCTCACCCATATGAAGTATATCGTGGTTGCAATCTTGTAATTTGAGAATAAAGTTTCAACTACGGTAGGTATATAGTTGATGTAAAATGACATGAAGTTTGCCAATCAATTGTAGGAATAATTTGTGAATCACGCTAGCTTTGGTTGGTGTAAGAATGAGATGATGTTTGGAAGCTAACTTGTCACTCAACATCTTTTCACTTTAATAAGGCTCTCTCTAGTGTCCCTTTCAAAAAACAAAACATTCAGCCAAATTGTAAAGAGGACAATGTCCTAGAACTACCAATTCTTCTCAGCCATGGCTGTTTAACCCTCAGGTATTCACTATTTTCGACATGATTAATCTATCATGAATTCTTCTTGAGCTAAGGCTTGATCCAAAGGTACCAACATTTCTTTTTGGTGATTATCTGATGGGACTTCATTATATAGCTGGCTTGGTTAGGTAGACCTTTGGTCTTGTTGGTTTGGCTTTGTACCATCTATCAAGATGTAATGGCGAATTGAAATGATCTTTTCAATGTTAACTAGTTATAAGGTGTATCCCTGGACTATTCAAAGAGCTATTGAGATTATTGTTCTAGTGTTTAATCTATATATGTAAACATATAATTACATGATCCACGAGGGCCACTAGAAGTGCCATAGCTCTCCAATTAAGGAGAAAGCTGTTCAACTCAAGACAGGTTTCACCATAATAATTATATTGTCAAGTGATGATTCAAATTAAAGAGACTCTGCGAAATTTGAAGAAACTGGAACTGATGATCCAAATTAACTTTATGTCACCTGCTTGCAATACATTCGAATACCATACATACAACATTTGCCAAGCTGGGCTAGTTTCCAACAAGTTAAGAAATTTCTGAATCTAAGATAGCCCGGACTGATCGTGTGAGTTGGAAGATATGAAAGCCCATCACATGACTAAAACTTCCAATCACAGCTTATAATTCATCACCGGTACTACATAACTGAGATAAATGTGGAACAAAGAGAGAAAACTATTCAATACTGAGCTTCGTTTGATTCATGCTCATCGATCCAGGGACAAGCAGGGCTGATCTGCATGTAACTTAGTCACTCAACTCATGCTGCAACTCTAGCAGCCTTCACTAGCTAGATCACAAAAATATAGAGCCATTCCTGCTGCCCAGCTAGCTGCACGAACATCATATATAACAATTGGTTTTATGATCAGGACTAGTCAATAATATTTGTTACAGCCCTATTAGTGGACATGTAGAGTAGTAGTCTCCATAATTGAATACTAATCCTTAAATTGTGGTCTGAGCAGCTATGGCGGAAAAAATGATTAATCAAGAGTGCAGAAATTTAAGCAGAGCTGGAAATTAACTGGAAGTCTTGCAGTTCAATGAACATGAAGTGCCACATTAATGTGTGGTGGCAGCTAGAATGCAGTAATGAAATTCCTAATGAATTTGGTGTGTACAAATATCAACAAATGTGTGTCAAAGTATCTTACAGCAGGAATGATGCATAATAACCTGGAGGGATTTAACTTGAAAGAAATGCATGCATGTAGCACTGAATGGAGCTAAGAAAAGGATCTCATGACTAGCTAGAGTTAGTGACGTGCAGCTGGACCTCCTGTTAACTATGACTGTCTAGGATGATCTAGGCTTAAGCTAATTCTATATATATAATGGGTCAGCGCCTGATCTGATCTGCAATTATCAAAGGTGATATTGAAATTATCTGCATCATAATAATTTCAATACTTGAAACAACAGATACAGTTGAAACCAGTTAATCTGACTTCTTTTGGTATTTTAGTGTATAGCTACTGGTCACTGTGTTTCCTTGGGCCAGCTGATCAAGTCTATGAGAGAATGAATAATGAATTAATGGTATATGGAGAGCTCTTGAAAGGGCATGCATGCAGCCTGAGCACCTTGTGTGCCTGCAGCTGAGTGTGCAGCAGGCGCGCTAGCTGCTGGTGATCTAAGGGCCGAGCCGGCAAGTGTTGTACCAATTTGTTAGACATTGATCTGCTAGAATGTTCATGATGCAAGCTCTAGCTGCTCATCATATTTGGTTATGATCGATCCAGTCCCTCCTGCTGCTGCTCCACTTGATATAATAATTCTGTGGACTTTTGTAATTGAAGGAGTCTAGTGATCTGTGTTGCATGTATCTCATGACTATAATCTGATCTCGCGCGTGCGGCTAGCTAGCTCCACTTGATCTGAGCTGATGATGAATCCTGATGACTTGTAGCTGGAGCTTCTTCTTCTTCCATATACACCATGGGCTCGACATTCCCTTGCCGATGATCACACGTACGTACGTACGCGCGGGAGGAGCAACTCCAGCACTGACTAGGACTTGTTTACAATGCTGCCATGATATAAGCTGGGACATCACGATTCATGATGTTTGCAGGTTTTTTTTGTTGAACTCTGCTAGCTGCTTGCGGGGGTAGGGTGGGGTGAGGAGCTGGGACTGCTGCTGATCAATTGGTTTGCGGCTATCTTCTTCTTCTCTACGCTTGCCGATCGAGTTAGTTTTCTGACAACTGCTTTGAACTGATCTGATGAAGATATTCTCCGGGAGTACAGGCCGAGGGCCGCTTGCAGTCTGGAAATTCTATTTGCGGTAGCTGGTATGCAGTGCTAGCTTAAGCGCAGTGGATGATCACAGCTAGGGTAGTAACCTGGCAGTTCTAAACGTGGAGGTGTCACTTCTGACACAGCTGATTGAAGTTCCAGAGATCAAGCTCGCAGTTGGAGGGGAAGAGGTGATCAGAGTGTTGCCTCTTTAGTTGAAAGCGAAGCTGGTGAGCCGCGTCTACCACCCCTGCTGCAGCAAGCTGCTGTGACTGATCAGCTCCAGCTCTTGTAGTCGTTGGAATCCTCGGAAAGACGTCTTTACCACCTTTTCCGTCACATAACGTTCCCCAATCATCGTATGCTAGGAATCCTTCTTCAGGGTTGTCATTGCAGCGAACTGCTGCATCGGGCCCGAACAAGCAGCTGCCTGGAGAGTCATGATTGGTTTCCTGCAGCGCTGCATATTGCTCGCTAAAGAAGCCCATGGTATCTCTTCGACCGCGTCCCACAAGGCCGGCTTGGAAACCTGAGGAATTCATTAGGGGCATGGCGGCTGCAACGTGATTGCAGCTGCTTTCCAATTTGTGTTGCATACCTGCAAGCTGTGCTAGATGAAGAGCATTGAAGGAATCGTGACAGGCTGCTGCTGGGACTGCGTTGTAGCTGCTATCCAGGTTCATCTCTTGCTTACAAGCTGCTGAACTAGGAACCATGGAAGGGTTGTTGTTAGGCCCGAAGCCTGGATGGTAACTTGCAGCAGCTCCACCTCCTCCTCCTCCAGATAGTATTTCAGGGGAGCTCATGATCTCTGGCATCAACCCAAACTGTCCCTCATAGGAAACCGCCCTCTCTTCAGTTTTCATCTTGAAATTCTTCGTCTTTTTGAACACCCGGCAAACAACCCAGCCACCATCATCCTGCAGATAACAAAGAGTCCATCCAGTTTCAATGTGCAGCTAGCTAGCAATGCAACGCACAAGCTGCTCGTAAGTGGACGATTCCCTTGTGGGAAAGTTGTCTAACTTTACCTCCAAGAATAGACTACAAACGCAAGTAACAGGGAATTGTGCAACACAGGGAGTTTTGCAACATTCCCAGGCAGCCAGTCTCACAGGGAAAGTTCAGTTATATGCCATCTAGAAGAGTACTGTGAACCAATATCAAAGATGAAGTTGGTAAACTTCCGCTGGTTGGAAAACACTTATTGGGGGAAACAAATTTTCCCTTTGACACTGGTTCTAAGAGGGATTTCTAACAGGGATAACTGAGAGCTTTCCCACATTGCACACAGGAAGCCGTACGAAAACTCCTTGTAGTATCGAGTCCTCAACTTCGGATCGTAACCGGCTGGACAAGACGACTCGGATGATCATAAACAACGCATGCAGACTCGGATCATCAACAAAGAATGGAATGGGTGAACATAAAATTTACATGGGCAGGCATGCCAGGGCCATCGTCAAGACGAAACTCATGCATGATCCAATCGGTTTTGTTGCCATGAGGTGCTCGTCCTTCGTAGAACACTAGTGTCTTGCGCATACCAATCAGCTGCTGCAATTTAGTCCAGATAGCCTTGTCCCGTCCCGTGGCCTTCCAGAAGCCAGCAGTGGTGGCTCGATTAGCTCGGTTTCCAGTCGGGTACTTCTTGTCCTTCCGACTGAAGAAATAGTAATCCGTCTGCTTCTCGTTAGCGTCGGGAATTTTGCACTGTTCTGCAGGCAGCGTCCCCCCAAAAAAAATCCGAGCCCACAAAAGCTTAAGAGTCAATAATATATCTAGCTGCTAGTGGTGTGAAATGCCTGCTGCAAGAACTTGCAGGCAGCTGGTTGCAGCAAACCATTAGTACAATCGATCAGCTGTTTCTAACGTTGTCCTCAGAACAGTGTTGTACAATATGCGTGCTGAAGGCCTGCTCCCTTTCATGCATGCACTTGCAGACTCTGGAGAAAGGTCTTATAAATTAAGCACGCCGTCGGACTCTCAATACTCATCACTTCGAGAATCGGCAGCTGATGAGCAGCAGTCTGATTCCAAATACAAGATCTAGTCGATCTCATTTTCATCTGAGTTGGATCTTAGATTGAAGCCACCTTAATGCTTTTGATCTGAAGTTCTGTGAGAAGTTCTGATCTTACACCGGCTCTGCAACCCGTCTAGTCCTTAACGAGTGTAGCCGAAGCTGCTGTTCTTGATCGTGAGCTAGTTCAGTTTTCTGATCTTTTGTTAGAAATCCTTTTCAAGATTCACACAAGAACGTATATACTAGTCACAAATGCTCTTCGTGCAGCATCCTTTAAAACCAAGCTGATCATGTTGCAAAATATATTACCTTGGAGATCCCATGGCTCCAGTTTGTAGAGGTCAAGCTCCCGGATAAGGTCAAGGTCGATGGGTTTGGCAGCCACTTTCTTCGGCAAGTAGTAGCCGACTAACTCTTCATCAGTCGGATGGAATCTGAAGCCAACAGGCACGCGCGTCGCGGGCGGCGAATGACTCATTTTGCTTTCTTGCAGCAGCAGCTATACTGTCAGCGCTGCAGTCACCACATCCACAACAGGTCATGTCAGCAAGGGATCATCATCATCAACCCATTTCCGCCCCCCACCGTCTTCTTTGTGTTGGGCACCGCGGTGAACCTGCCAGTGCTGCTGCGCTAGAAACGGATCGTCTGTGAAGCTGACTCATTGTTGAGTATTATATATTACATGGTAGTTGCACCGCACAAGCAACTGGATGTGGGGTGGACAAACTATGTTGATCAGAATCTTGGACTTCTCAAGTGCAGCAGAAAGTTTGGCGTCTAGATAGACTTTGGTGGCTTTCGTGCCATTTTGGGCATGTCATGCAGTAGTACCATGTTCATAGCAATCAGTGTATGCCGCGAGCACTGATCAGCAACGCAATATCCGGAGCAATATTCATCAGCAATCAAAATCAAAGCTTTCTATACAGCTGCTAATTCCTGATTAACCGTACAGAATGCAAGAATCTCTAGTTGTGTGTGTCCCATTGCGATCCTTTCGTGTTCCTGAGGAACGGACTAGAAACACTATGATCAGAAGACGCGGGTTACGTATATGGCACAAACCTAAGAGGATGCAGAATGCCACCTATCACTTCAACAAATATCCGTGGTGTTTTGAAGAAGACACGGCTGCCAGGCGCTAGATAATTCTAAGAAGAAGCTGTGGCTCTGCTGTTCTCCTGATTGAGCACTGCCTGATGTGATGCTGCTGATGATCAGATCCTTGACTCTGATTCTTGAGGCAAGACTTAGCCACTAGATCGAGATAAGGATTGCTCAGATTCTACAGTTTATTAGGCAGTTTCTCTAAGTAGGTTTTGATTAGGAAAGCGTCTACAGTTCAATATAAATATCAACAGCATAGTTGAATCTTTCCATGGTCTTCGGTGCGCATAGAGATCAGTCTAGACAGATCTAGAGACACACTTCAAGAAAATCGTGGTCAGATGTTGTCACAAACCTTTTCTTTCCAGATGCTCCACTGCACCAAGTGTGGAACAAAGTCTGAATCCCGGTTACTCTGCACGGACACACAAAAACGTCTTCTCTTGCATTTTGGCTTTGAAAATGATGAACTTCACAAGGTGGTACATCTAGCTTTACTTTGCTCAATAGCGAAATAATTTTCACGAAACCGAAGACAAAGGACGGACAGTGAAACTGCAGCGACGATAAGAGAAGCTGTACATAAGGACTTTCAAAGCAGGGTCGATCTTCCAAGAGTGAAGCTAGCTAGGCGGAGCGGAAGGGACACAGCTAGCTAGAGAGAAGAAAACTGAAGCAGCCACCAGAATCGTTATCAGGAGAGCAAACAGAATATGGTTCACTGCGCTCACTGAACAGCCTCATACATTAAATCGCATGCCTGCAAAGAGACTAGAGAACACAAAGATTGATTCACAATTTGCAGCTCCGATTCGGAAGTCATGCAGTCAAAGCTTCCCACTAAAAGTCGATTCTAGATTGATGAGTAATCTGGTCAGCAACGGTCGAACAAAAACAAAAAAATGGCTACTCCGTGAAATCCATGTATTCAACACCTGAAGAACAACGCTCTCGTTTTCTCTAGTTATTCACGAATACGGCAGATGGTAAGGAGCTAGCTAGCTACTGCAAGAAAGCGACAAGGTACGAGTACACAAGTGGATCACTGAACGAAGACACAAAGATCAGGAAGAACTCACAAAAGAAAACTACACCAAATGGTAACCACTGCACATGAAGCAACCGTAGCAGAAACAGGAGCAAGAGTATGATCTACTAGATCATCAAGCTAGGCTGCCGCAACAACAACAAACACAGCGTTCACATACGAAGGTGGGTCGCTGAGCTGCAAAGCGAAGGGAAATAGCCTCAAACACGACTTGAAGACGGATTAAAACAGAGACAGAAAAGCAAGACCTTGGCCTTGCCGAGACTGGTAGAGTTGTATGAGATGTGAATCAGTGGCTCACCAATTGTTACTAGATGGACTGGTGGATCAATGTCCCGCAGAAACAACCAAGTCTGACCGTCGTAGCGGCAGATCGGTGCTGCACGGCACGCCTGATATCTCGCGGATCTTCTCTCAAATGCTTGTGTTTTTAGTGCAGACGTGATGGGAATGGGTGGCTTCAGCAAGCAAGCAACGGAGTGATGAAAGCAGCTAGCTCTTGGCAACCAGGCAGACAGGCAAGGAAACTTGGAGGACGTGAAGTCGAAGAAGGGCGGGTCATCATGAACTGCGTGCCTTATAAAAGACTACATCGCTAGCTCTGCCAATGCACTAGAACGAAAAAAAAAGTGGCCCTACTGCCCAAAAAGCAGACCAGCACTGCAGCAGCTGCCCCGAAAGCAAACACGATGAAAAGCTAGAATGGTTTTTTTTTTCTCACATAGTTTTGGCCCCGGATGCATACCTGTGCTTTTTTTTTGGGTCATAATTTTAACTAACAAACAATGAGCAAAATTAGTCGAATTTACACAAAATTTTCTTTCCCCCAATTTCTTTGTGAAAAAATGGCGACTTCGCCAGGAAAAATAACACTGATCCATCCCCTCCCCTCCCCTCGGCTGGCCCCACTTTCCCTGGTAATTGCAGGTTTGCTTCTACAAGAAGCCATTTGTATTTCCAGCCGGCCTTTCATCCCTTTTTATTATTAACTTCTTTTGTTTTTTCTGACCCCCCTCTGAAGGAGCCACATTGATTGGCCCCTCACCAATTTTTCTAAGACTTTTTAACTTCTTTTGATCCCCCCTTTTCCCTTGGATGACTTTCGGGAAAGCTGGCTGGTGGTGAAACAAAATTAGTTCACTCGTTTTCTCCGTACCCTAGTCCAGTTGCAGGAGGTAACTTCTCCTACCTACTTTATTAATAGCTTAGTTTATGCTCATCCATACAAGTGGGGAGGAGGACTGGTGATGATTTTTGGAGGACTTTTGTTTTTTTTTGGTTTTCTGGGCACTTTCACCTGAATCCAAAGTCTACACTTTTACTCTTCACCTTAGCTGGCTCCAGATAAACTTTGTCCTTCTCCTTTTCTTCTCCTAACCCTCGTTGTCCAAATCTTGGCACTTCTCCTTCTAACCAGTTACTTGCAAGTAATTAGTTCAAAGTGATCGATGACACTTTGCCGTTACAGTGTGTCTTCTTACTGGGTGGGGTGGGTGAATTGTTAGATTCTTTCACCAGGTTCTAGAAAGTATCCAAAATATGAAAGGATTCTTAATTTTTTTTCTTTAATATCTTGACTATAGCCAAGTTTGGCTAAATCTTCTTGTGAATGATCACCAAGTTTGCTATATCACAAAATAAGGGAAAAAGAACCCCTCATTGTTGTGGTCAAGGGTTTTCATTATCAAATATGTAAATTATTTATAAGAATTACTTTTTTTTTTGGCCCAAATGAACAAATCCATTGCAAGATGAAACGCACAGCCTCAGGACCCAAGAGCATGGGAACCGCCCACAACAGACCTGTGTGGGCAAGAGTCCTGAAAAGCTACCTATAATTTTGGGTTTGGTAGTAACAGCATCTCTAGTGGTGCTCAGTGGAAAGATATTTCTCACATCCAATTTTCAGTTACTTTTCTCCAACCACACCCACAAAACTGAAATGGGCGCTGCAAATATGTGGGAAAGTGCTACCATCGAGCAACCCACTTGAAGCAAATCTACCCAAATCAGAAACAAGGAGCAGTCAAAAAAATACAATTTCGCTGTGTTCATTAGACTCTCTAGGGCTCCTCCAAGGCTCTGAAGCTTGTGCATATTTTCAGGGTCACAGGCATCTTCTGTACCTCATCCAAGATTTCTAGTGCAGGGTCACATACTGAGCCCAGGTGCTCTGAGTATACCAGTAAACCTGAAAACCTTCCCTGCTGCAAATGAGAATTCACGTTGATTAATCTGAAGGGCAAATTGTACAGCGGCGAGGAGGTGGAAAGCAAGAGCTGATGTAACGGGATCTAGCAACCTAGCTTGGGGGTGGGTTTTCTTTTTTCCCTCTCTTCCCCTGAGGTCTCAAAAAGCACTTGACCGGATTCGGAAAGTATATATGGCGCAGCCAACGAGGCGTGCCGTGCGTGTTTTCAACGCAGTCTTTTGCCGGTAACCTTTTTTCTCTCACTGTGGAGCCACAACAAGCAACCAGCGCATGACGCCGACACGTGGCTTCTAGGAAGGCGAGAACTCCCGGGCCCACCCCAGTTTGCTGTGGGGTGTTGTCGTTGGGTGCCTTGTGGTTCGCCTTCTCTCTAGTTGCCGTTACTCTACATTTACAGAACCGGTTCCGTCCAGCGTTTGTCTAGGTGGTGGTCAGTGCCGACCGAGAGAGAGAGAGACGGACCTGTAGGCCCGCTACCCACCAGCCTTCTTTTTGCTGGCTATGTAGAGAAACTAAATTTTTTAAGTGCTAAAACTGAGTAATTTTTGAGCTTTTCAAGAGCCATAATTTGACCAAAATTTATGAAAATTTTCTCAATCTCTCTATATGGTTTAAGTAGGTAGCTAAAAATATAGGAAGATGTTTTTTAATATTACTTTCATATTTAGCTTGTATTAGCCTTCCTATGATGATTCCACTTTGGCTACATCACAAAATTGACAAAAACCACATTGCTACCCACCCCTGTGGACATCCTTACCTCAATCAGTCTATTTTTTACTGGCAAAATTTAGCCAAAAAAGCACTCATACTTTAGGTCCTTCTCTTTTGTTGAAGAAAATCCTAAGAAAAAACTAAATTAGTTATTCTAAATTTTGCCCTGGGATTCGATTGAGAGGCAAGAAAGCTGCTGGAGTTTCCAGTAAGTAGCCAGAAATATAAAAGGATTCATTAATTTTTTGTATTTTTATTGGTTTGTAGCCAGATTTGGCTAAAGCTTCCCAGGGATGATCGCCACAGAATTCCTTAAATAAACATTCACCCTGACAGCCTCTAGCACGACTGACTATACACACAACTATATACACTAAGCATTATTGTACAATCCTTAAGTACACTACCTGATGGGATTCCAGCTAATTAGACAATTTTTTGGTAGCTAATTAGCTGGGCCAGAGTGTCTCAAGGTGTGCTAATTACATAATTATGGCTTTAATTATGCTGGCTTGTTGCTGAGATTTTTCCTGTGTTTTTTGTCGCCACCATTTGCACTCATTTTAATGAATATTAAATTCTTGTTTTGCATGATCTCCACAAACGGGGTTTCAGAATTGGAATGGTATCTGCACAAGAACTTGATTTGTACAAATGGCTGCTGGCTCCCACCAGGTAATGTGGCAAGTGCAATTCTGTTCGTCTGAGCAACCAGCGAGTGCATTGCTGGCGTACAGGGGAACTAATTATTTTTCTATTCCCAAGTTGTTGATGCGCATGTGCCCACTAATTTGGACCCTTAATGTGCCTTATTGGACGTAGTGGTGCAGATCCTGTGAACATGCCAAGGCCAGCAGTTCAATGAAAGTTTGGGAGTGGGGGGGAGGCCGAGGTAGGTCTTAATAGTTGGCTAGCAGCTCATAAGCCCAGCCCACTGGTTTGGCCTTAGTAAGAAATCTAGCCCAATCTACTTACTCACAAACCCAATCACAACATCAGCAGTTGGGTTCAAAGTTTCTTGTAAGTTTTTCTCACAATTGTTTGCCAAGTTCAAGTGCATGGGATGATGAGATAGTAAAGCCAGATTGAGCTGATAATGTCGAGTAGATGCAGACCAAGGCTAGATGTCAATTTTCACTTGTAAAATCAGGTCTTAGACATGATACTCAAATACACCATAATATGGCACTCACAATGACCAAGTTACACACTCATAAAAACACATTTCAGGCCAAAATGTAATTCTTCGAATATGAATGGAACATAACAACTTTCAGAATGAGAATTTGACTTTGAGCAACTATGGTCAGTTGCAAGTTCGAAGGAAACCCAAGGTAGCCTCTACACCGAAGCTCTCAAACTCATTTCTAGGGTTAGCCCCTTCTACCCACCACTCTCCTGGGTGCACTGTTGAGCACAAACAGCCGTGTGAACACCAATTGGAAGTGTGATTTGGGCTTGTATTTGATGATTAACTCCCACATGGCAATGCCTGGTCAGCAGACCATCTGAGAGCACTCAAAAAACTTCATAAAATCAAAACAAGTATTAGATATTTTGGAATCTGACACTCACGGAGGCAACACACCCATCTAAATTCCAAAAGATTCCAGATCTGGGTTATCAGATGTTTAAGGGTTTAATTAATCAAAATGTTGAGTCACATACATCAACCTGGTTTAGACTTTGGTCACAATTTGCAACTCCCATTCCCAATGGTTAATGATTGGTTATCAAAACTTAGGTCGCAGCTTGTTTAAAAAAAATGGTCCTCACCAGTGTTTTTTTCTTCATTTTTTTCATATCAAAATCTTCCCAAAGTTTAACAAAAAATTTTGTAAAATTAGTTGAATTTACATGAGAAAAGTAAAAATTTCCCAATTTCTTTGTCAAAAAGTAACAAAAATTGACCAGAAAAGAAACCTCTGGCCCTCACATCCCCAATGCCGTGATGATTAATGAAAAATATGCTAGTTCACAGTACACCTTTGGGACTCTTTAATACCTAGTGACATTGCGGGGTTAAAATTTCATGTACAGTGGAATCTCTTGGACAATTTTTCTACCAAAAGTGACGTGCTCCAACATTGGTATCAAGTTCTGGAGTAACTGTAGTTGACTTAAGACGGTTGTTCACCACTATAGGCTATTGTGCAGCTAGAGGAATGTAGGGGTAGATCTAAATTCATCCTAAGACAATGAATTGAGCAGTGTTTTTTATTCTTTTTTACAGATCGAAAATTTGGTGAAATTTAACCCCAAAAAGGAAATTATAGTTGAATTTACACTAGGAAAAAAAAAATTCCAAAAATTTCTTAATTTCTTTTTCAAAAAGTGGAGAAATTTGGCTAGAGAAAAAACACTGGACCAAAATTCTAGCAATTTTTTTCCAATTTGCACTAAAAATAATTTCCAAGATTTTTTTCTTGTTGCTACAATGTGAAAATTTGCCCCCAAAAAAACCTGCTGACTATGATCCTCCTCCTCTGCAGTAATTTGACAACATGGAATCCTTCAGAGCTAAAAGACAAGCCTTCAAGGCTTAAAGGTCTTAATTAGATGTGGTAATTGTTGTCTGATGGGGAATTCCTTGCTTTGAGAAATGAAAAACTTTGATACCAGTGATTTTCTCTACGGTGACTTTTTGCAATTAAATTGTGAAATGTTGTTAAAGAACAACTTGGAAATTTTTGTGTCATTAAGTGTTAAACCTATTTTTCTACGAAAAATTTGCAACCTTTATGACATTGAAGAAATTGAAAAAGCATGAACTACCACTGGTTTTGATAAATAGGAATTTCCTGGCCAACAACACATCCCTTAAGTAATTGGCCAATGCAGCTACCTGGAAAAATAGTGCAGACGATTACATATGATGGTGACGATTCAATATGATGTCAAGTCAGTTGTTACGAACATTATAGTTGTATATTCCCACCCTCAAGCCAACTAGTGATATGTATATAATAATATATGGTATCAGGAAAATACAGACTATTATGCAAAAATATTGCTTTTGCTGTTCCCAAAGCTTATCCTCCAATGGTGCACACAATTTGTCTTTGGCTGAAACCAGTGCATCATTTCATCAAGTGCACGTTTTCACATAGTAATAGTTTTTCTTATATGATAATAGTTTTGCACATTGAATTTCATGTTTGTGAGTCATTCTGGATGATGAATCCCCTGCTTATTATTTATGAGGAGGTTTCTTCTTTCCTCAAAATAGGTAATTTCAATTTGAAAACTCATTCTGGTTTACATGTTTCCAGTTTTGTTTTGTCTTTCCTTCTCAACTTTGTGATGTACCTCCATCTGGAAGACAGTACAGTAGCCAAACTTGGCTATACAAAAATGTTTAAGTTCAAAGTTCTAAGCATCCTTCTATATTTTGCTACCTAATGGATAAACTATAATTGTTAAAAAATCATCATGTTTTCTACATGAAGTTCCAGCACGTAGCCAAAAAATATAGAAGGGTATTAAAAAAATTTACCTTCATATTTTGTTTATAGCTAAATAGCTAATATGAAGGTTAAAATTTAACAACTATTTTAAATTTTAATTTATTTTTTTAAAAACAGGAAATTTGTAAATATAATGAGCTGAAATGCTGATTATCCATAAGAGGATGTTGAATATATATTTAAATTTTTTTGAGGTGCCACAAAAAATAAATACTTGCTGGTACTGGTCGTCATCTCCTGGAAAGTATCATAGTAACAAGTGCAGCTTCTGCACATCCACATGTCTGCCAGAAAATTTATTAATTTTGAAGATTCCATTTCAAAAAATAAAATTTTCTTGAAGGTTTCAAAAGCTTCTTCATTTTCCTCCAGAAAAATGTATTAAATTTGAGAAATTTTTCTTTTTGAAATTTCCTCAAAAAAGTAAAATTAAAGTAATTTGTTTAGAAAGGACCAAGGTAGTCCAAGACATGCAACTGGAGAAGGAGTAGGCCAAGAGGGACTGAAGCTGCGTGTCCTTCCTTCCCTCCTTCCTTTTTTAGCCATAGTTCAAGGAGGGGCTGCTGCAAGCATGCAAGGACAATCCAGCAGTTAGTGTTCCCCAGCAGCATGTAAGGAGTGTTTCTCGGTCACAGATCCATTGTGCAACTGACTGTTAGCGAGGGGCAAAAACAATTTGAGTAAGTACTTGAAACTACTAATAGCAATCAAACTATCTAGCGAATCAACAGTTGGTGTTACCCTTTGCTGCGCCTTTTACCAGGCTCAGCAGACTCTGTGAAATCGCTGGGCCAAAACTATTTTGCTGAGCCATATCGCTGTGTTTTGATTTTTCTTCATCAAATATTAATTTGCAGGGTCACATACTGAGCGCCGGCGAAGATTCTCTGTACTGGTGGAGTTGCGTGCCTGCATGCAGTAGAAGCGTGACCCTGCCCCCAGGCAATGGAACTGGGCTTGTATTACCGGCACCGTTGGGCTGCATCACTGCTGAGTCCTCGTCGTCCCAGCGATTGCCACAAGTCCAGGCCCGTCTGTGCCGCCGAATCAAGATATCTAGAAACCCGTGGTGCTTCCACGTGTCCCCTCATGTAGCTTGCGCCTTCAGCTACGGCAGTCTAGAATGTTCGTCCCCCAAGACAGATCTTCATAGTTTGCGGGACATACCGGACGAGCTCCTCAATCACGAAAATATACTTACTGGGTAGTTTTTTGTTCCTGGGTACCTAGTAGTGCCTATTCTTCCAAGCAGGTACCCACGGAGACAGTGAACCAGCACCCACCAGCGCACCGTCCACTGGATGCCCGTTGTTACTCAGTTGTGGATGAACTTCAACTGAGTTAATATTTGATTTCACTTGATAACCAATTCTGTAAGGAATAGGTCTCAAATACAGGTAGATAGGTAGGAAAATAGGTAACTAATAGGTAAGTAGATGGTTTACACTTAGGTGAGGGCTGCTTTTACTACCTACCTACTAACTTGTGGTTTGTTAGTAGGTAGGTAGTAAAAAAACAAACACTGAGCTAACCACCATGGTTACCTAGGCAACTGGAACCCAACAGAAAACTGTTTCCCGACCACTTACCATCCATCCTTGATGGTGTGCTGGTGGGTGCTGGTTCACTGTGGCCAGTACCCACAAGTGTTGGTGATTCTTTAAATTTTAAACCAGAACCTCTGGATCCAGTTCCACACATAAATGGAAATGGGAATCTGGTTGACTTCTCCAAAAAATAAAACTCCAGTTTCAACTCTGGTTTCCATTCTGAAAATCAGACCCAGTTTTGGTTTGATATTGGATAACCCGCATAGAAAGTTAACCTGGATGGTTAGATTTCTGTTCAGTTTTTACTAACTGCAACTAGAAGGTGATTGTACCCCACCAAACTCAGTAACTACTCAATGTTTGTACCCACTAGTGTTGTGTCATTTCTTTGATTTTATTAATAACCTCTGATTCCGGTTTTTAAAGACTTTCAGAATTTGAAAAACCTCCAATTCTGGGTTTTCAAAAAAATTCAAAATCAAACAACCTTTGCTCCCTTTTTTTTTTAATTTTCAGAATGAAAGACAACCTCTGGTTCCTGGTTTTTCAAAATTTTCAAAATCAAAACAACCTTAAATTTTGAGCTTTTTGAAAATTTTCAAAGCATCAACAGGTTTCATGGAAAGACCAGCAAAGAACTGGTGGTTTAGGATAGGTTCTTTGATGTTTTACAACCCCAGTTAAGGGTGTATAGTTTTTGAGAACACCTGGTCAAGGGTCCAAAGGGGTTCTTTGATATTTGAGAATCGCACAACGGTTATACATATACCCTGGCCTTCCCTGTGCATTCCAGGTTGCACAAAAAGGCCAGCATGAACCAGCACCCACAGTGGTACCTTCACCTTTTTTAGTGAGGCCTCTTAAGTGACCGTATTTAGCCCAACAAATGCTAGATTTGGACTCAGAGACCTTGATTTCGTCTACTCATGAGACATTTCTAATATTTAGAAGCAATTTAAAATGGATTTTGGGGTTTCTACCATGGTAGGTATCAGTGTGGGTGCTGGTGCACCCAAGGTGCATGGCTGAGTGAAACGGGTCTGCTTCCCCCCCTCTGTGCATGCGCTTCACTCCCAAGGTGCACAAAGAGAGATCCTCCCCATGCTAATCCCAACTGTACTCAAGGCACCTATCACTTTTCTCTGGTGATGAATCAGGAAGAGGGTAAGTTCAGAGGGTACTTGAATTTGTAGATGATCATGGATGCTTAAGTACTTCTTGAGATTTGCCATTCTGCAACTAGTTAGGTTATCATGCACGACACCAGCCATGGGGAGATCCCACTAGGGTGAGCTGCCATTTAGTTGGGTGGTAATCGAGTTCTACCAGGGCCTGTTCAAGACATAATGAATTTTTTCGCACCATTGATTCACATCTCAAGTGTGTTCTTCATAGTAGAGTCACAATACAAGTGAAATTGACAGTTCCAAATGTGGATCCAGCAGATGTCTGCTGTGCCGCTTAGAAAAAAACTGCATCTGCAATATAACACACAAGCTAACTGTGTGATTCACCAGGCCTGGTCAATTAAGCTATAGAGATAAGTAGGAAGGACTGTTTACACTCACTAGGACTGTCAATTACTTTGGCAACCTCGATTGCCATAGTACCTGGGCCAGTTCAACACTAATTATATTATTTTCAGAAATGTTGAAATCTTTACCCAAAAATTTTCAGAAACATATTTCCTAAAGGAAAATAAAGAATCTGATGGAACATTTGAGAGTACATCAAATGTAACTGTAAAAATGGAATCCTCAAAAATAAATTAATTATTTGAAAAACATGTGGTGAAGTGGCCAAGATACTACAAATATGAGACAGATTTTGGCATGAACAAACTAATTCGACCCCCTTGGGATACTACTAAAACACATAATCCCAACAGTCACCCTATCTTTGGGCCCTAGTTTGACCCTTTAATCCCTAACTTGAAAGTGAGTGAAATCAAACATGTCATATTGAAGTGATAGACAACAATAGTCAACAGGCTACAATGGGGCTACCTACTAATGTTTAGAACACTGTTGGGTGGTCACTGGTGACCCTCATTGGCAGGTTGGAAAACTAGAGATCCTTGTTTAAATTACTAGACCCCCAATATGAAACTGACCTGAGGTTTGGAATTGGTTCTCATACCAAAACTGGACGTGCAAAGTTCTGTAGAATAATAGCGGACCCCTTACACCATGTAAACCCACACCTACTATATAGGTGGACTAGTGGTATTTATCACCTCCAACATAGAGTGTTAATTGTTTCAGCATCCCACCCATACACCTGCAAAATTTAACTCCATTAGTTGAGAGAATATTTGAATGCTGTCACCTGGGCCAATAATTATGGCTAGCTATCGGAAAGTCATCATGATTTTATTTTATTTTTGGCACAAATGAAAAAAAATCATTGCAAAGAGGAAAGAACAGAAGTCATCATTTTTTGTTACTGGGCCTTGTGCAGACAAATATCTAGGTTCAATCATCCAAACTCATTTTCAAGCTATTCTAAATTTTTATTTCATCCAACGTACAACGTCCAGGCCAAATTTTCTTGTTAAAGATGGACCTCTCTTATTAGTGACTATCTTTAACGCAACAAGTGTTAAATTTGGACAGGTAGACCATCATTTAAAACTCCATTCACACATTGCACGTGAGCATCATTAAATATTTCACACATCCAAGATGGAGTTAAAAAAATTTCCCCATCCTCACCCATAAACACCATAAAATACCTTACAGCAAAGTACCCCCAAAAAAAAAGAGTATTCAAACTGAGCCAATCATTATGATCGACAAACAAAGAACAAGATATATTGATGCCCTCACTCTACATTGCCTAGTTACACACAGTTACAGACTCACATTAGTCAAACATTAGTGCGATGATTCATCCAAAATTTAATCTATAAACAAGTTAGTGCTATTGTTGGAACTGCTTTAAAGACAAGGATACATCCAATAGATATATTCTTAAAGTTACACCCAATTCAGTCCTTATTTCATATCTTGTTGATTTGGGCAGCCCTCTTCGCTATTATCAATAAAATACCGAAAAGATTGAACCAAATAACAGGGCCAGGGTGAACCAGCACCCACCAGTGGACCAACGTCGATGGATGGTGCACTGATGGGTGTACCTTTTTCGTCCCTCCCTGTTTGTGGGCTAACCAAGATGGTGAGCTCAGGTTGACCCTGTTTTTCCCTCCCTCATCCAAGATTTTTTTTGGGGGAACTTTTCTTTTCCTCACCCCTCGCACTCGCCCAAGTCTCACCGACCCACCTGCATTTAGGTTACCCACCTATGCACCCTGGCCTCCTCCCTGCCCCACCTTCCTACTCTTCACGCAGCTACCTACCTACTGCCCACCCAACTACTTACTTATCCACCCATCTACCTACTTACCTATGTACCTACACACTAAATTTCCACCAAGGCAATGACAACACAGGCTGATTAGGGTATTGCAATATACAAGGTAAGTTGTTCCACCATCCTTCTTACCTACTTTCCAGACCTGCAACCTTGCAACTGTTAAAAACAATGTTGCAATGACCCAAATGAAGATATTGTAACTAAATTGATTTTTTTCAATGTAGCCCTATAAAAGTCGAGAATTAAAGCAATTTGTCAAAGCCATATAAAGGTATTGCAAAAGAACTTGATATCTTTACTCAAGCCACATTAATCCACTAATGTAACCATTTTGCAATACCTTCCTTGCACTCCCTCACTCCTATTAGAGTTCAAATGTGTGCAATACCCTCAAGACAACTTGCAAAAAACATATATAAATTGACTAATCATCACATTGCCTTCATAAAGATAATGCACACCCATTAGATGATTTTTCTGAAATGAAATATCCCTAGGGCAAAAGAAAAAAAATCACATTTCACATCATTTCTTTATACAATACTCTGATTGGAATAATGCATAGCATGGCAAATTTTTATTTTAATGTACAATACCTTCAATCCTATGAAACTATTTTCATTTCATCTAATTCAATCACACAATACCCTAAGGACTTATTAGAAATAACTTACCCACCCCAATTCACTTGTGCATTACTTTCATCAAAGCAATGCAAAAGCAATGGATTTTTTTATTGTTGTGCAATACTTTCACCGAAAGGTTAATTTATTTCATCTCATTTAATTCAACAATGCAATACACTAAAAACATATTGGAAATAAATTGTCCACCCCAATTCACTTATGCCTTACCCTCATTAAGGTAATGGAAATGTACTATATTATTTTTTTGTTGTGCAATACCTTCATCCGAAGGTTAATCTATTTCATTTCATCTAATTCAACAATGCAATACCCTAAAAACATATTGAAAATAACATATTCAACCTAATTCCCATGTGCATTACCCCCATCAAAGTAATGTAAATGCATTGGATCATTTTATTGTTTTGCAATATTTTTAAGGCTAGCTATGATCATTTTATACCATCTACTTCATTAATGCATACCCTATGAACACATGCATTACCCTCATCACAGTAATGTAAATGGATTAGATTAGTTAGTTAATATTTTGCAATACCCTTAGGCCCAACTGAAACTATTTCATTTCATATGTTTTATTATTGTATTAATTACTACTACAAACTGTGGATGTAGTTCACTAGTCTCTGTTCATTAGACCAGTGAATTCATTGCTTTTGCACTAGGTTCCATTCATTATAACTAGTGAATTCATTCATAATCCAATGAAATCACTTGGCATACAAGGACACCTTTTTTTATAGTATTACCTTCATCTATTATTAGAAATAACATATCCAACCTAATTCTCTTATGCATTACCTACATCAAGGTAGTGCAAATGCATTGTATTAGTTTGTTGTTATGCAATACCATGAAGCCCAATTGAAATTATTTCATATGTCAACAATGCAATACCTTGAGAACATATTAAACATAACTTATGTAAGCCATAGGTGCAATACCCTTAGCAAGGTAATGGAAATGAACTAGATTGTTTTGTTGGTATGCAATACCGTAATAACATATTGAAAATACCTTATCCAACTCAATTCACTTGTGCATTACCCCCCATCAGGGTAATGCAAATGCACTGAATTAATCTACTACTTTGTAATACAATCAAGGTTATTTTATTTTATTCTAATACACATGGGAATTGCTTGGGACTTTGGAATTGTTGCATTACTTAAATCTAATGATGTTAACCCATCATTTTGCATGTGAGTATTGTGAATAAATGATTAAGTTTCTTTTATAACTCACTTCAATTTAATCAAGATGAATGTTTTGCATAACACATTAAAAGAAGTTTAACCAATTGGTAGTCACAAATGCAAGGAACATGGTAATTTTTTTGTGACCCCTTCCTTCAAGTCTAAAGCATTACTCTACTTTTGAATCCTCTTGCTATGGGAATTTGCATGCTTCAACATAGTTTCATGCCAATTTTTTAACCAACCAACTAATTTGCCAAAGCCATCCTCCACTCAATTAAAAACCAAGTTGAGGTGCATTAATTCATTGGCATGTGTGACACAAAGGTTCCGGATGTCCAACGCAACAATTTGTAGATGTGATGTTGCATGGTCACAAAGTTGGACACTAACCAACTCCTTACACTTGTTGGTATTCTTGGCCATTGTATCTCGTAACTAAAATAGGGCTCACTCGATGGGGGTAGATGACCCTTTGTCCTCATAAGTGTCAATACTATCATAAGAAAAAGGGCCATCATCATCCACCACCAAGAAGCCACCAATGACTATTAGACTAGCCCTTTCAACCATGTCTTCATTTTAACCCTCAATTTTTTCTAAAGACCCATCATCAAGTTACAAATGTGTTAGGTCCACAAACATTGCCTTGAACCTATTGTGGTTGATCATGGATACCATGTGCCACAATATTCAATGATATTGTTTAGAGAAAGGTTAGTACATGTCATGAAACAACTTGATGTTTACACAAATTTTTGTGCAATGCCCACTCTCAAGTGCAAAATACATATTTAGTGATATGGGCATGAAGATTGTAAATGACACCAAGATGGTGCTAGCTCCACACCATCCATGCATTAACATTATTGTCACCCACCAAAGTTGGTTGTATCATATTAATGATCTATGCATAAGATCATGAATGTCTTCTCCACACTTGCTACCACAAGTTGTGTCACAACCTTATTTTTTAAGAACCCCTGCCTTTTCATAATTTTTCGATGCATATAATGTCATGCCATAATCATAGTTATTTTCCACATTAATCATTCAATGGGACACCCCTTAAAACAAAAGAAAACCATTGCTTCAAAACCCCATAGTAAGATTTTATGCTAGCTTGGGTATTTTGATTTGAGTGTGGCACTTGACGAAATCCCACCATCCACAAGTCTACATGGACATGCACATTGCATATGAAGGCCATGGGTTAATTCTTATAGGTTTAAAACTAACATAATAATTCATACTACATTCACAAACCCATGGATCTTGGTAAACAATTTAGGGTGGGCTAATAACTTACCAAGTTGGTAATAATAAGCCCAAAAGTATCTAGTCCATACAGTGTCAAGTTTACGGCTATCAAAGATGTCCACCACCTTCTCCCTCTTGCTTGTTTTGAAAGATTCAATCATCTTTCTAGGGTTGACATACATGATAATAATGTGTAAACAAACAAGTATGCCTCACCTTTGCATCTTTTATTTTCTTCATAAACCATAGTCGCCATGCTTTCAACACGTGCTAAGTAGAAAGGAAATCAAGACATGATTTCAATTCCACACAATCTTGGATTGCACATAGAGATCAAATCTTTCAAAAATAATTTTGAAACATATTGGTATGCATTCTTAACCCAATGCAAATATGTGTAAACTATGAAAATATACCAAGACATAGTAAAACTCACCATAATGCCCATAACTCTTATGGAGCATCGTCCACAATGAAACATGATGGTTTCCATCTAGGTTTTTTTGCTACAAGTTTTGCATGTAATGGAATCAACCATCCACCAAATCATCACAAGTTTGTTGGCTAGTGATGACCCCAGCAATGGGCACCCTAGTGCAATGGGATGAAAGCAAGCTAAGTTGGACCAAAAGTGGCATGATAGGAGTTTACTTTTACATAGTTTTTAGTGTTATCAAAACTTTCACAAAAAAGTATGTCAACAAAAATCATTTTTTTGCAAGAAATATTTCTTGCCCTCCTTTCCTAATATATTGTTGAATATTTTGAAAGAAAAAAATTCCATCAAATTCAAATTTTTGACATTGAAAATGGGACAATGTGCGGGGTCTCCATTAGCTTGAATGTGTGTTTGATGATAGACAATGATCTCCACAACCTTGAGCCATATGTATAATTACTCAATCAAAAGTGGGCCAAACAACCATGTTTTATGGACATTGTGTGGTTAAGTTTTCCAGAATGGTTTTTTGGCCCATACCCATGTTGATATCTACAAAACATAATCCAATTACACTAGTTTACACAAGGACATGTGATATAACATTCAATATGTCAAAAACACAAATTAAGGGAATTTGTACTGTACCAAGAATGTCCAAGGTGATTATTGATTGTTGGCTTTTTTATTTTTTCTTATAGGGCCAAGTTTTTCCTTTTGTTCCATTCAACTGGGGTTTGCATACCCCCTCATTCACCCTCCAAAAACTCTAATACCTTTGCATGGGGGATATATGCAATTTCAATTGCCACCTTGTTTTGGCCTCCATATTTAAACCCATTTTTTCATACTAACTCCACATTGAAAAAAGGCGACTTTGCCTTTGGACTTGAAGGGATTGGGACAATGGAATTTACCCCATGCTAATCATACTACAAAAAGTGGTGTAACCCATTTCATGTCAATATTACTATTCTAATCTCAGAACATTAACCCATAACTTCATCTTGCCACAATTACTAAACAACAATAAATTTACATATCACTTAATTCATCATTAATTTTATTGTATGTGTCCATCCACCAATTAGTATAATTGAATGCCTAAACAATCATTTACAATTGCTACTTATTTTTTAAAAATTAATCAAAACCCTTAAACCCTACAAGAAAACAATAAAGTATATTAGTACTTAGTATGGTATGCATTGTATTCATTGTCCTCCCAATAGAGTCTAACCTTCACCACACCTTTTGGAGTTACAATTTAAAAGCCCACTAAATTGGGTAATGAGTCAAAAAAAGATTATGAACCCCATTGAACAAATGATTACACATGGGAAAAAAAAATTACATTGAAAATGAATGTTAAAATTGTAATTTTTCATAGCCAAATTTGTTAGTTCTTTAGTGGTTACAAACATATTTTAATTTGCATCTAACCATGGACCCCTTAATGGTGGTATTGTATGAACCCAAACCTTAAACAAATGCAAATTCCCAAGTTGGGGAAAAAATGATAGATTCATAATAACCATGGAAAAAAAACATTAATATCAACAAACAATCTTTAAAGGGGTCGTTTCCTAGAAATAAACACTTGCATAATATATATATAATTGCACAAAAGGTGAACAAATCATTTAAAAAAATAAACCCCATTTTTTAAACTAATTAATTGTGGTGAAAAATATATAAAATGATAAATTTTAATTTCAAAACTTGAATGCAACAAAGAAGAAATATTTTTCATACCTATTTTTATGTAGGAGTTAACTTCCCTCTCCTTCAAAAAAGAAAAAATGAATTGAGTTCATTACATATATGTCTTTCAAAATTAAAGGAATTCCAAATTCTACCTAAATAATTCTTACTTTATATTCAATTAGCATTAAGGTAGGTGTGTGCCATGCACATTTAATGTCATAAAAAGATTAAGGGCACCTTCCAAATATCCCTATGTGCATGTCATGGGAAAAATCTAAGTTGATTTGTACAATATGCATTTATTGATTCAAAATGGAAGCATACCCCAAAGAAATCATGCCAATAAATACTATCTCCAAAAACAATACTTGAATTTGACAATTAAATAGTCAACAATCAAATTTACCCATGAAACACCCACATTAAGGTATTTGAACAACTTAATCATGTAATTTTATTGGAACTATGCAATACCAGTAGGATAGTCATAACTATAATCCAAACACCATATACAATACCTTCAAATAAATAAGGGTATACTTTAATGAAAATACCCTTATATGGGTGGTGCACAATATTTTAATTTACATACGATCATAGCAAAAAAAAATCTAGTTCAATTACAATACCTTCAAATAAATAAGGGTATACTTTAATGAAAATACCCTTATATGGGTGGTGCACAATATTTTAATTTACATATGATCATAGCAAAAAAAAATCTAGTTCAATTACAATACCTTCATCTGGTTAGTCATGTTCGTATTTGGTTTAAGGGTGGCAAATAGTGACTTCCAATGTTTGAGGGTATTGCATGGCCCCCAAAAAATCCAAAACCAATATTTGATATTTGATGGGTGAAATAGGTTTACGATTAAGGTGAGTGGATTCAATTTCTTATTATCTTGAAAATATTGATTAATTCCAGAAAAGCCCAAAGATTATGCAATACCTTAATGAATTTAGGGATAGGTTTAGGGTTGGTGAAGTGTGTTCAATATTAGTCTTAACATTATTGTTCAACCCCCAAAAAAACCAAAGCTTATGCAATATTGTAATGTTACTATATTAGGTTTAAAGTTAGGGTTGGCACATTGTGTCTCACATTATTTTAAAGGTTTTTCTTCACCCCAAAGAAAATCGAACCCTATACAATACCCTAATGAGTGTAAATTTAAGTTTAAGGTAAAGGTACCCCTTATATGTTTCACATTCTTCTAAGTTCATGTAATACATAAATGGGTTCATTAGGTTTAGGGATGAGGTTAACAAATTATGATTGGCATTATGCCAAGGGTATTGCACAAATAAAATAATAATAAAAAACCTATGCAATACCCACATGTGCATATTATGAATTATTAATGTGTTTTTCATGACAAGGGTATTGTGAAAAAAAGGTTCTTTCAGGGTTAATTGAACTTGCACAAATGTTTGAATTGCATATGCAATACCCTCATCTACTAGCAACATATATAATCAATATTTTGCTCAATGCATGATCCATATACACTACATATGGATCTTTGCAAATTTAGACTCTTTACAAGTATATATCCTTGCATACATTTTTTTCCAATGCTAGTGGGTTATGTTCGTGGAGCCTACAAAAACGTGGCATGGAAAATTCATGGATGCCATAAACCACATGGTACAAAAATGGAATGCCAAGTTGAAACTTTGCTAAATGATCATGAAAAATGATCTATGTCCACAATAATTTCATTATCTAACCATTCTTACTCCCATTCTCATTCTCACTTTCATTAAAACTATCACTAAATAATCCAATTACATTTTCATAACAATTCGTTTCATTTTCTGCAAGTTGAGCATATTGTTGTTTGTCTAAATGTCGATTTGCCAAAATTGTTTTCACAACATCCGTTATGAACACCTCCTTAAAGGTACCTTGATCTTAAGGTGAACATACACACAAATCAATGAGTATAATTTACCAACACAAGTTTCAAGCATAATGCAAATTTCAAGAGAAAATTGAATCACTTACTAACCATGAACCATCTCCATTTCATGATAATGAACAACTAAAGTGATTTCCTTTTCTCATTCCTTTTTGCTTGAAAATTTCATCCAATTTTGAATATCCCACACATCCTTAAAGCCTTTTGCGTAAAAGACCTTGTTAATTCAAATTAAATTAACAAAATCAATGTCCTTTTTTAATTTGGTCACCACATTGGGGGGCATGGACCCCACACCCCATATGGGAATGCCCAAAAGAGCAAGTAACTCAGAAAAAGCCAATCTTACCAATGTAGATTTTGATGTTGGTTTTATTCGTAGTGCATCATTTTGTAGTTGATCTCAATCATGTGCGGCATGGGCCTTTGCTCAAGCAATAGCCTTTTGCTTGTTACATTGAAAATTAGAAAATTGATTGCTTAAGACTTGCGCATTCATTGATGCATGGTCTTGTTGACATGGCACCCAAGCTTCCTCAAATTTATGAAAATATCATGCTTTTGATGTAAATGTTTCACAAGCAAATATTTGGCCAAATAGGATGCATTGCAAATTTCAACGTTGCAAATAAACCTATGCCCATCTTTCTCCCAAGTCATGCCTTCCTTGGCAACCCCATGTGACACATTTGTTGAGTTGAACCAGCAAAACAAAAAACAACAAAGGAAAAATTCAAAATGTTTTAATAAATTATTTAAAAGATGAGGGTATTGCATCAATGATTACAAATAAGTTTATTACATAGGCAATGCGGGTATTACACATACATTAATGATTATTAATAAAGTTAAACTCTTGGCCATTAAGAAATTGCCATAAAAAACATTAGCCAAAAAAAACCCCACCCACATTTTCAATGTGATTGAGTGGGGCAAAGAATTAACATAAGTATAAAATTAATGTTGAGCTATGGGAGGAATGAAAATTACAAATGATTGTTCAACTTGCTCTTTTATTGGAAAAACATTTGCTTGTTGATGCTCCTTTGCAACAACATTTGATTGCACTTGTTCATTTGCATTAACATGTTCATTTGTTGCATATATTCCAAGCAACACCGGTGCATAAAAAATGCCTTCAATAGTTGTTTTTTCTTGAAATTCATTGAACTTCTTTTGAGTTTGCAACTTACTAAGAAGAGTCAATAAAATTAAGCTTGATTAAAAATATAAAAAACACAATCAAATCAAAATGAAAAAAACAATGAAACAACTAGCAATATAGACTATGATCTGTAGCAAATGGAAGACAACTAGCAAGACCACTAACAAAACCACCATAACAGCCAAAGCACCAAGATTATTTCAACCAACAAAAACATTAAAATGACAAGAACACTAAGATCAATTTGATTAACAAGCACATGAGAGCAAGCATTAAGATTAAGACACCAAGATTAGAACACCAACACTTGGAGAGCACAAGAAATCAAATCAAGAGCACCATGAGAACAAACACTAGAAAGAGAGCACCAAAATCAAAGCAAGAACACCAAGAAAACACTAGGATCAAATTGAGATCACTAGGAGGAGAACATTAAGATCATAATGAGGGCATCAAAAGGAGAACACTAGGATCAAATCAAAAGCACCAAAAGAACATTAAGAGAGCAAACATCAAGAAAAAAACACCAAGATTAGAGTAAGAACACCAGGAAAACACTAGGATTAGAGCGAGAACATTAGGAAAATAAGCACTAGAAGAGCGCCAAGATTAGAATGAAAACATCGGGAAAGCAAAAACACTAGAAGAACACCAAGAGAACACCAAGATCAGAAGCTTACTTGATTGAGGCAATAGAAAGTGGGAGCATTGTGATGCCGAAGTCGAGAAGACGACAATGGCAATCACAATCATGACCATGGAACAAAAACATTACGATGCCGAAGCTAGCTTTAGCAATGTTGCCATCCAAGGAAGAGCATGAGGGGAGGTCATTAAGAAAAAGGGGTTGGTAGGAAAAAGGCGTAGGTAGGTGGGAAGGGGGTTGGTAGGTAGAGGTGGGTAGATAAGTTCAAGGGGGAAGAGGGTTGGTAGGTTGCCAGGGGTGGTGGGTAGGATGGAGGGTTGACCATTGGGGGGTCAAGGAGGTGTGAGAATTTTTTTAAAAAACGCCCATCTACCCCAGGGGACAAGGACCCTGGGGTTGGCTTTCATCCCATCCATAAAATCCTAGAACAAGATTTTTTGGATGGTGCATTGGTGGGTTCTATTCATTGGGGCCAAATAACAAAACTTGAAATGAGATTGTTGAGATTAATATTTAATGTGATTGTGCAGGTTGTGCTAGCAAGTCAAAAGGTGATTTGCTTGTCTCAATGTTTGCCGGGGGGCATCATAGTCAAAATCAAACTCCTTCTAATACATTCGTAAGTGTTAAAAAAAATAAATTTAATCCTACTTGTAACACCCAATGAAAATTAATTTACAAATTTAATCTTCATGTAACATAACCTTATGATGTCAATTGGACAATGAATGAGCATCCCTTACATGGGGCACTTTAACCAATAAGTCTAATGTCTAGACCAAACCCCCCCAAAAAAAAAAACTTGGGGATTCTTTTTTATCATGGTACCAAATACATCCTGGCTCACCCAAGCCTAGCATCCACAGCTGCAGCATGTGGGAGAGTTTACTAATCTCTACAGCTAGAGAGAGAGGTTCTATTGGGAAGTAGTAAATAATGATGAACCCTGGACAAGCTCCATGAAACAAAACACTCAGCAAAAGGGGAAATGAAGGAACAAACAGAGAGGAACCCCAAGTACGAGCCAGAAGAGCAAAATCCAAAGTGGGTCACTAAGGGGCAAAGGAACAAATCATGTTCCAGTAAATAACTGCCACAAGTGGACAAGTGAGATATAGCTGGAATCATCGCGTCTGGAGTAGTCTGACGGCGGCTGTTGAGTATCATGAGAAAGCCATCCGGCCGGTTGCCCAGAAGTGGACCGTAGGAAGGGACCCACTTAATAATAGGTGAAAGGGACCCACATGAACTCTGTTTTACTCTGACACCTACCGACAGATTCGGCCGCTGTGATGACCAGAATTAATACCCACTTGCTACCAGTGCTTATGACAAGCTTCACAGTCCTCAAATGGCTTCTTCTAAAAAGCTCCTCAAAGTGGGGGACCACATGGCCTCCAATTCAACAGTATTCTTGTGATTTCCTCCATGAGTGAACTCACCATTACCATTGTGAAAACCCCCAATTTTTGGGGGTTGCTTCTAAACATTATAGGCATCCCATCCCTACTCTAATCAGGGTCTCTGCGTTCAATCAGGGTTTAACAATTTCCTCCATTAATTATTAGCTCTAAGAGGCTTGCTACTCAAGAAGGTGAACGTACCAGTGTAGTAATGCTAGTTAGTACCATCCACATAAGGCGACTGGCAAGAACAGTTTCTTAGTTTCACCTTGCACTGGTGGGGGGGGGGTGCAAAATACAAAAGAACTTGGGACCTGCTTGACATGCCAATTGGAACTGAACTGATGCATGGGTTTCGGTTTTCTTTGGGTGCACATCTGTGGCATCTAATGAATCTCTCACAATTAACCTGGCCAGACTTAATAACAGTTAATCTACCTAGTTGGGATAACCTCGCCACAATCTGGCCCAATTTGTCAATAAGCCTGAACGTACTCATTGAGAAGGAGTTAGTAGGATTTTGAGGTTCTGGTAGCTAGAAGGTCTCTGACGACAAAAAGACAAAGGGAAGAAAAACAGCAGCCAGCACTTTTGGCAAGCGTGAGCTGCAATAAGTTACGCTACCTCTCTTGTCATATATCCAGGGATGGACAACGTTATGAAGGTGCTGCCAATTTTGGTGTTGGGTAGGAACTTGGAAGAACTATCTGTTGTGTCTGGACTTAACAGCAGAAAATTAACTCATTCCAGTGATTTTTTTGTGGCAAATATTCCCAAATTTTGATCCTCAAAACTTAGAAAGCACTATTCTGTCACAAGTCCCCTGTTTTTTTGGGAAGAAAAATCCACCAAATTTTTGGAAAAGAGGGGACGGTCATTAATGATGCTAGGCTACATCAAAAAATTGAGAGGAAAAATAAAAATAAAAATGGCTGCTCCACAGAACATGATACATCCCAGGAATATGTGAGGAAATTGGACCAACCATTTCAGCATAATAGAAATAGTACCGCTGATGATGAGAAGAACAAAATGCATACTAAAACCCCTTGGCCAGGGAAAAAGCTCTGGATTAATCCAAGGTTATATAGTGTCAATTCAAAAATTATATAATTAAGTATAATTCTTAAATTCTATAAAATACTCGAATATTATTCATTATTCAAATTCTACAATATCCCCTTCCCCCCAGCCCTTTTTATTTCCTTGGTATGTTCCCGTATGATTCCCAATAGTTCATTATTATTTATGTCAATCTCAAATTTGATATTACTAGATAGCATGGAGGTTCATTTTTTATATATTGCTCTCAGTAGGAAGGAGTGAAGTGCTGTATTCCAGGATGGAGTCGGAAATGGAATAACCAAAATTTCCGACTCATCCTAGGGAAATGGATGAGAAGATGTAGGATTTATCATCCTAGATCTGATGCATCTAGTCAATGTTCTCATCAGGAAATTGGAAAGTGGAGTGGCCATAAAAAGGAGTCATTTCACCTAAGATACAACACACAAGAGTCTGTACATTAAAAACAACTGTGGTCCAGCTAGTAACTTGCAGCATCCAAAGTTAGAACTGGACAAAACATGCATGTTCTGTGATATTCCCATCATCACATGTGTAATTCATGGCAAATGGGGTTGTCTTCCAGAAGCTTTCTTCTCAAGCTTCCCACACTTGATTACTAACTTCACTCACTCATATGTTCCCCTGCCTTTGGAATATTCCCATCATCTGGTTCTTAATACTTTTGGTGGTGCTCCTCCAAGCAACCCTCTCCACACCTACCTAGTACCCAGCTTTTTGGGCCCCATCCCTCCTCTCCCCTTTGGTGTATGTCCATTAGGGAGCAGTGCATTTCATGTACAGTGGTACTGGGTGCAGTCCATTAATCCTCGTTCATTAGATCACTGAATTCAGTACACCCCCATTAGATCTCATTTACTTCAGTGAATTCACTCCAAATGTAGTGAAATCATTTGATGTACAAGGACATCTTTTGTTGTAGTGTGAGTCACACAGGGTTCAGGAGTAAGTGAAAATAAGTGCAAGAAGTTGGGGGGGGGGGGGGAAAGTTTTTTAAAGTAAAATTTTAGGTTTGGGCAAAAAAAAAGAATTTTTTGTTTTTTTTTTTTTTTTTTATTTTTATTTTTTTTAATATTT
>Ga0116227_10000901_pt1 | contig 62493 bp, 33 predicted proteins | sample S1TSphgellanicum_FD_89693 | JGI IMG/M metagenome (GOLD analysis project Ga0116227, IMG submission 89693) | Host-associated microbial communities from peat moss isolated from Minnesota, USA - S1T2_Fb - Sphagnum magellanicum MG | ecosystem: Host-associated > Plants > Peat moss > Unclassified... | reverse complement strand
TTGAATTAGTTGACTTTACACTAGGGAAACCAAAACAATTCTCAATTTACACTAGAACTTGGGATCCCTTTTGTTTCCTTGGTTACCTTTCCCACAGAATGGACCTCTTCACCTATCTCTCCCTCCTTCAACACAACAACCCTGATTAAACCAATGACGAAGAGGAAGAGGAGGCCCCTTGGGGAGGGCTCGCACGTCTGTCGGAACCGTCTTGCTCGGGAGGGGCACGATCTCAGTTTAAAGGAAATAAATACGGTTTAAATAAATAAACTGGGGGACTTCACAGTGACCAAAGGTCACGGGTTCCCACTAGTATATATCTAAATTAAAAAAAACTCTATGAACTGACAATTTAGGTGTATTTTTGTTCAAGAAGATTATAGATATGTTTTCATCATCAAGTTGTTAATTTAAAATCAAATTTCAATTGACAAATTTAATTTTATTAAGAGACATTGAAATTAAAACAAGATGGGTATTGCAAAAACTAAAACAATGTCACAAAAATGAGTCAGTGAACCATGCATTTGCCATTTAGTCTTTAATAGATGTACAATTTAGATCATAGCAAGATAACATAAATTTTTTGACGATAATTTTTGAATATAAATTGAGGGTGGTGAGTTAGTTTTCGGAAGTAGGTGGTAGAATTGATAGTGCCATTTAGTGATTAGATGTTGAAGAGAAATCAAAGATTACCCCCTATGGTGTCCATTTAAAATCTTGTGAAACCTTGAACTTTGAAAGTTGAGCAATGAATGCAAGCCATGAAAAAAACGAATGCAACAAAACTCAAATGCAAAGACACAAAGCTCAAGGAGAAAGATGCATACTATGAAACTTTACCTCACCATTTAGTGTCTACAGTCATCAACTACTCTAGAATTGACAATGACATGAAATTCAACATTCAACATCATCAAAACCTTCAACGTTCAAGGCTCAAAGCTTCAATGCTCATGTTCCAAATTGCGCAATGTAGCTCTAGTTGTCTATGTTTGAACTCATCTTCAAGTTCTATTTAGAAGAGATCCAAGACTTCATCATTACCATTAAAACCAAAACTTTCACCATTCACAATCTACTCAAACTTTTGAATGATCAACAAAATCCTAATGAGCAATAAGCAACATAACCCCTTATGCACACCATGACAGTGGTGGTGAATCCACCGAATGATCAATAAGTGGAGGGAGCAAAAATGCATTGGGATTTGGTTGGTGCAAGAGGTGAACTCTCTCAGGAAGAACAAGATGTTAGTGCAAATGGAGGAGGTGAGAAGGTGCCTCATTATGAAACCTCTCATTTGGAATGTAAGATTTGGCCTCTCCATCTGAGCCATCTATGATTGAGGTGGTGCTAGGAAATTTATGGAGCATTAGTGGCAATTGCCTATCAAGAGCTGGGACAGATTTGGCATATAACCCCTTTTCCTTGTTTACACTTCATGGGCGCCATTTTGTAGTGAGCCTTTTGGCAGAATTTCTCACACAAAAATAAAATGCTGGTTTGGAGGCATGGGGAGAGCTGAAATTCAAGGTTTAACATGCCATTCCAGTGACTCCTGAAGTACAGGGACATATCTTGGACAGCAAGTGTTTATGTTTAGAGTAAATCCTAAGGGCGAGGCATAGCAAGGCCTTGACGAGGTCATTCCGAAATGAATTCACACTGACAAAATACACTCGCCTTGACGCTCGCCTGGAATGGTCGCCTGTAAGTACGTAATGGGCCCTCCCGCTGAACTGGTCGGCCTGGCGCGGGGGCGGCGGCGAGGTCATTACGAAACGAATTAACACATTGACAAATTATACTCGCCTGGAATGGTCGCCTGTAAGTAGGTAACAGTCGCAGACGCGGGAAGAAGAAGAAAAGAAGGTTATGTCTGGTTTGGGAATTGAGAGTTTGAAGCGCGCGCAGCGATGGCGGGCAGAGCGCGATCCCGCTACCAAGGAGGCGCGTCCTTCAACGTTTTCAGCGCCCAGGCAGCCCCCTTCTTCACTTCCCTTATCTCCATTTTTCTTTATATCTCTTCAAACATTTTGTAGTGGTATCCTATCCCAATACAACAATAATGCAACCCTTTTCCAAATCTCCAGCAATTTGAAAGCTGAAAACGATGGTTGCGTCTGGTTTGAGTTTTTTGACCCCCATATAGATAAGAAGTTGAAAGGTTTACGTGCTTCCGGTTTCATGTCATTGTGGTGAAGCAGATGTTATAGAAGAAGAGCCAGCCAGTGCAGGCAAAATGACTTTTGGAAGGGCATTTTCATTGGGGTTTGAACTTTGCAGGGAAGTAACCCAACAGGTGACTGCAAATTGTGCGGCAAAGGAGTCCAGAAGGTTGTTACTCTTAACTTAATTTCATGTGGGGGGCGGGGCGGGGGTTTGACTGAGAGGAGTTGAGAGAGGTTGCATACTGTGTTTTTTGATGCCTATCGGTGATGGAACTCTTCACCGCGAAAGCACATTCTCAATAGCGACACATACGTTCCAAGAGTCCTCTCATTCTGTTGACTTCGAATATTATTAGATGTAAAATTGGATTCCTTTCACTTCTGCATCCCTTGCTAATTGAGCAGCCGCATTGCAGAAATAATGCCAGGTCGCAATGTTCGCCAGCATTTACTAGAATCACGTTTTCTGTCTTCAGAACGAGTACCCTACGTACTGTAAAGGTCGAGTAGAAGAAATCCTGGTACAAACCAATATGAAACAAAGACGGACCAATGGAGTGTTGCAGGTCACCAGACCTTAGACACTCAAGAAAACAACAAAAGTTGTTTGAAAGAATGGCTGCTAACACCTGACTTGTATGAGTTTCAACAGAATTTGAGTTTTTCCACTGGAAACAAAGGTGGCTTTGGTTTGCAGGTGTATGACAGGTTGGTGAAGGGTTACGTGTACAGCTGCAGTGGTGGTCCTTCATCAAAGTTGCAGCTTCCCAAAGATGAATCCAGAGCAGGCATGCTGTTAAACATTCTTGAAAACTGCAGAGTTTTTATACTCACTTTCCATCCAAATATAATTTCAATGTTTTGAAGCTGCTGTTAACTGATGTCTTAATTTAGTCACTATACTCAGTCACCTCACAGACATGAAGGATTCATGATATAGATGGTTCATTGGGAAGTTGTGTTTGGTGGACTCTATTGACACAGCCATTGTGTCTGGCATTTGGCAATGAAAACAAAGTCACATGAATTTCATACAACTTCTGTACAGTTTGGTGGATGGACAACGTCAAGAGAATAGTGTTGCATTGATACCTAGCAGATTCTTGCCTGGTGACATCTAAGGTTTGACATCAATCCCATGGAATCATGCAACAGGTCTGCAGTTGTTACAGCCCTTCCTGGTGCTACAACTATATGCCCCAGCAGGCCAGCAACTGTCTCTGGAGCTCAGGTAGCCTTTGCTTCCACAAGTCCCTTATAGCACCCAGTAGTGAACTAAAGTAACTGAAGGTGGAACAGATAGAACCTGCAATTTTGCACCCACAGTAGCTTTCTCTGACTCACAGTATCTTGCTCTTTGAGGCTTCAATGGACACATGATTCTGTCACCCATGTTGTCATGAATGATTTGACAAGGCTATAGTGTGCTTGCTTATCATTGCCTGTTCAGGGTGAGTGACAGTGCAAATACAAGGCGTAAGATGTACTTCTCCACATCATTCAGTGAAATCAAGACCACTCCTCTTCATTGTCAAATTCCTATTTCAATGGTCAGTATTCTGCTTTTGGGAGGTAGTAAGACATAGATTTGGTGTCTTGCATTTTCTAGCCATGTCTAGTTTCAACTCTGTGCTTAGACCCCCAACTGATGTTCATGTGATTGATAACTGAAAGTACCTCATCTTCATCCATTTTCTGATGGACAGCATGTTTTTATGCATACCATCAATATCTTTTTATGTGTGCATGCTGTTTGGCAGTGGTGAGGTCTTGATTAGTATCTGTGTTTGGTGGTACATGAAATTTCCCTCACAACTGTGCTACAGGTGGTACAAAACACATGGCTTAGTCTATCAATCCATGTGGCAGACCTATTCTCTCACTGCTTCAAGGGTATGAGTTTTAGGTGAGAAAAATGATTGGATCTGAGTGCAATCTTTTGTAATTAAGGACAACAACATAGCATGAGTAATAGCTCATTGAGGATATTTCTGGTTTTCTTCTATAAGCCAATCAGTAAATATAAATTACTTCTAATAGTCTTGGGCATGAGATGTGCATGGGGATGCAGGTCAGTGGATGTGATAGTGCTGGGGCCAGTCTGCAAGCTGCGCAAAATCTTCACCATGCGCAACCGTCTGGCTGAAATGGGTGGTGGCTGTGCCACAATGGAGTTTGGTGGGGAGGAATGCCTACCGCAGGAGCACATGTTTGCCTTGGGGGTTGAAACTGCCATCCAAGTACTTGACATGGCAGCTCTCCAGACTGCTATAACAGGTCTTGCAGACTCCTCTGCTGATGGTATGTAATGCTGTCCTACACAGCTGTCAAATGCTTCCAAGATGCCTATTATATCCTGACATTGGTGCTTCCATGTAGGACCTGGACATGGCTTGGTACATGTTTGAATTTAAAGGAGAACCTATCTTTGGATACTTCCCTAGATAGCAGCTTTGTTAACTTGATATTTGAAGGTCCTCTGGTTACAAAAGCACTGGAACAAAAGCAGATGCAGTGAACTATCATATATGCAGCTTTAACTCTGTGGTGTCAGTTGTGTATGGACTTACACACTATCTTCCTCTTGACTTGCTAATCTTCAGAAATGGCGCTCTGCTCCTGCTGAGTGATGTTAGGTGTGCGAGCTGAATTTGGCCATACAGCAAAGAAGTCCACACAAAATAAAATGGATGGTACTAGACAGGTCAGTGTATTGTCTGAATGAATGTTGTTTACACATAACCCTGGGAGTTCTAGTGAGTAGCAACTGCAGTGACAAGGGTGGCCATCAATCTCAAATACATGTTTTTGAAATTAGGCCTTACCCCAGCAGCTCTAGGTTTGCAAAGAGCACCCTTATCCTTCCAGTTATATAAAAGAAAAGTTCCCTTCATGCCTAAGACATCTTTCCTTTTGTCTTGGCTCATGGAGCTTTCACTGAAAATGTAATTAGTTATCTACCAAATAGACTGTATTGTGGTCACATTAAAAAAGCTAGATTATATGTGCATTTACTGATTGTAACTCTACCTGTTCTAGTGATTTGTGTAGCAGGTGCCCTTGGTCATTTTCTTAGTTGCAGCAGTGGAATGATATTTTCCTTAATCAATTTGATTATGTGGCTCTCTGGATGTATGTATGCATGATTATAAACAGACAATTATTGATTTTGTCTCAGGTGCATGTTGCATTTGGATCAAGGATGCCACTGCCGCTGTCAACAGTTCAAATCAACACTAGTCTCCCAGGTGACCATAAGAACCATGTACTTGGGGCTTTCTCTAAGAATCGAGCAGGCCGACTGGCACATGTTCAAAATGAGCCTTTCTTAGTAGCACCAGAGCACAAATGGTCTGAAGTGAAAGGTGCAGACCAACTTCTCCAAAGTCTATTGAAACATACCTCAGTCACTGCAACTGATTTAGAATCTGGGAAGATCAAGGAGCTCAAGCTTTCAGGAACTAAACCCATCAAAGCAGATGAATTTCCTCTTGGTCTTGCTTCTCTAAGTGAATCGAGTATGGAGGAACTAGATGCTCCTAAAAAGAGAGTGGATGCCATGACTTCAGTGCTGAAGCCTGTGATTGAGTGTCATGAACAAGAACCACCTGCTCCAACTACTTCTCTTGGTGCTGGGAGTGTGGAACCTGAAAGTAGTGATGCAGCAGTGGATGTTGACAAGGCGTTTCCTGGAAAGTTGCAAAAGGTGGTCAAGAAGAAGGAAGAGACCAATGTGAAGCGTGATGTGCCAGCCTCAGGGCTCACAAAACACCCCCGAAGGGATTCTCACTTGGACTGCAGCAGGGGGAAAGAATATCAGCATTTAAGATACATGGATTCGCCCCCACTCAGCCCTCCTTGTGGGTGGGACAGCTGCATTGACAGAGGTTTTTCAGAGGACAAACCTTTCAGTGAGTGTGTATTTGAAGGGTTGTCTCTTTTCAGTAAACCTGGTGAGTTGGAGGATGTGCTTGGGCCAACTGAAAAATCTCCCAGCTTGGCAGCCAGTCACAGCTTCAGTCCTGTGTCTGTTAACTCTGGGAAGGCAGAGCAGGATATGGCAAAAATTGTGGGGCATAACACTGATGCATCTGACTCTGACCTTATTCCAAAAGATTTACCCTCCCTTCAAACCAATGAAGATGCTTTCCAAACCATCATTGACAATCTTTGCAAGCTACGAGAAGATAACCCAAGGCCTGTGGGAGTGACACTTGAGAAGTTTGATCTGGGAGATGACAAATCTTCCTTTTTTCGAGATCCCATGTTTACAAGCATGTCAGATGAGGATATCAGTGATGGCGGGGCAAGTTGGTCCTCTGGAAGCTTCCAAGAGCCTATCAGTGATCCAGATGTCCTTTTGAGGTCTCCTGGCAACTCCAATATCTTGTCTCATGGTATTGACAGTTGTGGTTGGGAACTTGGAACAGATCCTCATATGCATGGTACGCTGGTTTCCCTTTAGACCTGATGTCTAATGTCTCTGTATTCAAAAATCCAAAAATGGGAGTGGATACAGTTGCAACTTTAAGGATTATGCAGTTTGGCATCTGGTTGTTTTATTGAGTTCTGGTACAATTGAAAATTGCTCACTGCAGATTCAGTGAACAAAAGGCGATTTGAGAATGAGCCCACCAGAGCATTTCAGAGCCTTGAGCAGCCTTGGAGTTTGTGTGATGAGGTGCATACACAGTTACAGAGCCCACCCTTGTGACAGAGCTATACTTGATTAATGGACTTACAGAACATTTGGGACCTTGAGCTTCTGTAAACATCAATATTGGATATTCTGCTTCAACTGGCATCTTCTCCAATTGTCTCAGAGACTGTCAGCCATTCCATTCCATCAGCTTGATATGTTAAGATGAACCATCTTGTTGGCCATTCCTGGATTGGTGTTGAGGTGCTCTAGCATGTTCAGTATTCTTTGGCTTCAGCTAACATATGCTTCGTGTTACTGACTTGAACTGTTCCTTCTTTGCATTTCATAGGAAGACACAGAAGCATTTGGATGTCCAGATGTTGATATCAGATTGATTGGTCAAAACTCGCCAGTTGAGGTCCGAGGGACCAGGGTGCAAGAATCCTTTGATTTTGGTAGTGAAGAGGATGAACATGGAGGATCTCTGCCAGCATCACCTCCATTCACACAAACTCTCTCCAAAATGTCTGACAGGTATACTTCCTTTCTTTTGCTGCAGATACTAGTGCCGGTGCAGCTTCTCCATCCTGGAAGAGGCTGCATAAAAATGTTTCTGTGCTTTCTGTGAGGATGTTTTGCATTCTGTAGGGGGAATGCAATGTTCTCAGCATTCTATGTCCAGGAGATGGTCACCATGAGAGATCTGTTCCTCCAATTTCTTTCCTTTTTCAGTGATGGCTTGGTACCACAAGTCTTGATGCCACCTGTTCTCCCCTTTAAAACACCTTGTGTACAACACATTGGCCACTAACTTCGTTGTTTCAACAATTTCAAGAAGCTGTTGGGCTCAAAGAATGTTTCTGTCCTGGTCTGCATTCATCCTCTTTATGGGTCCGTACTTTTCCAATTTAACAGAAAAACACAGTGAGGAGTTTGGCTATCACACTTGAGGACCAGTGTATCTATTTGTCAAATAAAATCTTAGGATGCACTCCCATCAACAGAACAGATGGCTACCAGGCATTGACTAACTGGTGGGCAGGTGTGCAGTTCTTAAGAGATCATGCTACTGAGCTTACAATCATGTTTTTTTCCTGATCTTTTCATGCTAGATATTCATGAGCAGAAAGAACTTCGGCAGGCTTTCACTTACTTTTGTGCATTGTAATGATCCTGTTTGCAGAGATGTGAACAATCTTACAGGGGGATCAAAGCATTCAGGGTCACATGACACAGCAATGTCATCATCACCTTGGCATTTTGGGGAGTCTCTTGCACAGTGTTCTGAATTCTCTTTTCCAATGAAGACTGAGCCTGGAATTGCAACTGAAGAGCCTGAAGGTAATTGAGTGTCATGTTGAAGGAATTTCTTTTGGGCAAAGTTGTGTGAGCTGGTGGGAAAATGAAAGAGATTATGGTTTGCTGCTATTCAGATGTGTTTGACCTATAATAGATGGAGAAGGTTTGCACTATGAAATATATGTGCACTGGAGGAACTTTCCTCTCATCAAAATTAGTATTGGGTTTCTCTTGGATTTCTTGTATTTGCCATGATTTAAAAGCAAGTCAAGGAATAGTGTTTATGTTTATAGTTTATACCTAGAAGCAAACAATTAGGAACCATGGCATACCCATTCTACTGTTTCTTAACCCTTTGAGGGTGTAGTTACAGTAGCAGTTCCAATACACTGTTCCTGTATTGTTGCTTTCCGTTGACAGAAATGCCCTATTGTTGAAACAGTTTTCTTTTCACTTTGATCTTGTGTTGGTGGATTAAGTTGTAGTGGATGCCCTTCGTTAAATTTGAATAATGTGACTAATTGATGTAGGTCTCTCCAACTATTGTATTTTATGTTCCTGAGGTATCTTACTGTTTGAGTGTAATTTCAGCTGACAGGATACTGAAGTTAGCATGTGCTAATGAGTATTAATTGGTGTGTGGAGTGGATGCAGCCCAGGTATTAAGCAATGGGCGACCAGAGGAGGATTTAGATTTACTCTATGACCCAACTTTGGATTGTTATTATGACCCCAAAACTAACCGTTACTATGAACTCAAGTAGCAATTCTGATTCACTTATAAAGGGATTAAGAATGAAAATGAACTAGTTTTATTGGTCTTTAGAGGCTGTCAGACAGTGTACAGGCTTGCTGATTTGCTGATCCTGCACAAACCAACTGTTACTGATAGGTAGCCAGTGTATACTTCATATTTGTCTTCTTCACATGGATTTGGCCTATCACTCAACTAGAGCTGAGAATATGTCCAAAGAACACTAAACAACAAACATTAATGAAATGCTTTCCTTGAAATATGGTGAAATTTCAAGAGGGTATCATAGAGACATAGAAGTCAAATGTAGAGTTAGCAACACAAGTAAACTTGTGTCCTATCCTCCTGACCAAGTTTCCAAGTGTCAGCAATGGTAGTCTTGAAGCATGGACCTTCAAGAAACCAAGGAGATCTATCTACTTAAAAAAGTTCTGGCCAATCTTTTTTTCTCATCATACTATAGTGGAAGATGTTATTGACTAGTGTGATTGAGGTGTGCTCATTGTTAGAAAGTTTTATGATCTTTAAGGCTGAACATCAACTAAAGAATTTGAGATGTTTTGAAGTGGCAGTTGTTTTTCTGAGAGATGTTATGATGCTTGAGCTTCCAGTACAATATTGTTCCAGTACGGCTAATCTTGCTTGAGAATCTCATATCCAGACTCTGAATATCCTTGTCTTGACATTGTTTGCAATAAAGCAGTTCAATATGTACCATTGGTTCCATTGTTTGTAAGAGGCTACAGTCTGGCATCCATGTTTTGGTATATAACCATTGAGTTCATGGATTGCTAGCCCTCATTGCTCAAGAGCTTCCATGTATGTCCAATGCTGCTTTGCAGAGTCACCATAATGTCAAAGATTGTGGGAAATCACCAACGCGTTTCTTCCTCTTCCTTTTGTTATGCATTTTGTTAAAAGAGATTAGGTTCATCAGAAAACTTCATACATGAAGCACTATGATTCAACTTCCATTTGGCTGCAATGTCTGAATGTTGTAAGCACAATTGTCTCAGAACCTTGTAGAAGTATTGTTGATGACATATAATGCACTGTACATGGACATTGCTGCAATGGGAAGAGTTGACTGAATTTGGTTCTTTACACAAACTTATCCTGAGAGGTTTCAAGTTCCTAACTGTCAAATTAAAAATTGTAATATCTTTGGAAACTCCCTCCGGGATCATACAGAGTCCCATTGCTATAATTTTCAAGGCATTGGAGTTGTGTTTGAGAGGAGTATCTCATGGTGATTTGATCACAAGTTACAGCAACTTCCACTAAAGCGTCGATGACATTTGATGTACTCTACATTTGAACCCTCATTGGTTCTGGCCACAAACAGAATCAGATTTGCATGTTATTCACATTGTTGGTTTCCTGGAGAGGTGCGCAATGTGTGTCTACAAAATCAGCTAATACTGCAACAAACATTCATGGAGGCTATCCAGAAGTACAAGGAACATGCACACCAAATTGCAATCAACATTTTGCACATAATGTGCGAATACCCCATAAACCTGTTGTATCCGAAGTTTTACCTGCATGGGCACTGAATGACTAGCCTCCCCTAGCTCTTCACTTCCTATTGAACCCATTAGGTCTCATTCCCCATTTCCTGATATGTACCTAGACATAAACCATTTTTTCAACCCCCTCTTGAATGCAAACCCCTATCTCTCCAACTTCAACACCTTTGGCCAACCATGTGCATATGCTAGGCTAGATAGGTACATAGGTAGGTAGGTGCAATAGCTAAACTAGACTACCTAAGTAGATTATAAAAATATCTTCTTGTAATGATATGATAACAAAACATATTGGTTGTTGAACATGGTGCAATGGTTAAGAACTTGGATTTTCAGGTCAAAACACATAACTAGGAGCCAAAAAGGGCGTCTGATGTTAAACATAATCAATTAAAATCAAACATTTATTTATTATTATTATTTAAAGCCATAGTAGTCATGACAAGTTAGTCCTTTTTCTCACATATGAATGTCAAGGAACTTAGAGTAAAAATTTATTTGATTTAATTTTCAGTTTTGATTTTAATTTAGGACATTGAAAATGTACACCTATTGTATCAAATGGAGTCAATTTTGCATGGACTATCAAAAGGGCTCATACAATAAAAGAATTTTTATTGAAAAAATATAGATGATAAAAACATATTAGCCGCATTCAAAAAGAACTCATACTTTTAAAAATGTGGAATTTAAAAACTTAAAAAAATCAAAGAATGTTTCAAAATTGCTTCAGAATTTCAGAACTTCAAGAGTCTTTTACCACATAAATTGGTTATAATGTACATGATGTATGAAGAAAAGTTATAGCTTAAAGTATAATAAACATAAAGAATGTGAAAATTTAATTTTTGGTGATGATTTAGAATTTTGATCATTTTTCAAGATGAAACATTGAATCTATAAGGAATTTGCACACTTTTAAAAATTCATATTTATTCAATAATGACTAATTGAAAAAAAGTGATGCATTGGGAAACATTTAAATATTTTTTAGAAAAAGTTACAAAAAATTTCATTCAAAAATTCATTTGCATGTAAAAGTTTTTTTGGGGAAAAAGGATGTGCAATCCTTTTCCAAAGTAATCCTTTTGACTCCTAGTTACAAGTTTTGACCCTTTCACTATGTAGGTAAGGGGTTTAAGTCTTCATACTTGTAACTTACATGTATATGCTTAGTTAGGGTTTATAGTCTATGTTAGGGTATCTAGCTTAAGCTAACTAGTCATGCTAGGTACTTAACTTCAGTTTTTAGCCTAATTGAAATTGGATAGGTTAGGTTGCCTAGGTTAGGTTAACAAGTAGGTAAGTAAATAAGTAAGTAATTAGGTAGGTTAGGCTAAGAAGTAAATAAATATGCTATTTAGTTAGGCTAACTATGTCTTTCATGTATTTGCAATGATTGCAAGCAAGGAAAACATAGTTGTTAATGATATTTGTAGTTATGACCATGAAAATTTTGCTAGTGGTACAATGTGCTTGATTTTATCACAAAGTTAAGAAGTCTTTTGTTACAAATGTAGTTTATGTAATCATAAAAACCATGTTTTGGTGTATTGTGTCAAGGACAAAATAGAAATACAACTCATAAAAGACTATATGGATTTGACAATGAACAAGAATTATATGATTTTTTTGTTTGAACAAGACGTGATACAAGTTAAATATGAGATGAACTAGAAATGTAAAGACCACTACTTGTGTTGGTAATATTGAATGGTGGTGCCATTGAGACTTGTATTTATATTATTAAATGAAACCTTTTACAAGCTTCTAGTGATCATGTTACTAGATGTTTTCATGAATTACATGTTTTTAAAAAAATTAGGAATCATTATTGTAGGAGCTCTTTTTAATTAAGTCTTCAAAAAGTTCCTTTAATGCTTTAAAAAAAATTGCTCATTGCCTAGATCTTTCTAAAAACTCCTAAAAATTTCTGAAGGTGAATTTATGATATAATGATTCATTTTTGGTACCACATTGGTGTTTTTCATTGGGTATTGTTTATAGTCAAATGCATATATCCTTAAATCTAATGATTGACAATTGAATTTAAATCAACAACTTTATTATGAAGATATTGTTGTAGCTATTTATTGATAAAATGCTCATTTACTAGTAATAATGGACTTTTGAAGTTCAAAATTATGGATTGATCATTTAATTGGAACATTGAAAAATGAAAAAATCAATAAGAATTTTCATTCCACATTTGTTAAGGTAGGTGGACAAATGGGTGGACCAATTTGCCGTAGAACCAACGTCCTTATTTATTCAAAACTTTGGTTAGATTTTGGAAATTACAACTAATTTAGATTAGTTTACATTGATATCCTCCATGCTTTTTCCATGTCATTAATGGCACATTTAGATTTTTTATTTCCTTAAGCATTTAATCAGAAAAAATCATATTTAATATTTCTTCTTCTAATATGATATGGATTTATGTTTAGAGTTATTTTTATTCAAACTCATTATTTATTTTGTTCCTACATTTTTTTAATATGATATCTTACTAATTCCAAGTCCTTAACACACCCAATCAGTCAATGAATTGTAGCATAATCCACATAAAAATGTTAATCAAAGGTGCAGTCCATGAGTTTTGAGTTCAAAAGTCCATGGCTTTTATGATTTAAAAAAAATTATAAATTGATTTTGTGCATAATGTAGATATTCAAGTTAAGATTTTAAAACCAAATTCATTGTAATAAATTTTAAGACCTATAAAGCAACATGGGCATTGTAATGGCAACCATAAGGTAGAATTGGCTTGCATGATAGCCAAATTGGTCCACCCATTTGTGCATGCACCCATTATAATGATTCAATGTGTGATGTAGTATGAAATGATAAATTTATATGAATATTTTTTTCTTTGAAATCCTTAATCATTTGATAGTTATAGATTTTTTATCCTCAAAACTGGACCATATTTTCATAAGTCTAGATGATTTATATATATATATTTTAAAGTTCTTTTTCCCAAAATCATTTTTTTGAAAGTTTTACATGGGGCTTTGTTTATGTGGACTTTGTGGGTTTTCTTTTCAAGATTTTTGAATTGCAAAATGACATCAATATATTTTGATGTAAGTTTTGACATAGGTTTGGGAAGGTTTGTAGGTGGGTGAACATTTATTAGTCAAATATTATCATAATGAAGTTTAGAAAGTGACAACCATGTCCATTTGAACATTTTGTATGGTCCATTTTGTATGGAGTTTTTTATTCATCATTTTTGAACCATTATACTATGCATTTACCTTAATGTTTTTTTTTTAAATTAAAAAAAAAACTCTAAGCATATTTTTTAAGGATTTTACCCCAAAAAAGAAAAAAAGAAAAAAAAGTGTAATGTCCATGACATTACCCTTCCTTTTTGCAACATATTCCATAAGGAGTAGTGAAAGTGCCTTTCAAATATGGGTTCTAAACAACCTTCATGGGTAAATTTGATTTTGAAGACAATTACTAGACAACAAATCTAACATGGATCCTTTGGCACCTTTGTGGTTCAAGTGGTTTTTCATTTGAGGTCATTAGGGTGAACTCTTTGGTTGCTCAAGATAATCAAAATGTTTAATTTGGGAAATTTGCAAATAAGAGTTTTTGTTTTCTATACAATGTGATTTTAATCTTTTGGTTTTCCATTACTTCATATGAATGATTACAAGATGGAAAAGAATGGTTTTCCTAACATTATATAATATTTGAAAGTTTTTGAATTTAAAAAAATTGTTTCCCCTAGTTTTATGGGGGGTTCAAATATTGTAGAAGTCTTTTGGACATGATTTTTGCGATTCTAGAGCATTCAAAAATGTGATGATAAAATTATTTGGCAACATTTGGGTTTAAAGTCTCATGACATCTCCTATTGGCTTCACATAACTTTTGGATTTGATGTTGTAAGTTTTGTAAAACCAGTAAAGCCAAAACTTGAGGTTGATTTATTTGAAGTTAGATGTTTGTTTCACAAAGTTCTTGAACTTGTCATTGAACATTATGCAATGTTGTAATAATCATGGCAATGGAGTCTTCCATTGTGATTCACCAAGATACATGATAAAACAATAAATGATTTCACCAAGATGTTAAGTACAAGACAAAAATACAACTTGAAGAAGATTATATGGCCTTGACATACAAAGAACTTGACAATGAATAAGAACTTCAAAATAGTTTTACTAGTTTTACTATATGAACAAACATGATGCATGAAGTGGATTAGGAATACAAAGGCCACAATTTTTGTTAATGAGGTTGAGGGGTGATGCCTTTGGGATTTTTATTTATACTATTTAATATAACCTTCTAAAAGTTCATCAAATTTTTAGAAAGTTTTGCCCATCAAGTCTTCTATAAACTTCCACTAACAATGTTTTTTACAAGCTTTTATTGACTATGTCTTCTAAAAGCTTTGTCTAATTAAATATTTTAAAAAGTTCCTTTAATATTATTTTTAAATTCATATTCCTTGCATCTTTCTAGAAACCCCTAAAAAAGTTTAATCATATTCTTTAAAGATCTTTTTGAAAACTTCCTTAATGTTTAATGTTTGTTATATAATGTTCATTTGTGCATTTAACTTATAAAATTCACATATTACCAATTGAGTTGAACATTAAAAAATATGCAATGTGAAATCATTTGAACTTTGTAATTAACCCCACATCATGAATGAACAAATAGCTTGAGTCAAAGAGTTTGGTAGGATAATGTTTTCTTTAAAGCTTGAAATTGTTGGAAAACATTTAGAAACTCTTCCTCATTAATATTCATGTGTTTTTTTGTTAGTGATGTCAAGAAAAAATGGTTCTAACAACCTCTTGTTTTCTATGACTTGAAATGTTCAACTTTCTATGTTGTCTTGCACAATCATTCAACCAAAACCTCATGTACCTTTTAAATTTGAGTTAGTATGTTGTGTAAGGTAATTTGATTATAGAAGGTTCGTAAATTTTGGCCATTGGAAAAATCAATTTCCTACTAATAAGCTTTTATTTCACAAGACTCATATGTTGAGAGACCTTGGTAGGTGATGATGACAACCTTCCCATCAATTTTGATGCATTTTATTACTAGTTCAATAGTTGCTATCTTGGTTAAACTTATAAAAAATTCAATAATTTTGTCATGTGATTGCTCAAAAGCTATAAAAGTACCATGATAAAAATCCCAATGTTGTTTTACCAACTTTTAAATATTATATATTATAGATATTGTCCTTAGACAAAATCAACGGTATTTTAATCAACATTTCCCAAGATAAATATAGCTTCTAAAAGGTTCGCTCTCAAAAGGAGGAAAGTACTAACTAATATAGGTGTTGATTCATCCTAACCTTGAGTGAAAAGGGTGGCATTTAGGTCAAAAGGGCAATTCATGGCCTTTATTAGTGTGAATCATGGAATGAGATTTTTGTATCTAAAGTGCTGAAGGCATCAAACTCCTCCCTCCCTTGATAGGTAAGATGAAGACTGTAGTTGCATTGATGTATGTCATTGTTTGGGATCAATGCAATGGATATTTAGGGACTTGTTTTCCAAGAATGGATGTATGTGTGCAATGAATGTATCCTACCTTGGATTGATTCCTTCTTTCTACATGGGAAATGATGGTTTTCTAACTTAATTTTTTATTCATATTAAATTTTACATTTTTTTTTACATCATTTGTTTTTCAATATTGGTTGTGTTTGGCATTATGGACAAGGATTCAAGTGATGAAATGAGGAATTGGTAATGTTGATTTTTTTGAATTTGATGGCGTTTGCAGGGTATTTTAAAATTCCGTTTAATAATCTTCAAGTTCGATCTTCCTCCCCCCCACCCTTTTTTTTTTGGGGTTCAAAGTCTGAATTTTTTTTTGCCCATCAATTTTGATTCTAACCCATCAAAAGATCCTGTTTGTCAAAGATTGAAATTGAACCAATATGTCAAAGACCGGGAGACCAAAATATTGTCAAAAGACTGGGCGCCACAATTTTGCCCGTCAAAATACATGTCAGATTCTGCCGGCCCTCTCCCAATGACCTGGACTTGGGGTGCCAACGGGCTTGTCAGGTCAGGTCTGCTGCTGTGCTTCAAAAGAGAAACAAAAGAAAAAATATGTCAGACCATTTGTCAATAATTAACTCTGCTCTTTCTTACCTTCTTTCAGTCCTTTCTTGACAAGATGCGTAGCCAGCTTGAATTGGGGCAAACAAAATTAAAAAGGGCAAAAATTTTAAAAACCCTGCGGAGGTCTGCAATGTCAGACCCGAAACCGGCGGACAGAGCTAGTTAGCGGGCATTTAAATTGGGATCAATAGACCTGAGGGTGTCGACAGAGCTTGTTAGGGGGTGTTCAGCGTGTTTCATTCGAATTGGCATCAATAGACTGGGGGTAGGTATTCATGATTCTATTAATTAGTGATTTGAGCGCCCGCAGATTTCTTTTTCTTTTTTCAGAAGGAGTCACTTGATCATCTATATTTTTGGAACATGGGAGCAAAGCCCCCCAACATAGAAAGCTCAAATATGCTGCCTCCTGAAAATAGAAGCATGTTTTGTCGTCTTTCCTTTCCCTTTAGACCCCCCCCCCCCCCAATTACAAGTTATACCCACAGAAGTTGAACCATGGCCAAACAATATGGGATAAAAAATGAGGTGCTATTGGGAAGATCTTGGGGAACACATTGGGAATATACTAAAAGCAAAAAATCCTCTCCCACCCACCTAACCCCCGCCCCCTCCCCCCCAAAAAAAAACTAAGGCCCATCAAAGCGTTCTCATGGCTGCATGAAAATTCAATTTTCAAAAGGGTTTGTCAGTATTTTCAACTTGGACTAAGATGCCTATTATAAGTTGAGAGTACTTATTCCCTCTTATATGGGTGCTACTCATTTTGATACAAATCACACCCCAGTTAAAGTTAATTTGATTGGCTGGTAAACTTCGAGTGGAATCTTTGTTTTTGCTGCTTTTTGGACGTTGGTGGGCAATCCTGTGTGGATGCGCCTAAAAAGAGGCGATCCAGAAGAATAGATTGAACCTCAAATATTCTCAAATCCCGACTGGTTCGCGGTATTGCAAACATGAGTACCAAATTATGCAGGCCTCCAATGCGAATCCAACCGAATGTATCGAACATTCCAAAGAGGATCTTGGAATTGCAGCTACAAATGCACTTGTTGCCCATTTGGCAGAATATTATTATTCTCAACTATAGGTTCTATAATACGTTGGAGATTTGGTCGCCAATTTGGCGCAGGGCACAGAAGTTAGAAGGGATCAAGTTTTTCTATAAGCTGGCAGTTTCACTAGACAGAATCATTTCCACGTGCGTGCATTCCATTCATAGAAGGTAATATGAATTGCTGTGGTTGTTGCCTGATATTCTGAGTGACGGACTCCCCGGTTGGAACTTGACCACGTAAGCTAGTTCTTGATGACAGATTGACAGATGCTCTAGTGTTTCTTTAAGAATTGATGGTTTGGATGATTCCATTACTGAATTTGCAACTATCAAGACAAGAGTGGCATCTCTGGCTATTTTTATACATGGGCATGATGTTATATACTCCCCCATTGAACTTTGTGAGCTTGTCGTTTCGTCTCTTGCATGGTTCAAGTTTTGAGCCGCAGAATTCATGTTTTGATCAAAACCAAAAGTTTAACACGTTTTACAAGTTCTTAGTGCTGCACAGTTTTCTTGGTTTGATGTGTTGAATTGTGTGCATTATAATACTACATGCTTCGTGTCGACAAGCCCAATATATTTCTTGCTAGGGCCAGTTTTCCATTATTAGATCCAAGGCAATGGAAATCATTTGGAAATCCCTGGGGCCTAGCAGCATTTAATTAAGCAAGTAACCATATTACTTGTTTCCCTTAAAAATTCAAAACCTATGTAAAATTGGATTGTATTGAGTTTGTGATGTGCCTTCAAAGGTTTGACACAAGGTGTTGAGATAAAGTTTTTGATACAATGCATTGTAAAAAACTTGAAAGATTTGGGCATGATTTTTGATTCTTTGTAGTGTGACAAGAGAGGCATGTGAGAGCTTTGGGATGGGACTAGGTTGATTTTTTAAAAGTTGAGTTCATTTACACATCAAGATGCACGAAAGAAAGAAAAAGGTGGTTAATGCATTTGGAGCCAAATTGGTGCATGGACAAGCCATTGACTCACAAAGTTCACCATGGTTTGGATTTGGTAAGAGTCATCACCTTTCTAATGATATTTATGAAACTCCTCACAAAGATTACATTAAAATAGTTAAATTTTCAAAACTACTAAGTGGGAGTCTCAAAACTATCAAATTATTGTTTTCATTATTTTTTAAGCTCATATTAACTTCTTCATATGAATTCCAAATCAAAAAATTTAAAGAGAACTATTGTAATCCCTTAAAAGGTATTTTCAATTAAATATCAAGTTTTTCAATTTGATTCGATCCCTAAAAAGTTTGAAGAAGAGGTTGATGAAAACACAATATGGTGGACCAAAATGGCTAGTTAAATGCTTATTTTGAAACTCCATATATAATATATTTTGACCTTAGTGACATTGGGCTTCAAAAAAAAAACATGATTATATAATACTAAGATAAATGTTTTTTTTTTCCTCACCATGCTTTAACCGTCTTTAATGTGGTGCCACTCAGTACATTTTTGGTACTCTTGGAAAGGTAGGGTGTAAGGTGGTCATTTTGTAAATTTTTGACCAATTAAACAAAAGTATTGAATTTTGAGTGATTTATTTCATTGTAAATTAATTAAAAATTTGGTTTTTCAACCAATCAATGCTTTTCATCTATGATTATACTTGAATTCACATTTTTTTTTCCACATGATGAGGAAATGCATATATGGGGAATCACCAATTGGTCATTTTTTTTACATTTAGCCATTTCAACCAATTAATGGTTTTTCATGTGACATGAAGAAATGCATTTACTTATTCATGCCATGGGAAAATGCATGGGGAATTTCTCATTGGCCATCATATTGTATTATTGTAAAAACATGTTATTTTGATTAGAAAATTCAATCAAGAAGGACCCCATTTTGGACAAATGTCAATTTAAAAACCATTTTGTTAATTCAAATAAGTCAATTTGGACCTATCCTACATGATTGGGGTGGTCTTTTTTACAAGCTAACTATTGGATTATTTGACTAATCATTTTGATTATTGGATAGTGGACCATTTGACTAGTCAAATTTTTTATTTCAATTGTTTATCTCACATCATTAGTTAATATAAAGATAAATAAGAAAGTTAGATAATTAATAGCTAGGTTACATGATGCTTGTTAGGTAGAGGGATAAGTAAGTAGGTAACTTATAGTCCATAAGAAGTAAATAATTAGGTAGGTTAGTGGCTAAGTATGCAAGGATTTCAAATGGCAAGTAAGAAGTAGGCAATAGGTAGGTAGGTAAATAAGTAAGTAAGTAAGGTTATAGGATGGTAGGTGGGAAGTAAAAGGTAAATAAGTATGTAAGTAAGTAGGTTGGAAGGTAAATATGTAAGATGATAAGTGGGAAATGGGTAGATGCAAGTTAGGGTGGCTCAAAAAAAATAAAAGTCCCACCCCCAAAAATCCATATTTTAATAGTGAAAAGGAAACAATAGTTAAAAACCAATGTGGAATGGGCCTTATGTAGTGATTAGTTAACTAATAAAATCCATAGGAAAAGCAATCCATCTAAACAACTTTTTGTCATATATGTTAAGGGGAAAAAAATATCAATCCAACAAAAAATGACCAAGAAAGGGACTCTTGAAAATAAGGTCCAAATCTAATCATTCAAAAGTCCATAGTTATTTATTGGTTAAATTTTTTGTCACTACAAAAAATTGCAATTTTTCAAAAGGTTCAACTTGATTAAAATCTCCACATTGACTAAAAGGATGTTCATTTTGACTAAAAACATGGGGCATGAAAGACATATGGTTCTTTTGGTTGGTTTTTTTGATTGAAATGACCAAATGTTAAATTGTACATTTAATAAAAAAGGACAAATTTTTTAAATGGTCCATCAAGATGCCCATGGCTTAGTCAAATTGGCCATATTGAATGGCCATGTTTAGTCAAATTGGCCATATTCATTTGGTTAGTTAGCCTACTTATTATGCTTATTAAATTACCTACCTACCTATTTACCTAACATATATACCTACCTACTTACCTAAATATATCCTACCTACTTACTTATCTACTTATGGTAAATTTATTTAGGTATTTACTAATGTAATTATGAAAAACATTGAAATTCAAATGTTGTTATATACATTGACAAAAACATTCGTGGAAGTTCAAAAAAACATGTTGAATGTATTTGATATTATATTGTTTTACAAAGTGGTGGGGTGGTTTGATGGTCAAAACATTGGTGTGGAGCCAAAGAAACAAAGGTTTATTCCATTTTATCAACATATATTATGTGGGGTATGTATATTTGTATATGTATTTTGTACATGTGTGTAAATGTATAGTACCTAGGTGGGTTGTAAATAGGTAAGTAGGAGGCCATGGTGGGCAGGTAGGTCATGGGTGGGTTGGTGGGTAGGTAACTATTATTTATTTATTATTTAAAATCTATATTTACAAATTGAGTTTTTTCTGGCTGCCCAATTTTTTGTCCAATTCGACTAGTCAAAAATATCATTTTATGGTCAAGGTGAAAACATAGTAAAGTATACCAATTAGTGATCCCTACCAACAATAAAAATAGATTTGGATTTTTTTGCATTTTAGGCATTTTAATCATGCCGTAATGTTTTGGGTATACTTATCATATTAAATAAACCACATATGATCATTCTTAACATATATTATTACTCTCATTAGTTTTTTTTTTGGTTGAAAGTTTATTACTTTAGTTGATATTGCACATTTTGGAAATCAAACAATTCAAATGATGTGTTATTAATGTTTAAGCCATTATGCACCTTGATATTCATTTTTTAGAATTTGAATTTTTGGATTATGACAATGTGAAGCCCCTCAAAAGTAAGTTTTCCATAAACTTAGATTTGACATCCAAAACATGTTTTTTGATATGATACTAAAGTGCATTGCATGTGTTTGATTCATTAAATCATGCCCCAAACCCTTTCAAAATGCAACATATGAATGAAAATTTCAAATTAATTTTTAAAATTTACTTTCAATCTATTTTTTCAAAACAGGATAAATTGGCAAATTTTGCAAAATAGATTGAAAGTAGGTAATTTACAAAGTTGATACAACTTTTGAAACTTTCAAAAAGTTCAGTTTATCACATTTGATGTTTTCATGTAGTTCAAAAGGAATCTCCTAAAGCATCACTTACTTTCTAATCTACTTGTCATGAATTTGTGTTTTTTTACCTAGGAGGACTATTTTTTTTTTTACTTTAGCATGCTTTCACCTATTAGTAAAAAAAACTAGTAGTCAAGTTGCACATTTTCAAATTGACTTGTTCAGTAGAACTAAGTGGTCAAATTGACCAAATGTCAAAATCACTGGTTTTTGGTTTAGTTTTTAGTCAAATAAACTATGATTTCTTATAGATTGAATGTTGTAATTTTTTTCCCATCATGTATCATGTATTAAGTCCCTATAATAAATATTGAGATGAAATCATAATGAAAAATGCATTTGAATGTTAATGTAGAACCCAAAATATAATCCATATGTCCATTTTAAAAGTCTATTATAATATGATTGATGTATGTTTATTGAATTTCATTATTCAATAAATATTCATATTCAAGTTGAAACTTTTAGTCCATAAATGTTTTATGATTTTATAACATGTTTGTGGCATTTGAATAGAATACACTTTGTAGAAAGTCCCTAAAGATGTAAAATGTGAAACATTGTAGCTTACAACTTCCCAAGTATGAAGTAGGTAGGTAGGTTGGTTTGTAAGATTACAAGTGGATAGGTATGTAGGTATGTAAGTAAGTAAGTTGGTATGTAGACAGACATAGGTTATTACTTAGCCTAGTTAGTAGTTATCTTGACCAATTAGGTAGCATATGATGTCCCATTTAACTAAATCACCACTGTCCATCTTGACTAAGGATGTCATTTTGCTTTGTTGAACTTGATTAGATGTTCAATTTGACATATAATCAAATAAGTCACTTTAGTCAAGTTTATCAGTAAAAAACACATGTTATTCAAGCTCCATGCCTCATCTAGTGAAAATGTACATGTCCACTAATAAAAAAAGACTTGTTAATCAATTTGAACCTTTTGAAAAACCATGAATTGTAATAATGTTGGCCATTTTCCCATTTGGCCATTACAATGGATTAATGTTTCTTCATGTCACATGATGAAATACATTTGTTTCTTTATCTCAATTTCTCATTGGGCATCTTCCCATTTACCCATTTCAACCAATCAATGTTTGTTCATGTTTCATGAAGAAATGCATTGGGACTTTCCTATTGGCCACCTTATCTATCCTTTCATCCTTTGTTTTTTTCGCATCTATAAGCTTAACATTTGGGGCCAATGACATTTCAGTTTCAACTTGGGCCAATAAAATATTTTCAACATTGATTTTTTTTTAAATTCATGTTTTTAGAAGTTTGAAAAGGTTTTTTGGAAAGTTATATGCTTTAAAGCCTTGAATATGATCCTTTTTGAACCAATGGCACAAGGGTCTAATAGTTTAAATGATTTTAAAAGTAACATTTCTTTTCATTTCCAAGTTCATACCATCTTAATTTAAACATTTTAAAACACATATATTAAAACTTAGTAAATCTTTAAAAAAAAATTTAATATCTAAATGGAATTTACAGGATTGATGTGATTGATGTGATTATCAAGTTTTTATTTGAAATAAGGTTGAAAAAAAGATGGGCGATTTTTTAAAAAAATGTACCACCTAGGATGAAAAAAACCTATTCTTAATTGCATTTTTTTTTCCCATATATTTTCATTATGCCAAAACAAGGCAAATATTATTACACGCATGACTAGGTTTGTAATCATAAATACCATTCATAACAACATGACTATGTACTATGAATATGGACATGTCGTTTTACCATTAGCCGTAAATCCTATGGAATATATTATATATTTCAATTCAATCTAATCATTTGGTAGGTAGGTAGGAATATATAAGTAGGTACATAGGCATAAATATGCAGATAAATAGGCATATGTAGGTAGGAATAGGTACATTATGAGAAAAAAAGTTGTTTTGTAATTGGCTTTGCAACTCCCTGTATATATAGTGTAATTCATTGCAACTAAATTACAACTCAATTGCAATTGCAATTTTGTCACAACAACTTCTTTTTAATTATTACGCAACTCTCCTATGACTATAACGATAATCTCATGTTGACATCATTTTTCATCGAATCATCAAATTTAACATGTGGCATTATGAAGATTTTTTGGTGATTTTTTTTTGAAATATTGATATTTATTATCCATTATGATTATTCATTTTAGATCGTCTTAGATTATGACATGTGGCATAATCAAAAGTTGCCATGTGGCATATTAATTGAATTTTGGAAACATGTATATATATATATATACATAGGTAGGTTAATGCATAGCCATAGGTAGGTAAGTTGGTAACTCTTACATACCAACCTACTTATCTACTTAAGTAAGCAAATAGGTAGATAGGAAGGTAGAACCTTAAAAGGGTAGGAGAACTAAAGAGAAGCCACATAAATTTTATAATTTTGTTTTGTGTTTTTCTTTTAGGGTAAATATTTATGAGCACATCCCAATATGGCACATGTATGTTAATGTGACAATGTACAAGAAAAAACCCTTCATATAATTTGTGAGATGAGAAGACAAAATGTATGGGTTAAATTTTTTAGTAGCACCTTACTTGTGCAATTTAATTACAATTACCAAAAACAATTTCAACATGCTTTGTGTTTGATTCTAATTTTATAATTAATATGAATTTTATAATCCATGATCTGACATAATTATTTGAAATTCATTGTTTGAATTAAATATCTAATAATTATTTTGATTATTGTTGATTTGAATTCAAATAAAATTCAGTAATTACTCATTTAAATTTTAAAAAATTATTATCTAAATTATTTAAATCAATTGATCAAATTTGAATAGTAGTTAGTGAATTCAGATGATTAATTATCTGATTTTAGATATTTATTTATTTATTATCTGAATTAACTAATTATTATTATTATTTAAATATGATTAATGAATTCATATGAATAGTTTATTACTTAGTTTAATTAATTAGTTCATAGTAATTAATATGTGATATAATTAATTACTAATTAATAAATTATTAACAAATAATTCATTATGAAATATGAAATAATTAACATGAATTTGAATAGAAGGCATTGAAATGTATATAGACATATACGTATGTGCACCCTTTTATAATGTTTAATGAAATTCAAAAATAGACTTTCACCCTTCATGAAATTCTATGGTTTGATATGTATGTATGCCAATATGTTATTGTGAATTCCAATGTAGTTGATTATTATCAATACAACAACTAAATACCAATCATTAAAAATAGGACCGTAGTATTTACTATAGTATTTAAAAAAAATTATTTAACTAATTATGAAAAAATGAACTATTTGAATTAATTAATTTAATTTATTTTTTGAATTAAATAAATTAATCTATATTAATGGCTAATTATTTAATCTAGTTTTTGATTCATTATAATTAAGTAAATTAAGCCATAAAATAATATTTAATATTTAGTAAATTATTTATAATTATTATATATCTATTATTAATTTCGCACTTATGTAGCCTAGAAATTTTTTACGTGTATAAACTTGAACACCTTGATCTACTTCCGATATAAATATTTTAAATATAATTTATATAACATTGAGATCCAATTTGAGGTTTACAAATTCACATTAAGTTATATGAATAGTGAATCGGTAATACTTTATTAATGGCCAAATAGTGGGACCGTAATGGCCCTCTAGTTGTAAAACAATGCCAATATTATGGCCCTATAGTTGCACATATACATGTAACAACTAATAGCATATGTGTAGCCACATAATGGTTCAATAGTGGCATAGTAGCGGGCAACTAGTACTATAATAGTGGTCATTTAATAACAACATAATGGCCAACCAACTTTAAGAACATACTTCATAGTTGAAAACAATTATAAAGCTTGTATTTCATGGACGATGGGAATGCGAACAAATGGCATAATCACACGTATGAAAACTGTACACTAGTTGCAAAAATTTGCTTAATGCATCACTCATATTTAATAGTCTTAAGTTAGTTTCACATTAGAACTACAATGCAACTTCTCAAAAAGTCAAACATAGTTGACTACATGTGTAAATATGATGTGTATAAATTATTGTATATGAAACACATTTAGAACTACAATGCAATTACTAAACAACTAGCTTATTCTTTGACTTGAAAATTTATTAACTGAATCACTGTATTTATAAAATGTAGTTATATGAGAGTTGCACTTTGGAAGACATAGTTGCAACACAATTGTACTTGAGTGGTTTTTGAATTTTACTTGCAAGGTAGTGTGGTCTTTGTGGACACAATTTTTCATAGTGGTAGGTAAGTGTGTATAGGTAAGTAAGAATGGGTAGGTAGGTAGGTAGGCCTAAGTAGGTGGATAAGTAGGATCCAATTTATTTTTTGGTGACAAGCCTTTTTTATTATCCTATCACAAGTAATATTTGCACCTTGAGTATATTTAGTGCATGTATTATGTATAGATTAATAATTTTTCATCTAATTATATAGTTTACAAAGTTGAACTTCTTGACAAAGGATATGGGATTATGTCACATCATCCTTTGTCCCATACAAAAGTACTCAACTTTGATTGTTATTATCTTTTTCATATTTTTTTCGAAATGAAAATAAATAAATTTCATTGTTAAATTTTCCTCCAAAATCTACACATATATAAGAAATGTAAAACAAATATATCAAGTAATTTGATCAAAAATACATTTGAATCTTCACTATTTCATACATTTGATCAATAATGATATTTTGAAGATTTTATTTATTTATTTATTTTTTCATAAAATGATTTTAAAATAAAAATGTTTAAAATAAAAATGGTTTCTTTTGGATATTATATATATATTTCCCCACCTGTTTTTTAAAAAATGAATCAATAAAAAATTGTATAAATGTTGTGTTATGTTTATTTTTAATTATAAAAAATATTTTAAAATAATATATGTTATCTATGAAACATTTATTATTATTTATAATACTTTAATATTTATAAAAAGTATCAAAATGATTAAAATGTCATAATTATTTATTGATACACATATACTTTTTAATTTCATAATTTTCAAATTTTATTGTGAATAATTGTAAATTATAGTTTTATCTTATTTTTAATTTTTGTTCAGTTCATTAAATGTGATGTAATATAAAATATTAAAAATATTCAAGTTTTATGACCGAATGGAAAATACTTTGATAAATTAATAAAGATCGAATTTTATATTCTTTGCTACCCATCACATGGAAACATGAAAAACAATGCCATTTTGCGGCATATGGATTTCTTTTGAATTTTTTTGGGATATCATTAACAATAATATATTTCATTATTGAATGCAAAAAAATGAATTTTTAGAAAAAAATTAAATAAACCTCTGAGTAAGAATCTGAGCTTAAATGTTTTAATTATATTTTAGGGGTCAATTTTTTATTTAATTTTATGGGTTCAAAAACTTTAGCAATTTGTTGTTCATGTTTTTAAAAAAATTCAAAAATGATTTTTTTTTGCCCCAAATTTGTTTATAATCATTATTTGGAAATTCACATTAAATAATGAATGCCTCTAAAGCAAAAGTTCGAAAAATGATGAGGTATTAGTGCATTAATTATGTGTTTGATCATCTACAAGCTTTAATATACTTTTAAAGTACATATGTTTACTTTCTAGTTCTTTTCCCTTTTATTTCACAAGATTTTAAATAATTATATTGTGTTCATGAAGAAGATTTTTAGTCATGAATTATGTTCATAGTTACAAAAATATGATTAGGCACAAAAACATGGCATATATGACTGTATGATTAGAAAATGATCATTACTCATATTTGTTGACATAATCATAAATGTCAAATTTTGATCCCCCTTCAAAATTAATGAATAAAAAAGTGTCAAATATTTCATAAATACCATATTTTAGATTCCATGATAATCATCCATAAATGTGTTTTTACATGGTAAAAAAAGACTTTATTACAAAAAAAAGGTGATGATGTGTCATGATTTTGGTACACCTTAAAAAATTTGGACCAAGGGGGTACCTTTTCATATTCGATTTTCTTTCTTAAGTGTTTTGATACGTCAATATGTAGTGTTCCAACTTGTTGTAGGCATATTCTCCAACTCCTCTAAAAGCAAAAAATTCATAACCATATTTGTAAAAATATGATCTTGATGTATCTTACATCGCAAAATCCACATGTTTGGTTAAGAATATTGATGTTTTCAATGTATTGTTTTCCAAAATTCAAAGGATTGAAATAAAAGTTTTTGTTTCTTGGGTGTATTGATTGTTTAATGGTTCATTTTAGGTAGATACAAAACTCACACGTGTCACAAGCAAATTATTATAAATGATCCATATGAATATGGTTTTAATTTTTAAGAATTCATTAATGTAATTTTTGACTATTAAAGTTTCAATCCTTTTTGAAACCATTTAAAACTAGGTCAAAACCAATATTGAAAAGAATTGCTATTAACAAGTTTGGTGAAATCACTTTGAAAATCCTAAAAGGAAAATCCCATAAAGTTGATAAGAATGAAAGCCCATTTAGATATTTCAATTATGTACCCATTGGGCACAAAAAAATTAACAAATGAAAATAACATTCATCTTAAAAAGATTTTTGAAAACAAGGTCCAAATTTGGCCTTCAAAAAATCATAACTACCATTTGTTTAAGGTTTCACAAAAAACAATTTCACATTTAACTTTATGATTTCTTTGTTCAACCCATGTTTAATCATTATAAACAATTTGGAATGGAATTCAATATGAATTCTTGAATTTTTTACAAATCCAATCAACTAATTAATCCATATTTTTTACTTCAAAAATATATTACTCATAATGAATGCAAGGTGAAAGCACACTATGGTGACCTCCTTTGGGGCACTTTTGGGTCTAGTATTATATTACATTAAAGTATGGTACATTTAATTTTTGGTATCAATTTTAGTTTTTGAGCCTTACAATTATTATTTTTACAAAACTAATGTTATGTAATATTATTTAAATAATAATAATAAATTTCATAATTATCTATATTGATGGATCCATGAGTATATCTATAGTATACATTGGTATAATAAGGCCATTGTCTCATTTTGACTACATTAATTTTAAAGGCTCATTAGTCATTAAAACAATCAATTTTAATGAAATTAGAAAAATGGCCCATCTAGTTATGCTTGTGATCTTCTTGTGAATGTGATTATTTGTCAAATTTTCAATTTACCACACATTTATTGCATCTTTGTTGAAAAAATTCATTTCTTGAGATGAAAAAGTTCAAATTAATCACATGATATCCAACATCATGATTCAAATTATGTGAAATGATATGGTTCAATATACCTTCAACTTTCATAAAAATTAAAAATCATTTAAATTTTTTTTGGAGTATTTTTGTGTTTTTGAATACACAAGTACACTACATTTTGTTTCCACAAATATACTCCAATCTCCCCCTTTATAAAATGAAATGAAATAGTTATTTTCTTAATATCTTGCCTCTAGGTTATATTCTAACATATTATGCAAAAATATTGTGAGATTCTTTCAAAAGTTTGAAGTGGGATAGATTCAAACATGCACATGCCCGGAAAGTCATATAATGTGACACCCCAAAAGGGCTCACTGTAGTGTGCTTTCACCCGACATTATTTCAAAAAACAATTGTGTAAATGTCTTCATAATCAAGTTGTTAATCTAGAATGAGTCATCATTTAATGTATTTAAAAATAAATTATTCACCATAAACATTTAAACATAAAGCACCTTATAGAAATTGCTATCTTGACACCAAAATTGAGCCATCATACCTTGTATTCACCCTCTCATTTCATTTTTGCTAAACTTCTTAAATGCATTTGAGTCATATATAACAAGACTTGATCAAATAAGAAAAAACTACCATTTTGACTTCCATTAAAATCTATTGTAAATGTGTCTTCACCCTGGATAGGATTGCATTAAGCAATTTAATTCCCAACCTTTAAATGGCCATAACCCCCATTTGGTTTTGCAATGCACACCTTTAAGTAGAGTATTTTATTCTCAAAGACCAAGTTTCCAATAATGTAATAAAAATTTAATTTGGACAACTAGCTTTGATTCCTAAACCTTGTAAGTAAATGCAAGGTATAGTGGTTCACAAATGGTGAATTATAGTGCGCATTGATCCATACAAGTCCATATATAAACAATGTTCATATGGACATGGTTGTTAATTTCTAAAATGTCATTAAAATTGTAATCTTTGATTAATAAATGTTCACCCACTTATAAACCCTCCCAAACCTAGGTAAAAACTTGCATCAAAATATAATGATGTCATTTTGTAATTTGGAAGTCTTGAAAGGAGAACCTACAAAGTCCACATGAACAAAACCACATGTAAAGTTTTCAAAAACATAAGTTGGGAAAAAAATTGAAAAACAAACAAAAATTGTAACTCATATGGACTTATGGGATGGTTGCAAGGTATGGTGGCTCACTTTTTGTGTCACAATTTAGTTTTTTGTAGAGTGGCATGCATTTACATGCTATTAACATGATATAAAAATAATAATTTTCCAAATTTGTGACTAGATTTAGATTGTGAACTGAAAAAAAAGACATTTGCGACATATATACACCAAATATGTAGTAATGGACTTTTGAAGTTGAAAAATATGGATTGGTTTGCTATTTGTGCCTTTATATACATGCATTTTTGTGAAAAAATTTTATTTGGGATATATTATAGGGACTCAATATATGATATGTTAAAACACAAAGAACATATGTGCAAAACAATTGTTAGAAAAAAGTTAATCAAAAAAAAGTTATGGACTTTTGAATGGCCTAAAATGAGTCATATTTTCATAAGTCCATGTCATAATCATTTTTGGGTGGATTCAATTTATTTATTTATTAACATGTACATTAAAAATTTGTTTAGAATGATTTATTTTCATATGGGCATTTTAGTTCATTAACCACCATGTAATTCCCCATTAAAATAATGATATCAAAATAAACTATCATTTTAACATCACAATATGGATTTTTAGGGAATGGAACATCCACCGAAAATGAGCCACCTTAGAGTGCATACACCCTATGAAAATATTGTTCAATTTTGACCATTCAAAAGTTCATAACTATCAAACATTATGAGAAATGATGTTCATGACAACTAAATTACCTTACAATTAAAGTTACAAAACATGTAATATGTAAATGTGCTAAAATTATCCCATAGGGCCTATGGAAATACAAGGTATTAGTAAATGAAATGTCATGTTAGAAAAATAAGGAGTTGTATTTCAAGTAATTGCTAGTTACAAGATGGACATTTGTACAATAAAATGTACATAAGTTATAAATAAGGTTGTGTAAACTAGGTTCACTTTTGTTACCAAGTTGCACTTTAGTATCATGTGACAACTACATTAGGCAATTCCTTCAAGCCAGTCATGTGTTTATGTTTATAATAAAAAAACTCAAGATAAATTACAAAAGATAGTTTTTTTTCCCTTTAACAACTAACATTTAGTAAACATGTAAGCCAAAATAACCAAATTGGCCAAGCCGACATGTGAACACATTAGTCAAATCAACCAAATCAACCATGATCATTGTGAACAACTAATGTGTAGTGAGATTTCAACTTGGAATTTGAAATTTGAAAATATAAAATTTGGGCAAGAAACCCTTAAATAAATTACACATGGTAGTAAATTAGCAAATTTCCCCCTTCACATCAATGACCTTCATGCACCTATGCTTATTGTTAAGAAATTCAAAATAAACTACAAAGGTTGTTTTTTTTTTAAAAATGTTTTTGCAGTTTTTAGTCTTTTGGTGATGTAATTATTATATCATGTGCTACATAATTTTATTTTTTTAAATTCGAATTTATAAGTAGAGCTATAAAGTTGTTTAATTTTTTTTTTGTTTATTTTTAAAAATTAAAAGTTGAAGGTTTGTGACTTATGTTTTGTGAAATGTTTATTTGCATATTTTTTTAAAAATGGTGTGAAAGAATATTTAATTTCTTTAGAAGTTGACTTGTGAAATATAATTTATAGTGATGAAAGATTTATGAATGGTGAATTTTTTTTGTGATAATCATGTTATGGCTTTTGTTTGTGTGCTTATGCATTTTGATTTTTGAAGTAGACGGTGGAGTTGAAATTAAACTAGGGTGAAAATATGGTCAAAGGAGCTAGGGGTGCCAAGGTAAAAGTCCTTTTTCCAAGGACTGCACATGATACGTGTTGTTCTTGTGCTGATTTGTGTCAAATTTTGAGCATGTAAAATTTGCAATCAATGGAAAATGTTTCAAAAGAAAAATGGCAAATCCAAATTATTACACTACACTTTTGATCTTTTAACATTAAAAAATATAGTTTTAAAGAGTGTCCATTCATTTGGGTGGCTCCTTTGACTGTGTTTTTACCCATTAATTTGTTCAAACACACATGTTATTTTTGTGCATTTGGGTGAAATTGGTCAAAGGAATTAAGGGCGCCAAGGTAAAAGTCATTTTCCAAGGATTACACATGACACACGTCATTTCTCTGTTGGTTTATAATTTATAATTTTGTATTTCAAATAACCCATTTAACATGACATTGTAGATATAAATACATTTTCACTACAAATTGAATTTATATCATGTATATTATGCATTCATTCCCTCTATCACATATATGTGGATAACTTTTGTTAAAGGTACATTTTCATAATTTTCAGGGTCAAAAGCACTTTTGAGCCAAATGGGTTATAAAAATAATTTTCATTAATTCAAATTTTTTTGCCCTTCTAATCATCAATGTTAAAATCCTCTCTGATTTTCAAAAGGAATGGTGCACATTTTGTAGAAAAAAAGGAGATTTGAAAACACCAAGGATTATCCACTCTTGAAGTTTGAGTGTTTTGAACATGCAAAAACATTTTTGATTTGTGTTAAGCTTTGAGCATGTAAACTTTGCAATTGATGGAAAATATTCCAAAAAATTTATGACAATCCAAACTATCATGCTTCCCTTGTGATCTTTCAAACATACAAAAATGTAATTTTAAGGAGTGTCCATTCATTTGGGTGATTCCTTTGACTATGATTTAACCCATTTATGATTTTTTTGTTGTTCTTCTGTTATAGGGTGAAACTTTGATAATGTTTGAATCCATGAAAATTAAAGTTGTGCATACAATGTAAGGTTTTTTCAAAAAGAAAATGGTGGTTTTCTTTGAAAAATATAGTCTTGAATAGAGGAACATGCACATGCCTGTTGTATACTTTAGTTAGGTTGTTAATAATTATGTCATTGAAATGTGTTTTTTGTTGTTTAATAATCCAAACCAATACAAGCAAAAAGAAAAATTCCAAAACAAAAAAAATGAAGTAATATACTAAATATGATGAATTTTAACTTCAATACTCCAACTATGTGATGCATTTTATTTTGAGAACCACCATTGTATGCAAGTGTAGTTGATTATAGTTTAGTTTGTTTCAATGTTATGTATGTTGCATTTTAATGATAATTTCTTTTTGTTAGTGGCAGTATAGTTGTAAATAATTTTATTTAAGTTGAAAGGATGAAAAATTAAATATCTTTTATATTACAATGGTATGTGTATGTTGTTGATTTCATTTCACATGTGACATTGAATATCATAATATGATAGATTTCAAGCAAACAAGATGGAATGAAGAAATTATGGTTCAAGCTTCATTTTAACAAAAATAAATGAAAATTTTAATTTATGAAAACATAATGTTTTGAATGAAAATATTTGATTGTTGTGGTTCATTGTTTTTGTGATGACCTTTGGTTTAGGTAGAAGAATTTTTTTGTTATAAATAACTTGGGCAATATATTACGATTTATAGTCAATTATTTTCAATTATTTCTGTATAATTATTTTTTATTGTAATGCATTTTCCAATCTTGAATGTCAATGCATAAAATTTCAGATCCATTTCAAATTTATAAATAATGATGGAATGCAATTATGCAATATGTTTCATATTTTGGACAATGTTAATTTATGTGTAAAATCTGCAAATTTGCACTGTAAGTTGTAATTTGGATATCCAATATTACTAAAATCAACTACCATACACCTACATTGGAACCCATAATTAAATAGCTAGTTGCAAAAGACATCAACAGATTTCATTTGTTAATGGCCAAATAAAACCAATTTGTAAAAAAAGACAATCTATTCACATCTATTTATATATAATTTAATTCAATATTATTTTAAGGGCCTCAACAAGGTAAAGTAGACGAAAAAAATAGTCCATCCAAAATCCAATGAAGAAATGGAACAATTTTTGATTTGGACACACAAATGTAGATTAATTTAATATCTTGAAGTAGAAATACAAAACCATAGGTCATTACATTTAGTTTATGGGAAGTTGGATACAAAGTTTGAACAACTTGGGTGTCATAAAAGTAGGTTGAAAGTACATTTGAAATTAACTCAGTCAAAATGGTGTTCAAACCTACTTCATATTGAAAAATTTATATATTATGATTATAACATCCATAATTTGATAATACACAAATATCTTTTAGGGCTCCAATTTTCAAAAATCAATATTTCATCTACATGTAGCCCAATTTGTAAAATCGAACATTTTGTGCAAGTAGAATTTTAAAATAATTCTACTTTCAAGATGGGGTTTTTCAACATTTTAAATATGAAATGAAAGATTATCATCATTAATTATTGTACAAAAAAAATAAAAACTTCAATACATTAAAACTTTTTCATGGCTATTTAAATAGGCTACTTAATTTGTTTAAATAAATATATTTATAACTTAGGCTTTACTTATGTTGAGTATTTGTTCCAGTACTTCACAAATTGTGTAATTATCATTAGTGAATAAACATTTCCACCATCTGTGGGTAGCTAAAACAATGATCCATATCAAATTGGCTTTTTGTTTCATGTGGATTGGAACATTCCAAAAATGATCCATGTTGTTTTGGGTGATCATAAGTCATCTATACAATTGAGTTTTGTTCTTTTGTTGTTTTGGGTGGTTAAATTCAATCTCCACCAACTATGGCACAAAAAAATGATTTGCAACATGCATGGGCAATTGGAAAATTATTTTATTTTGATTGTTTCATATTACCAAAAATAATTCAAATCTTAAACATTTTGAAAAAATCAAATTTTTCTTCAATAATGTGTTTTTGAATGTAATTAATAGTTTTCCAAAGTGCTAGTCATCTTTTTAAAATCAAGAAGTTAAAACCTAATATTTATCAGTGCAAAACATGAATTATAATATCAAGTACAATGTATATATATCATCAACCATAGATTATTTCAAATAAGTTTAAAATGTCAATGATTTGGTACTTTAAGATTTTTTTTACAAAAGTGACATTTAGTTTTATTGAATTGATAAATTTTTGTTACATGAATATTTATGTGTGATTTTCACGTGCAATTACCATTTAGCATGTATTTGGTTCTCTTTTCATTATATTCTATTAACCTTAATAGAAACTTGGTTTTTATTGTATGTATCAAATTTAACAATAAATAATTAATTGTATGAATTGTACCCTAGCCCATTATAAACCATACTGGACATTGTACTATATTAGTGAGGTAGGTTGTGGGTTTTATATATGTATATGCTTTTGTTGAGTTGTTTGTATTTTCTTTTGAGGTGTGAATGTTCTTTGTGTTTTTTATGAGTGAGTGAATGTATTGAAACCTTCTTTTAGTGTTATTGACATTGTGAATGTTTGTAAATTTGATTCCCTTTATCAAATACACATAAGAAGTCTTGGTGAGGTCTTGTTTGAATTATTTTTCGAAGTTTGAATGCCTATTGGAATATGTTTTGACTAATAATGGAACAATTTTTTTGTGTTGTGGTCAATTTTCTTCAATTTTCTTCTATCAATGTCTAAATTACAACTTTAAAACATGAAAAAACCAAGCAAACGTTACACTTGGTATGGTACATGTTATTGTCGTTGTACCCATTAACTAACCTAGGCTATAACCTATACCAACATAAACTACTTAATATATTAGCTTATGTGTAAGTACTAACTTCTTAGGGTATGTTATATTAACCTATTATCTTAAGTTATGTATTAGTTAGATGTAGACTTAGGTAAGGGCTATGTTAGGCTGTGTAGGCTAAATAGGAGGTATGTATGGGCTACCTAAACCTATTTAGGGGTTATGTTAGGCTATATATGTTGGCCTAAATCGGAGGTATTTATTGGTTACTTAAGCCTATTTAGGGGCTATGTCCTTTATGTAAGGGTTATGTCTAGGCATAAGTAAGGCCTATGTAGGGTTATGTAAGGATATGTAGGGGTGATGTCTAATCATAAATAAAGGTTATATATGTAGGGTTATTTAAGGGTTATGTAGGCTATACATAAGCTTAGTGGGTGGTTGCAAGGTAGGGTGGCTCATCCTTTGTGTCATAATCTAGTTTTTTGCAGAGTGGCATGTATTTACATGTTATTAACACGACATAATAATAATAATTTTCCAAATTTGTGGCTAGATTTAGATTTTCAACTTGAAGAAGGCATTCATAAAATAAGATTGCAACATATATACATCAAATATATAGTAATGAACTTTTGAAGTTGAAAAATATGGACTAGTTTGCTATTTTATTTGTGCCTCTATATACATGCGTTTTTGTGTATGAAATTAATTTGGGATATATTATAGGGTGTCAATATATGATATGTTAAAACAAAAAGAACATATTTGCAAAAAAAATGTTAGAAAATATTTAACAAAAAAAAAACTATGGACTTTTGAATGGCCTAAAATGAACAATATTTTCAATAGTCCATATCATAATCATTTTTGGGTGGATTTCAATTTTTATTTTCTTAACATGTACATTAAATAATTTTTTTAAATGGCTATCCTCATATGGGCATTTTAGTTCATTAACCACCATGTAATTCCCCATTAAATTAATGATATCAAAATAGACTGTCATTTTAACACTACCATATGAACTTTTAGGGAGTGGTGCATCTATAAAAAATGAGCCACCTTAAAATGCATACACCCAAGTAGGGTCTAAGTAAGGGCTATGTTAGGCTATGTAGGGCTAGGTAAGGAATATGTAGGGGTTATGTAGGGTTTTGTCTAGGCATAGGTAAAAGCTATGTAGGGGTTATGCACACTATGGAGGCCTTGGTAAAGTCTATGTAATAGCTACCTAACTAGGTTTACGTAGGGGACTATATAGGGGCTAACTAGGGCATGGCTATTTAGGCTATGCATGGGTTATGTAGGCCTATGTAAAAATTATATATGTAGTTAAGGGGTACATAGAGGGTTACATACATAGGGGCCAATATTATTGGGGTTATATTGTAGAGGCTATGTGGGCCTATGTATGTAAGGTTATGTAGGCTTTGATAAGCCCTAATGTATATAGCCTTACATACATTGGCCCTACATAGCCTACACCATAACCCTTACACTACCTAGCTACCAAATCTATGCAAACCAAGGCCTACTTAGGTTAGCATAAGCTCACCTAATATATAACTTAGATTCATGTAGGCTCACATAGGTGTACTTATGCTAATCTAGGCCTGTTATTTATTTATGTACCTTTTTACAGTTACCTTCCCTACCTCAATTTCCTACCTACCTACCCTACTTTAATTTCCTATTTCCTAATTACTTATTTATATGTGATTTACCTACAACTTGTAAACACTTATATGTAATATTTTCTTTTCCAAAACTTATCGTTGTACATGTCCCATTTAGCTCCATGTTTCATTTTATTACACCCATGTCCATTTTGACAAAAAGGCTCACTTTTGGTCATATTTGACTAAATGTCATATTTGACCAAGTAAAAGGTCATTTTAATCAAATGAACCAATGAAAAAAATCATGTCACTTTAGCCACTAAGGCTTTTAGTCAAATCGACCAAAGTCTTAGTCAAAATGGACATGGCAATCAAGTTGGACCACTTGAAAGCTGTGAATTCTTGTAGTGGATCTTGTAGGATGCAAAAAGAAATTATAACTTCTACATGTATAAATTGACATTGTAGTAAAGTCATTTGTATTAAAAACCACTATTGCAATTTGATATAATATTTATAGATATTACATGAGAGTCATTTCAATTTTGAATACCTTGTTGGCCAATTTACATATATTGATGAGCCTTTAGGAGGTTGTAAGAACATTTTGAATTATTACATTTTTGTCCATCTAAACATTTGACTTTTGTGTGAATTGAAGGGAATCACCTCTTAAGTATTTAAGATGATGCATTCTAGTGTTTTATTTTTTTATGTTTGAAATAAGTTTTTTAACTACCCCTTTTACATTAAAACATGAAAGCCCATGACCATCAAAATTGAAAATCTCTAATTGGAAGAAAAGACATGTTAAGGTACATTGAATTCATTTTACACAAAGGTTGAAGGCCTAATGGACCAACTTGCAAGGTGAATGGATGAAATTTTTTCATTAAACTTGCACTTTGGATAATGTTTCATGGTTTAATAGACTTCATATTAGGCCCATTTATTTGATGTGGGCTTAGCATGAACTTTGAAGTTTGTTAAACCATAAGCCCAAAAATTTGTGATTGGTTAGACAATTTTTCTTGATAAATTTTTTTTTGTTATATATATATATATATATATATATATATATATATATATATATATATATATATTTCAAATAATATTAATAGCATTAACTTTGTGAAAATCAAAAATATCAACCCAAACACTAATAATGAAATCCAAAATTAAATGTAACACATTTTTAGGTGTATATTTTATGCACATGTCATGAATTTGCCCAAGTTGCCCCCCTCGTAATGTGTTTTCACCTTACCAACACAAAATTCAATAAAAATATATATTTATATGAATTTTATGAAGTAGAATTGTAGTTTTGCTAGGATCATTTAATAGTTTGTAAGATGGTGAACATGACATTGGGTGATTAATGTCCATTGTTTTGAGAATAAATGTGGGGCCTAATGTGTTAATGAACACATCTCATTATGTTTTTTCACAAGTTTATTTGTGTAAAAAAAATATGAAATAGTAAAATTGTTGTGTGGTTGTCAATAACATATTGAATTTGTAAATTGAATATTTCTGTATTTTATATAGCAATAGAATTTTTTTTAATAATTTGTATGAACATCATATTATATTGCACGTAATTTTATTTGATTCATAACATCAAACATATTTCAAGCCATAAATTTGGTGCTATGCATTAACATTGTCATTAAGATTTTGAAATATTCAAATATTTTTCACAAGGGGTGTTTGATAGAAATCACTTGACATGATAATGTTAATGTTAAGACCACCAAAAAAATTATTCTGAATATGTTTTATGAACCTTAACATATTATTTATAATATTAAACATTCTAGCATCAACATGTGATATTTCATTTATGACAACAATTTGTAATTGTTGATATCAACACATAAATCTATCTAATGAGTATGATGATAAGTTTGGTAAATTAAATAGTGATTATTGAACATCATTACACCAATATATTGTGTCCAAGTTGATTTTATATTTCATTACATTTTGAGTTAATTTGAACAAATTTATCATGATGAAAGTGACCAACCCTTTAATGAACAAGGACCAATTGTTATAAACAAGTGAATTCATTAACAACTAATCAAATTGATTAATGGTTAATTCACTAATAGCTAATTAAATACTCATAATTAATTCACTAAATTAGCCTTTTAATTCATAACTAGGTTAAGCACCTAACCGCATAAGGTGGTTTGGTGCCTAACCTAGCCATCTAAAACCCAAGTTAACATAGGTCACTTAGCCTTTCAATTTAAGGTGCAAATGTGAAGGTTCAAACCCCTCACCTCCTTTCATCTTCATGTTTAAAGAATAAGTCTTTAATCATTGCATCATCATTTAAATAAGTGAAATGATTTGTCACCACATATTATTATGCATAGTCTTTTCTTAGTTTATATGTAGGCCACCTTAAATTATTTTCAAGTTATTTTACTTTAGGTTATTCTAAGTTATTTTAAATTATTATGAACTAATCCATTTTTGCCTATTTTAGGTTATTTCATTTTAGGTTATTTTAAGTTATTTTACCCTAAATTATTATCAATTATTCTAGACTAATCCACCCCATGTTATTATAATATATTTTAGGTTATATTAGATTATTCCACTTTAAATTATTATAGGTTATGCTACCTTAAGTCATTTTAGGTTGTACCCTGTAATAATCTAAGGTAGAACATAGGTATAATAACTACCATTAACTTAAAATAACCATGGTAAAATAACCCAAAATAACCTATGATAAAACCTATAATAACCTAAAGTATAATAACATATAATAATTTAAGGTAGAATAACTAGAAAAATTTTAGGCTATAATAATTTTAAATGAAATAATCTAAAATAAATTAAGACATAATAACTTAAAATAGCTTAAGGTGGAATAATTTAATATAATTGAAAATATATTTGGATAGAATAACCTACAATAGACTAGGGTGGAATAGCCTACAATAAATGAAAATAGTTGAAAATAGCCTAGGGTGAAATAATTGAAAATAACTTAAGGTATAATAGCCTAACATAACCAAAAATAATTAAAATGAACCTAAAATAGATAGTTTAAAATAACATAAGGTGAAAAAAACTAAAAAAATTGAAAATAACCTAAGGTAGAATAGTCTAAAGTAGAACCTAAGGTATAATACCTTGGGGTATCTAAAATAACATCAAAAAATATATATTTATTATAATGAATTACTTCAATGAGTAGTGTATTATGTCAACTAATGATGAAACATGATGATTACATAATGACATGATTTTTAAGCAAGATGAAATGATTAAGGTGGGGTGAATGGATTTCATTTTTAAGGTCCCATATTGATTTAAACTAGTGAATTGCACTTCACTTTTGTACTAGTGCATTAATTATTAAGATTGAATGGAAAAAAAAGAAATTCAAACTATTTAACCTTCTACACATAAAGTTAAACATATGAGGATGAAGACCATGAATCAAATTTGTCAAATCGAACTCATGTGGATCAAAACCATCATCCTATCACTCATCAGTAATAAATTTGTAAGTTATTGGGGCTAGGCAATGGAAAGTGATTGTTGAAATATTCAATTGGATTACAATTAGCTTTCCATTGGGCTATTGTGATGATAGTTACACAGACACCATCACATTGAAATGTAGCAAAATATATGAGTATGTCAAAGTATATTTCATGCATGGAAAAAATTGCCAAAATATATTCTCCCAATGTGGACACAAATATACTTAAAATATTATTTCAATTTCACACTCATGTTGGCTTAGTCACCAAATAATATTCATGCTTATATGTTACGCATATTGTTACCCCATTGTTGCTTCATCTAATTCAAACATTCCACAAGATTATACAAAGTTTGAAATGAAGCTATCCATGTTAAAAGGTTTCTTATGTGAGAACATAAATGTCCTCATGAAAATCGTAGACCATTCATCCTGTAAATTTTTTTTTGAGTTGTGGTTTGAAAATATATGCATCATATGTGTTTTGAATGCGATGATACATAGAGTTAAATAGTTTTTTGTACACCGTAGTAGCTAGGCTAGTTCAAAAAGTCCAATGTAAATATTTAATTAATTTTCAAAAACCAAATTTGACACTCATTTTTTTATCATTCTTATATTCAACAAATGTTGAGTTATTAATTAGCAAATCTAGAAAGTTTGATTATTAATTAATTACTAGAAACTACTACCCATTGCACTTTCATGAAGTTAAAGGGGTGGAAGGCAGGGGGGAGAGTGTGAGGAGTCTTTTTTTAAAATAATGAAAAGTTATTATTATTCTTTCATTGGTTGAATATTAATTAGTTAAAAGTTGGTGCCCATTGCACTTCAATGAAGTTAGGTTGAATAGTCTTCTTTTAAAACAATCAATGACTCTTTTTCATTTAAGTTGTTGATTTTATCATGTGCACATACTAAACATTCACTTGATTTCATTATGACAAAAGTAAACAATATCCATTGAATGGGGGATAAAACATAGGGAAATAATAAAATGCTTATATTTTTCTTTCCTTTTTTGGAAAAAATTAAAAATAATTTAATTAATGTCAAATTGGCCTTTAGGAACTAGAGTAATACTCCTAGATTCAATCATCATGTAGAGAAGAAGGGGTGAATCTAATGGGGTTAAATTTTTAATAAGTTTCAAGTTAGCAAGTTTTTTTTTTACTTGTTTATTGTTTAGGTTCTTTATAACAATAGACTCTTGGTCCAAAGATAGATTTGACCATATTGTTGTGTCAAAGATCCCAAAATCATAATAAACTTTGTGCATTTGAAACAAAGTGAGGCATCTTGTGCATTTCCTTAAGCACTTTTTCACCTTCCAAGTTGTGAATTAAGTATTTTCAACCTTCAAATAATTGAGTTTGTAAACCTTCATCATCACTTTCACATAGCTTACATCATGTTCCTTGCATTAACATTACTTACATGCAATGAACAAGTGAACATAGTGTGATATACTATGACCAATATTGAGATATAGTTTGACAAAAAAATTGTAATACAAATTAATGTTCACCTATGCAAGCAAATATTCCATGTTTTATATACAAGAATGCATCTTTTTCTATGCATACTCCAAGACAAATTCATTCATTTATCCTACACTTTTGAATATTGGAGGCCTACACTTGATTTTTAAAAAAATCCATAAACATCCAACAACTTCACCTACACTTTAATTGGGTGGTATAGCTTCTCAACCTTGGGTTTCTTCTATTATATACTCTTGAATTTTCATACATATGAATATTCAATTTTGACAATAGTGCCCCATAATTGAATTTGGCATTTTTTGTCTTTACAATGTGACTACACAAAGCAACTACCTATGACCTTCAATACAAATTTGGGTTAAAAAATATTATTGAAAATATATTAACTATGTTGCCACCATTAACAATTTATGTAAATCCAATGTAATGAAATATAAACTTGGTACCATTCAACATTTACACTCTTGAGGTTAATGTAGTTCAACAAAATATTAAGAGGTTTCCAATATTTGAATTAGAGATATTCTAAATATTCTTGTGATTGCAAATGTGTTTTCTTTGGCCACTAGTCATTAAGGAAAGTTTAATCAAGAAGTTTAGAATTTTTGTCTTTGACATAGAGACTAAACATGTTGTATTGAACTCTAGTTGCCAATATGCAAAAGCTACCTTGATTTTGTGGCAATTATTTTCTTCCATCTAAGTTGCAACTAGCCATTAGCCAACAAAGGTTCACAAATTCAAAAACTTTATCCCCATTTCACTACTACATAACCTATCTTTAAACCACTATGCATATCCACCCAACTTTGGGTGGGAAGGGCCCATTTCCACTTCAGTGGATTTTTTGTGGAAATCTGAAGTGGAAGGGAACTCACCCAAACTACAAAATACTTTGTCAAAATTAATAGATCCATTGCTCATTGTTGTGCCAAATTGTAGCAAATATATTCACACACCTTCACATGTACCCTGAGCATGACATTTCCATGTGCATCTTACTAATCATCTTCATAAAGGCATGAATTGCATAGGGGCAAAACACAAGTATGATGCAATAAGTTAACCAAGGGTAGCAATTACAAATAAAAAGTGCTTATGCATTAATTGAATGTATGAACTATGTGCATGAACCTAGGTAGGTAGGTACAATTAAACTACCTATGTTATAGCCTAGGTAGTAGCTAGATAGGTAGATAGGCCTATGTTACCTACCTACTTAGCTTAAGTAGTAACTAGATAGGTAGGTAAGTAGACCTCAACTACCTACCTAGCTTGAGTAGTAAATAGGTAAGTAAGTAGGTTTAAGTAATCTTAGGTAGGTAAATGAACCTAGGTATAAGGTATGTAAACTTAAGTAAGCCTAGGTAGGTAGGTAAACCTAAGTTAACTATGTCCTAACCTAGGTGGTAACTAGGTAAGTAGATAGGCTTAGGTTATTTACCTATTTAGGTCTACTTACTTAGCTTAAATAATAGGTAGGTAGGTAGCCCTACATAGGTAAATAAGCCTAGGTTACCTACCTATTTAATTATATTTACTTAGCTTAAGTATATATTAAGCTAGGTAGGTAAGTAGGCTTAAGTAGGTAGGTAGACCTAGGCTACCTACATAGCCAAGATAATGGTTAGTTAATTTGGTTTGCTAATTAGCATATGATGTCCAATTTGACTAAAAACCATTAGTCATTTTGACCAAACACATCATTTTGCTTTGTCAAACTTGACTAGATGTCCCATTTGATTAAAACCCATTGGTCATTTTGACCAAAATGGTCAAATTTTTATCCAATTTGATAAATATTCAAATAGGTCATTTTAGTCAAGTTCATTAATCAAAAAACACACATGTCAATTAGGCTTCAAGCCTCTAGTCAAAATGGACATGTTCATAAGTCAAGATGGATAAGGCAATCAAGTTGGATAGCTTAGAATTGTAATAATGTAGGGAAATTTGTGTAATCAATTATATATTCATGATTATTGTGTTATTTTAAAAGACTTATGTTGAGTGTTAATGAGGAAAAAATGTTGCATTTTTTTATGATGATGCAATGTGAATCCATGTGTACCCATGTTAAAAGTGATGATGACAAAATGTTTTTCCAAGTAATGAAATGGTGCACCAAGCCAAAATGCACCAAAGTCTACAACTAATCAAGTGGACATCCAAACATTTTAATTTCTACCCAGGTAGATCATAGTTTTTTATACTATTTGGTTAAAGAAAAAATAATTTAACAATAGTTGTTTTTAATTTGTAATATTAGACACTTGACTTATATTTTCATAGTAATTTGAAAGTTGCAATGGAGTTTCATAAATGCAATGGTGTATGGATTAACTAACAATCAAATTCATGGCTACCACTTTTTGGATATATGCAAATGTACACATGAAATGGTTTCATGCCCCATGGGCCATACATGTATGCACTTTTTGGGGGATCCATCTAACCTCACCATACCCAATGTGTAAGTTCAAACAACCACATGCTGTAAGTTATAACCAACCCCCTTCAAATTATGTGGTTTTTGGAGTGTCAAACAACCCTTCTACCCACAATTTCTTAATGTGCAATTTACGGACACCATGTTTAGTCCAATGGGAAATGGTCATGGCTGCACATTGTGGATGAGTAGCCTTTGTTTGTGTTCAAAGAAGCAACAAGATGTTTACTCAAAGAACTAAAAGAATAACTAAGAAAACATGCGTTTGCATGAACAATACTACTAGTTAAGGACTTAGATTTGGTGAAGTTAAAGTATCTTGAGTTCAAATTTATTCCCATTAATGAAGTAGCTTGCCACAATTTGGACTAAAGGCCAAATGGCATTTCAACCACATCTTGGACCCAATTTAGGATACAACATTGGGTTAGGCACCCCTATCACCATAAAGATGTGATAGTGTAGGAGATTGCACAACAATTTTGTGTTTGACCTATTGTTTTAGAATGGGTGCACATAAAATATTTGAGGGATCACCTAACATAAATTCATAGAAAATGGAAAGAGCACTAGCAAGTTCATGGTGATTCCAATCGTCACCCTTGTTGTCCATTGTATGTATGGTGAGTTTTGCTTGAATATTGGAAAAGTTCAAAAGGGATTATTGAAAGCAATTGATGAAAGATAACAAACCAAAGGTGAGTAATCCCAACACTATTGTGCATCACATAATGGGATGTTGGGTGCAATTGGATGTGTGTAGTGAATTGTTATAGAACATTAACATTCATAGCTTAGCACACAATTTTTCTAATAACCATTAGTGATGATTAAATTTTTTGTTCACACTCCATGTAAGGTGCACTTTGAAAGGAGGCAACAAACAATGGGGTGGAACATGAAGTTATAACCAATCCTTAGATTTACATAAATGTTGGGGTACAATATTGCTGAACATATTTGCATTATATTGAATAAATTCTTGTTCCCTAACCATGGTACATTTTTTTGGAGTTAATGTACAATTATATGTATTGAAAAATGTAGGCTTGATATGGAAATATGCGATAAGCCACTTACAAATATAATTGAAAACAAATAATATTGTGTACAACCAACATTTTAATAAATGTTAGTTGGACTAACCTACCCTTTGATGTATTTGATGATGGTAATGCAAAGAAGTTCACACCCATGGGGTTGTGCAAGATGCTAAAGGCCAAATGGCAATAGGGGGTGGAAGCACAAGCTACACAATTGAATTAAAATGTGTGAGCATTATGCGTGGAACTAAAGGAAATCCATGCACTTTTAATCACTAGGATAAATTCCAAGAAGTGGACTCCCAATCTTGAAGGCTACTCGAAAAAACTTATAAAATTTGGTTGCAAATGATGTCATTAAGTCATATACCATTTCAAAGATTACCAAATTAATGTATGTCATGGACTTGTGATGTTCTCACAAGGGACATTTGATGAAATGATGGACCATGTTCAACCGAAAGAAGGCTTGTTGAACAAAGTTCATTATGGTGGGTTTATGCATAAATTCATGGATGATCACAATAGTGAAGTGCAGCCTATTGTTATGAAAAATGAAGAGGGACTAATCAACCATTTTACAAAGAAATGATGTGCAAAAGTGGGTATAGGAAAGGAAGATGTAAAATGAGAAATACAATTGTTTTTTCACATACAATGGCACTCCTTTGAGGAAGTTTTGGAAGGTGGAGGTAGTTGAATGAAAGGTGGAAACTTTTCTCACAAACAATGAATAGGTAAAAACCCTAATATTAAATGACCCTCAATTGGCATAGGCTTGCTCAATCAACAAAACACCTTGAAGTCATCCAAAACAAAGAAAGGCATTGTAGCCATGGATGTGTCCCTAACATGCTCCCTTTCACCATACATATTGGTTTTCCATATGGATTTTCAAAGGGCTATATGAACTTGTAGGCGCCATGATTTTTGAAAACATTTTGAACAACACACATATGGTTTATAATGTTGATGAATATACATCATACAATGTGTTTTTTTTGGTTTGGATTCCAACCTTCCATATATTATTCAACTAACTATCAATTGGTGTTATTGCCTCCATCAATGTGATCCCTATTTGGATGTAGCATTGAAATAGTTGGCATGGTGTTAGGGTATACACTATACACCAACACTAATTCTTGTTGGATAGTGTATTAGGTTGGGTTAGACTATTTGATATAATTATGGCCACATGCAACTTGCTATCCCTTACAGTCCTATTGATTGTAGTCCAATATTATCATCACAAACCTAACATTCAATAATTTAGTAATGGAAATTGTGCAAAGTTTGTATGTTTTGCACATGGATATCATGGATTGAAAACACATTTGACACATGCAAACATAAGATGATGAAGTTCATTCATTCATCTTTTTCATCCATAGTTTCATACTTCATTTGTTAACACATTTGTTTGTGTGTTAGATGTGTTTTCAACACACAATAATCCATGCACAAAATGTACAAACCTACGAGTGAACAAACTTTGCACAATTTCCATAATTGAGTCATTGGATGCTAAGTTGTTGTAAGAATTTCTTTGATAAATGGTGCATCAAAGGACACTAGGGCCATGCCCAATTTGCCAATGGAAATATAATGAGGATATTTATTTGATTTTTGGGGAATTTGATATGACAACTTGAATGCATTGTATGGCCTTCATGTTGCCATATCATAATTAGTGACACATTAAAATACATTGTAATCTTTATGATGCAATGTGACGTCAATTTTTCTTGGGTATTTTTCAAAATAATTTTGAATGAGGTGGCCAAAATGCAACCATGCTTTCAATATGTGACACCATATTATCAATGGGAAGACAACATGCCAAACCCTTTTTTGTAGTTTGTGTTGATTGTGTATGGTATATTGTTGAAGTGCCTAATAAGATTAAACTCTTTGGATTCTATGCTTTCTTGAACATGTCTCGGTGGGCATGAATGTATAGTGACATCTTTAGGTTCTTCTTTGTGATGACAAAAGCCTTGATAGGTCCTAAATTTTGTGAACCTTCATTGTTGTAAAAGAAAATGGGGACTTAACTAGCTACTAACTATGCAACACAAACAACATTGTGATTGCCATAGATGCATAAAGCAAGAGGCTAATTTCGGGAAGTGGCATGGGTTCTTTTGAAGGGTTCTATTGAGGTAAGGTGTTCGGTAAATGAGGGCTCAAAGGTGCTTGCATAATTGTTAATGTTGGAGGTTGTGAAGTTGTGTTTTTGGATGTAATGATTTGTGTTGGCTTTGTCAATTGTCACTATGGGGGGAGGGGGATACAAGAGTTGAATTTGTATGCAAAAGTGGTGTTTGAACAAGATGCTTGCTACTATCTACATGCATATCTTCCCATGATATGCAAGTTTGGACTCCATTGTCTTTTTGGCTAGGTATCACATTATATTATCTATGCTTAAGTACATATATTTGCTTCTGTGCTCTATGAGCTCCAGTAAAATTAATTGGTAGAAAGGATGATCTTGGAGAAAACATTTCAATAGGACAAGAGAAGATAATCTCAATTTGATGGTGAGCAATGCACCAGCTTCTGGCTTGTGTTTTGTAGATGGAGAGAATATATTATGTTGGCAATGCTCGTGTTTCAATATTATATGCGTTTTAATTCTGTATGTACTTGATTAAAGTTTTGGGAGGTAGCATCTTAAGGAGTGACACAACCATCAATGTGTAGCATATGCATGTGATGAGGGTATACATGCAAATGAGTTGCCCATATTTGAAGACTGAGGCTCAAAGTACATCAATGATCCTATCCATTTTCATCTTGGCAAGCAATGAGATGTTTGTAGGCCAAGCAATAGAGGATCAACACCTGACAACAAAAAAAATATCATTGGAAATAAAAATGGCTTGAAATTCCTTTTTCCCCTAGGCTAGTGATAAAATGAATTTTAGCATGAGTTTTGTCACTCACACATTGGGTCAAGTTTGAGTCAAAATTTTACTCAGATCCTACATTGATGCCTAGTCTCTTGCCCATGAGTAGAGCGAACGAAAGGAAATATAAATATAAGACATATAAGACAATTATTCTTTTAATCCATAATCCCAAAAGTGGTCTTGTTTGCCAAAAAAAAAAAAAGATTTTAGGTTCAAAATTGACATGCCCATTTGACAAAACCAGAATCTAGGTCCAAATTTATACTCCACACATGATTATGTTAGATGCTACAAATGTTCATTTACAAATCATCATTAAATAACTTTGATGTCTCAAATATCATCAATAGACTAAAAACATCTCCTGTGGCACCCTAAACAATAATTTTTGGATGAAATATAGTTAAGCTTATGCCAATTTGGGGTCACAAATTGGCTTTGCACCATTATATGCCCACAAGATCTAATGCCTGCATAGAATAGGTATAACAATTGCTCCCAATTGGTGAGATGGAATGATTGGTTTAGGTGTTTTTATTTTAGTAAGTTTTCACCTTTTATCATTTCAATTTTCATTTTTATGGGTGTGCATTGGAAAACAATAAGCAAGCCATTTTAGATGTGAGAAATATTGTTGGAGGTCAAAATAAAGGATATGGGTGGAGCTGCTTTAACATTTTAATAATCCAGTTTGTATTTGACTTGAGAGTAAAAACATTTCTATTATTTAGAACTATTCTGAAAATATATTGAGTTCATATTTACATGTATGTGATGTAATGGATTTGGTACAACATGCATGTCAGTAATATATATGTGCAAAACTGCCATTTCTCTGCATTCAAAAAAATCACTGAAAAGGAGGAAAGTAAAGCACATGTGCTATTCAATTTTGAGCTGAAAAAGACAATGGAGCAATGTCAATTATATAGAAACACAATCAAACTAGTGATTCTTCTTAAAAGCAATTATAATTGGTATATTGAAAATAATTTACAATTCTTTACATATGTGAAATGGGAGAGAAATCACAGGCCCATAAGCAATTGTCTAAGAGTGTAAGTAGTTCATTGCATTTCATGTTCTATGGGTCCATGGAATCCCTCACAAACATAACTTGGTCATTGACCTTTCTACAAGACCTACACAAATTTGTCCAAAAGTGACACAATTTATGGAATCTCCCAACAAAATAGCCAACTTTGATTGACCAAATGATACCCTAGTTCTTCCTAGTCCTATTTGTGCCCTATCCTACACACACCTGAAGCCCTTAATTTAAAACCCAATCCAAGAAATACTGCATGTTCAAAGAAGGGGGTGACAAAGGAGAGGATATATGCACAAGTTTTTAGGGGGAGAAAATTGGACACATGTGTGCAATGAGGATGGTTAAGAACTAACTCTAGTTAGGAACCACTTGATCTGCTTCATGATCAATGGGTATTGGGGAATATGCATGCAAAGAGGATCTGTGAGGGTTACAATGCACAAAAATACAAGTCAAGGCTGATGAACAAAAACAAGTTGATTTGAGTCTTGATCATGAGAACCACAAAAAATTCCAAGAGATTTTGGCAAGTATTAACAATCTCCAATGTGGATGATGCTTCTTCCTTTCATATTGGTGAAACTAACCCATGCAACCCATGAGCATGGGTCACCTTAAGCTTGGAGGAGAATTCTTAGGAGTGTTTTGTTTTTTAGGTTTTGATTTTGGTGGTTTTACTCTTTGATTCAGAGGCCCCCACCCAACAGGTGCGAAATTCTTATCCGCCTTCTCTTTGACTATGGCAATGCGAGCATTGGGTCCTGGAAGGTCGAAGGTTACACCCGTTACGGTGGGAATGATATTCTGTAACAAGTTAGGGTTAGCAATACCCTTTTGGTTGATTTGAACCACTTTATATGCAAACCCTTTCCCAATCTTGGGAAGCCCTGTCCATGAACAGGTAATAGTGAGGTCAAAAAAATTACTGGGAGTGAGCCCAACGACCGCAAAATCACATATGATAATTAGTTGCAAGAAATTTGTGGCTTGAGTTATTGATGCGGTGCCATTGGGTGAGAGAGGGGAAAATTTAAAGCATCCGGAAACAATTCCAAAATCAGTTGCACCTCCTTGCCTCACAGTAAGAGTGGCATAGAAGTTGCCCAATTGGCTCGTAAAGTAAAGAGGCCCAGCTTGAGGGTTAATTGAAGTAGGAGGAGTTCTAAAATTCAGTGCTCCCACACTAAATGAATTCCTTGCAATTATAGTCGGGAAAATGAACTCATTGTTATGATATACCATTTGGGCAAGCCAAATAGGGATTATGGAAGCCCGGTCCATAATAGCTTGGCTTAGGGGGATAGAGCTTTTGAAACACTTGAGTTTGGCAACTTTCAAGAATGCATCACCAGCATCAAGGAATGCATCCAGTGGGTTGTTGGACCCCATGCTTGTCGGGACTTTGATCCCGTATGTTGCCACTTTCTCAAGCTTCAAAAGGAATATGTGAAGTGCCGTTTTGAATAGATTGAAATTCAAGTTTGCGGGTCGGTCAATGAGTTTGGAGTATATGCTCGCAATCAAAAGAGCTATGTTTGGTCCCAACCCAGATTGCACTGCATCTCCTTGGCTAGCTGGAGGGTATTGTGGGTCATTGAACTCAATTGTTCTCAACATGTCTTGAATTATTTGCTTATTGCCACCTCCTCCACAACCACCTGCAGATCAGGTTAGGACCTGTTTAATTAAAAAAAAATTCCTTGAATTTTTTGATAGAAAAAATTATTTTCAAAAAAATTGCAAAATTAGTTGACCTTACACTACTAGCAAACCAACAGTCAATACCAAACCAACACTGGTTCGTACATTTGGACTTTCTTTTGAGCTTTTGAGGTGTGTGGTACTCTTATATTATGAAGACTTTCAATAGCAAACACTTTGTTATCCAGTCCTGAGATCCATATAGTTGTGAGGACATATTAAAGCTATCCATAAAGTGAGCCTCAGTTTCGGCCTCATTTTGGACCTCACTTTGCCATCTCATCCTCAGTATTAGTTTAGGAGTTTTTGGAGTTTGTCAAAAAAAAATTGAGGATCATTTTTCTTAAGCAATGTTCTAACTCAGGAGGTGTGAGCTATGGACATATTAGCCATTGAGTTCTATGAGTTATGACTAACCGATTAGCTTTGGAAAGACTGAAATTGCATAGGCCTCCATACTTATGAGGGCCCGATAATACATTCCTTTACCAGCAAATGCATAGTAAGTAGCCATCAAAGAAGGTATGCCCGACTGTGGAGGCTTCATCACCACAATTGGGGCGAACTCGAAAAGTGCACCATATGGGGCATCATTAGGCATGAATCGAACACACCCCGGGTTGATAATATAGGCCTGAAAGGTTACAACTCCTGGCAATAGCACAATATTGCTCACCTTGTTTTTGAGTGATGCGGGTTGAATTATGACTTCTGTCAAAGTATTTGCCTTTGGGTCACTGATCAAGTACCGGAATTCATACCGTAATGCACCAATCAAGTCACCCCCGGGAGTCCAACCGTAAGCTTGGAGGGAGTATGTGGTCAAGCCCGCAATATTTTGATTTTCTGGCTCTGAACTCAATTCCACCATTCCACCTAATAGGGGAGATTTTCAGTTGGATTAACTCCAAAACAAAAAACCTCTAGTATATAATTTGTTGTTGTCCCTGGGTTTTTATTATTATTTAATGTGTACATGGAATTAATGTCTATGCTATAACATCACCCTCTAAAATATGCGATATAACTGAAGTGTGAAGGTCCAATCAGGAAGAGACATGTCACCGAGTCAGCCACTAAGTCCAGGTTACGGATATCAATTGTGCCAGAAAACGGAGATGAGCCAAACCTACCTGACGGTTCCGGAATTGTTGTAACTTGCACCGAGGCGCTTCCAATGCCTGAAGGATTAGTAGCTGTACATGTAAATGTGTAAGTTGCACCTGGGACTAGTGTCAAGGGTGAAATTCGCAATGCATGTTCGTGTAATCGTAGCACCTGGTGAAATAAAACCAGCAAAGAACCCGACATTTTACATGCAGTTATTTATTTGTTTCCAAATCTTTTGAGAATCGTGGTTATATATATCAGAGAGTTGGTTCTTTGATTGATAGAAGTCATGGTTATGAACCTTATAAAACTGTCCTGATAACCTTCTGAGGTCCATTCTGATCTATGATAACCACACAACATTGGTTTGAACACAGGGAACGACCATTGGGAGCACAGTGAACCAATATTTGTAATGACTTGGCAGCTTCAACACTAACCATATTATTCATAAAAATGTTGAAAATTTCCAAAAATATTTTTTCCCAAATATTTTTTTTGGTGAAAAGAAATAAAGAATATTTTGGAATATTCAAGAACATTTTATTTTTTGACATGAAATCTTCAAAATGAGTCACCTAATTATTTGACAGACATGTGTTGAAGCTGCCCATGTACTATGAAAGAAAAATAGAACTCAAAGAGATGAATCCATGAAACAAGTGAAAGACGACTCTCACCTCCATTTCAGCAATACTACGCTGGTCACCGGGGGACATGATATGCCATTTGTACGACCCTAGGCCAGGTGTACACATGACCTTCAACATACGGGATGGCGAAATACCGAGTCCCAGGACTTCTGCTTGGTTATTCACTGTTGTGACTATGGTCATTGCCAAATTCGATGCCAAAATGGTTGCAGTTGCCGTTGCCGCATACCGGCTTGCATCTGTGTATGGGGCTCGTGCCACCTACACCAGGAAACTTATTTAGTTGTAATAAGAGCACCTCCACTCACATCCCCTATTTGGGCCTCTACCAATATTTATTCCAATTTAACATAAGAAAATTTCAAAAACATAGAAAAATCTCTAGATTTTTAGAAATGTGGTTCAAGTAGGTAGCCAAAAATATACAAAGATTTTTTTTCCTTTTCATATTTTTTTAATAGTCAAATTTGGCTAAAGCAGCTTATGATGATCATCACCTCAGCTACATCACAAAATTGGAAAAAAAAAAACAGGGGTACACACTACATGGGTGACATCATCAAAATCACATGAATTAGATAATTTTAAAGAAATGTTCCACTTCCATCTCCATCTCACCATTACAGTGAACACATAAGACATTTGGTCTTGTAAAAGTGATGATGGAATGAGAAGGATGCGTCGGCTAGCGCCAGTTGACGACGGATACAAGTCCGAATTATAATAATTTGTTAACACAATGTTATTACAACTCCAAGTCAATTCGTAAGCTTGAAGTTGGTCTTGAGTAGCATCAACCGAGTCATCAGGGTCATATACACTCGCCTCTAAATACAGGTCTTCCAAAGCATTAATTGTCCTATCCCCACCAACAATTGTAATGAATAGAGGAGATGGAGTGGCACGAACGGCGACTGATGCTGTTGACGAGAGTAAGGGGAACCCTGCGAGCCACACTTGAACTTGGAAATTGTACAACAACCCGGGTTTGAGCAAGTTCCCCGGGATATTTAGGCTTCGGGCATTCCAACCCACATCCTCAAGGTCTAGGATTGTAGGCCCGGTTTGTGTCCACTGGTATGATAGAAAAGCAGCTACGGTGTTGCTATTGCTCTCCTTTACTTCTGTGGATGGTGGTGCATGGCAAAATCCATCCCGTTGTATGGTCAACGGATTCGGCATGTGTGCATGGGCCTCTAATTCGATCATATCACATCTCATTACCTCAAGAATCGGCCTGTTATCATTTATTGATACCTATGACAAAGATGTCACCGCAACATGTTAGTACCAATAAGAGGGAGCTGAACACGGAGAATGGCAAAACTTAGGGTTAGGAGTTTAGGGTTTAACTAAAACATCAGTTGTAAGTGTGTTGGGAGCTTTTGGAATACAGATGATGGGAATGGCTTTGCAATTTCTTGAAGAACATGATTGGGAAATATGGAAAAATCTATGTGAAAAAAATTTGGGCATGAGGGCAAGAGAAGACCAACAAAAAGGCAAGGCCCGAAAAAAGAAAAAAGAAATGGTTATTAGTGATTGCAAAGCAATATGTATAGGGTTTGGGTTTTGTCAAATCAAGCAAGCCTAAGGCACATGAGTTTCAATACTCATGTCCTTAACTAAGAGTGAATTTTGTCCTAGGGTCACCATAATCTTCTATAGTGGAAGAAAAACTACTCAAATTCCCATGAACTTATTTGATGTCACCTTATGAGTAAGTAAAGGTTCTTCGTTATTCTTCTTGTACAATGTAGATCAAAATCAACGTTTTAAGGTGGTGAGGGAATTACGCCCCATAAGGCGTCCTGAAATCACACTATGCACGTCTTTGCTGAGGTCATTATGCAAAGGAGGAAATAATTATGGTCTCTTGTGGGAATGAGATTGCCCCTACTCCTTGAGAGTGGAAGGGATCCTATGTCACTTGTGGCATAGGATCCGTCCTACTCTCTCGAGGAGTAGCATAAGACCTTTCCCACTCATGGGACATAGGCTTCAGAACCGTCCTGTCCTACACCTTAGGATCTCTGAACATTTTGGATCATGATAAGATTCATCTTGTGTGTCACAATGTGTAATGCTCATAGGTGGGGACATTCTTAAAATGATTTTGAAGGGTAAGTCTCATTGTCCAGTCCTGCATCTTCAGAGTGTCCTCACCCTAACGGTTTTTCTCTAAGCTTCTACGACTCCCATGGATTGGAGATTCTGAAATCTGGCGAATAGAAAATCTGAAAAATACTTTTTTGTTGCCAATTTCAAAAAAAAAAGAAAAAGAATTAATGGGTCAAAATTTTCACCTCTAAAATACCTCAATGGGTATCAATGTTTATTTTTTATGTCTTCAGTATTGAAAATTTAACGAAATTTGACCCGAAAATAGCAATTTTAGTTGAATTTACACTTCAAAAACAAAAAAATTCAGAATTTTCTTAATTTCTTTTTCAAAATACATTTACGAAATATCTCCAGTGCTTTATATCTAGAATAAGGACCAGTGTTGGGTGGTTCTCTGGTTTTGTCAATTTTACGGTTTTGAAATTTTTGATTTTTTTTTCTTTCCACCCTAGGTTCGAGGTTTTTGAAAAAAATTCAGAATTAAATAATCATTGATTTTGAGGTTTTGAAAAAATTTCAAAAAAATAGGTGAGTTTCCTGAAAGTAGCAGCAAAAAGAACTTATGATTTAGGGTAGGTTCTTTGATGACTTCTCGGAGCATTTTGAGAACCGTTGTTAACAGGTCCTCAAACGTCAAAACCGGTTCTTTGATTTTGGAAAACTGTCAGTCAAGTGTCCTTATACCTAACCCTTACCAGCTATTTCTAAGAAGAGAGAACCACCTATCACTAATAAGAACCAAGTAGGGGGCTGTTTTGGCAATGAAGGCCCCACATGAGGTAGGAGCCAAGCAACGGACCCGAGTTCTCAGACCCTTCAAGGTCCTTACCAGGAACAAAGAACTGGGAGAATTTTCCTTTCATAATGAAAGTCTGATTTTCATTTAAGAGAGAGGATTGGTGCCTTAGGCCTAAGGTTCCTCAACCATACTCATGAGGCTCCAACCTCTCTTGAGGCAGAAATTTTATGGAGGGTATGGAACCCTACACTCACAACAAAAGAAATATTCTGTGGGTTCTTTATGTGTAGGGTAAAGCCCTAGGGTGGGGCCATTCTCAAAATAAGGTGCCTAGGACAAGGTGATAGCAGAGTCCAGCCCTGAATTTCAGGAAGGCCCTCACCCTGGGGCTTTACCCATTCTAAAGCCTGAGGCAAAGGTAATTTGAACCTTAACATTTGAAGATCATGAGGCATAGGAGCATTCTTACACCTACTCTTTGAAAGTGGAAGGGATCTTACACTTACAACATAAGCATAATTTCACTTCCATTCGTAAAGAGTATCCATAAAGTACTCTCCACATGTACTTAGGAATTTTCTTGGAGTGCTTTAAATATAGGAGAGGGGCCTGTACTCAGGCCCTTTTGTGATTTGAGATCTGTGCCCAAGGCCAGTAAGCCGAGGGAACAGGTCGAAAATCACGGAAGGGCCTGTACTCAGGTCCTTTTCCTATGTAAAGCAGAGAGCTGAGATTTTTTCACTTTTTAGAAATAGTGAGAGGCTGGCTGGCACCTTCTGCTGGTCAGAAGATCCCAGTGCAGCCTGATACCTTCCAACGCAGAAGATCCCGCTTGCTGAAAACAGCAGGTTTCTTCAGGCAGGTAAGGGAGCTTGAAATACAAAGGAATAATCTAGGCAGTGCTTTACATTTGCCACAAAGAGGCTTTGTATGTCCAAGACTCCCCTATACATCAGTAGGAGTAGTGAATTATAACGGACCTGTGGAATGGAAGTTTGCACCGTTTGAACTGTCAAAGATGCAGTGGAAGTCATTCCGAGAAAATTTGTCACTACCACTTGGAATATATACACTTGGTCCGCACCTAATGTACCGGCCCCAATAGTGACTGTCATCTGCGATGGAAGTTCAGCAAGGAAGTTCACTACATTCCCAAGCCCATAAGGATCATCACCACTGCCCTCTACACTGAAAAAATATGACATGGGTCGTCCAGCTGACCCACTTGATGCGGATGCATCAAGGGTAAGGTTATCGCACACGTTCGTCACAATTGGGCCCTGTAGCACAGCAACCGGAGGCGGACTGAAATTCGAAATCCCTAAAGGAACCCAACCAGTCACAGGAACCGATGTGTCATCTTGGTTGAAAATGCCCGAAGAGATGGACACAAGGTCACCCACTCCCCAATCTAAGGACATGATAGTTGCATTGTATCCGAGTTGAATCATTAGGGTTGTTGCATCCTTGAACACACAATTGGGGTTAATGCCAATCATAGCCATAGACAGTGGGTCTAGAGTGTTATTACACCGCTGCCATCCAAGTCGAGGATTATCTAATCCGACATAGCTTGAGTATCCGGCATCGGTTGTCAAGTCGAAACTCACTGCAATGCTACCTAAGTTCTGAGACATTTGGGCACTCAATACAATGGGCGTGGTTGCCGGAAGGACTTGAATTCCATAATATTGAATCATTGTGTTCGAGTCCCACATTATGGTCATGTTGATCTTTCCATACGAAGTGGGAACAAATGACACTTGACCGGTTGATGTAGCATTCACGGGTACACACCCAGTGGAATCCGTTCCGAACACTCCAATGGCAGCGGCTGATGTGCATGGTGAGGAAACCGATGCGGCATAATACTCAAAATTTGAAGATGTTATCATCACAAGAGGAATGGAATAGTTAGGGTTACTAAAGGCATCCACGGCGGTGATCGTAAAACTTGCTAGCATTCCGGCTATGAACACTTGTGATGAGATCGATGTTACAGTCATGTCGAGGGCAATAGGACCTGGCCATACATCAACTTCCCATAGATTTACAGTTGGTCCGTTGTTGCGACTCGAGCTATCACCAACGAGAATCAAGTAATGACCCACCTTGATGGGTGTGAAATAAACCATAAATTGACCTAATGTGTCATTCGAGGGTAAAATCATAGTCCCATACTTGGTCATAGTAACATTGTTTTGGAACACACAATAAATGCTCCCCGGATTGAGTATAGGGTTTTGGTTCACATCACTTGCTGAGATGAGGAAGTTAGTTGGAACGCCAGCCGTCATGGGATAAACGGTATCAACCATAACCAAGTTGGGTAGATATAGAGGCCCAGTTGATACGGAAATCTGGACGGATGTAACCCACAGTGTGTTCAAGTAAATCGTCACGTTCAAAAGACCAACAAACATGAGCTGAAAGCTGATTCGGTAAGTCAAGTCATACCTATTAACTCCGTAAATGGTCGACCCCAAAACTGTACTCGAATGTGCTTTGGTTAATACGACACTAAACAAATCAGTCGTATACGAGTTGTAAATTTGTGGGTTATGGTATTGGTCATAAGCTTGCATTATAAATTGTACCCATTGTCCGACAATCATTTGTGTCGGGTTAATTTTACTCAGTAAATTACTCGAAACAATGACCGAATTAGGTGCATACGATTGGGCTGGTGCAAGATAAATTGTGAACCCACTATTGCTCACTGCACTCCACACCCCGCCGGTTGCCGGAGATGTAACCGTCACATATAAGTATCCACTTACCGTAACAAATGGGATGACAAAGATGAATTCCCATCCTCCTTGTACGGTTGTCACATTTATGGGAGGTCCACTACCCCCTTGCACCGTTACAATGAAAAACGGGTCCACAACACTCGGGTCTGGGGTTGTGATGATGGTTCCGTAAATGTCCCGGGGTTGAACCCAGAAGAATATTCCAGCAGTTGAAGTCCCGACTGTAGCAACAATGGGGACATCTGTCATAACTTCAACTTGATCCGGACCCAAGATTGCACAATTACTAACAAAGATAGGACCGGCGAATTGTGTTACTGCAACAGAATATGAAGTATTTCCGACCAAACGACCATTGAAAGTAGTGCTTAGTGTGAAGGATGAATTTGTGGTATTTGCCGGATAATATGAGAGCATTACAACGCCAAGGGTAATGTATCTTTTTACTGTTCCACTTGGTGCTACGTCCGGGGGGTCAAAGGATACTCGGAAACCACGTGCAACATTGTCAGGTATAATTGTTCCCAAAGTATCCCTAATTCGGATGAAGAAATGTGTATATTCGCCCGGAACTGCTCCAACGATTCCAGGTCCCCATATGTCAAAGTATAGGGGATCCGGCGGAAGGAACCCAACCCTTGCAGTATTTGAAGATCCTGTTGAAGTGAGAACATCGGAACCGCCAAGCTTGAAATTAACAAAAACAGCCCCAGCAATAATCGGGGTGAAATAAACGGTATAGTACCCAGTTGTTGGGCTGAAATTCACTCCCAAGCTTGTTGATGTCAATGTTACGGTGCGGGGTGGAACTTCCCAACTAACAAAAAATAAGGTCAGGCTACTTGTGTCAAGAAGTCCATTTGACATTATATTGTTCGCATTCTCATCAAAAAACTGAATTTCCAATGCGGATTCATAACTCGCTGTGTACCAACCGAAGCTAACAATCGCCACTGCCGGAGCACCGGCCACAATTATTAGTGTACCTGTATAAAAATTCCAATACTCATTAAGTATTCCTTGCAATTCATAGGGCCCACTCGCAAGGATTACGAAGGTGACATCGTAAGTTCCATCATTGTTATCTACAATTACCATGGAATCATTCTCTGTCCCGAAGGTGGTTCCATAAGTAAGAAGTAGGGCCTGGCTTCCGGTTGTGAGGGGGTGGCCCGCAATGTCCCTGGTCACAATGGTACCATGTCCAAGGGAACCAGCAACCGTATACGGGTTATCAAGTGCAAGAGTAGTTTGGCTAAAATGTGCAGGGCCAAGAAGGGATGTAATCATCCCCGAGTAGACCAAGTTTGCATCGGACATAATCTGAACAAATGTGTCATTCATGCACATAAAGCCATAACCGTATGTTCCGTTCCCCAATGATACCATAATATCAAGTATTGCCTCGTCTGGAAAACCGTCAATGGACATGAAAATATGAAACACATCCTCATATGTCGTCCGAATGTTTCCATAGGCGTCTCGAGAGACAAGAGTGATGTTTTTATAGCTCATAACTGTGCATGGAGCTAATGATTCCTCATCAAGTGTACATTTCGAGCTTACAGGTGGCCCGACATTAACAACAATCTGGAATGGGGAACCCACAATGTTGATGCTCGCTCGTTGGATGAACAGATTATACATACCGGCTTTTGTTGGTGTGTATTGCACCAAGAAAATATTCTGAGAGATGTGTAGTGGGTAACCCGAGTCGGGAATTATGACCCCGGATTGGTTCAAATTTTCACCCCAGACTTCAAAATAGGCCTGATCTATGGGACTGGAATTATTTAGGTAGTCGAATGCTTGGATGGTAAATGTAGTGGGAACTCCCGGGAACAAAGGGATCCCTGTTGTGCCCACTCCATCACCTGCTGCTATGCAATTTGCTCCACTAATCAACCCTGGCCCAACTTGGACTAGTTGTGATTTTATCATGTTGGTTCCTGAATAAATGTTAAGCATGTACCAGCCGGGCATCACAAGCCTGTAAGTGCACACCACACCGGGCAAAGAAGATGTGGATGTTGTGCAATCGGCCGAAGTTGATGCAATGGCATTTGTTCTGTCCGAGTCGAGCAATAGTTCGACAGAAATGTTGGCCGTTGAAATGTCTTGGGAGTTGGTAATTGGGTTGTTTAAGTAGTCATACAAACTAATCAAAATAGAAGCCCACTGTCCAATCATAGGTGATGTTGCCCCTGACCCAGTCACCTGCCAAAAGTATTTTATTGTGCATTTTGTTGTTTCATGCCCTAAATGACCATATAACAAAAGTTTGTTTGTTTGCCAAAATTGTATCCAAACCATTGATGTTGTTCACGCGTAAATTTTGTTCTATGCTCTACTAGGGCCCTAAGAAGTAAAGTGTAGAGTAAAGAGCCCTAGGGTAGGGCCATTCCAAAATCAAAGGGGCTGCCTAGGACAAGGTGGTAGCCAAATCTGGCCCTACATTGTGCAAAGCTACCCCCACCATAGGACTTTACCCATAGTAAAGCAAAAGATGAATGTTATCATGAACCTAAACATACATATATCAAGGGGTGTAGGATGGGTAGGAGTCTTTTGTCTACTCCTTAAGAGTGGGAGGAATCTTATGCTTACGCCTTAGGATTGGGAGGGATCTTGCACATATAATTAGAAGTAAGATCCCTCACACTCTTAAGGAGTGGATACAAGAACCCTTGTCTTTTCTTCAAAGGACATTCATGGATATAAGGTGCCACCCTCCATATACACTTGGAAATTGCTTTACATCTTCATTGATGCCAATATTATTGCATAGTATATATAGGGTGCAAGTGAGGCTTTTTTTACAAACATGCATGCCATTATATAATCCTAAAGTCCCAATTTCTAAATGGTTGGTTCATCACAACCTGTTGAATAGGTAGCTCTAATTGTTGGGAAAGAGATATTCACAAGGAGTTAACTATCAGACAAATTGTTATAGTTTTGAATTTTTTAGGAACACAGTTGTTTGCATTCAATTTTGACATATTGAAAATTTGAAAAAAAAAACTTAGAAAAATTATTTGAATTTACACTAGAAATACACATTTATCCTAGAACTTCCCAGTCTTTTTGGTCCAAAAAATAACAAAATTTGTTGAAGAAAATCATTGTTTAGGAACTTAATCCAAATCTACCCGAGGTTACCACTATCTAACTATGTTTAAATATGTAGCAAGACAGTCAAGCGTTATACAGTTCACATAACAATTGGACCTCATTTCTCCCCCTGTCTGCTGGTCTTATATACCCACTTTCACCATTAAACCAGTTTGAACTTTGAAGTGTTACATTAGGAACTCCAAAACTTGTTGTACATAACATCCATTACATTTACTTTACTAATCCATAATATGGGTTAGTGTCCTCATTAAATAACCCTATAAATATTGAAAAGACCGTTTTTTTCTTGTTGAAAATGTGATGAAAACTGTCATAATTTTGGCAAGATAAAATATGAATAATTTGACTAATCATATGTCAATATTATTAGACTATTCTAAAACCAAAAAAAAAAAAAAAATTCAAAACTTCAAAATTAATTGTTTTTTTGAAAAAAAAAATTTTTTATTTTTTTAATTTTGAATTTTAATCTTAGTTTAATAAACTTACTTTTTTTCATTTA
>Ga0116227_10000899_pt1 | contig 62532 bp, 65 predicted proteins | sample S1TSphgellanicum_FD_89693 | JGI IMG/M metagenome (GOLD analysis project Ga0116227, IMG submission 89693) | Host-associated microbial communities from peat moss isolated from Minnesota, USA - S1T2_Fb - Sphagnum magellanicum MG | ecosystem: Host-associated > Plants > Peat moss > Unclassified... | reverse complement strand
CGTAATCCCGGACTGGACGTGGTGACTGCCAACGCTAAAGTAACCGACGATGCCTGCGATGGCAACACCGGCAGCATAACCGGCATTGGTATAACCGGCACAAGCCCCCTATCTTATTATTGGATGGATGATAAAAACAACATCGTAAGCAATGCTTTAGATTTAAAAAATGTTAAAGCCGGGGCTTATCTGCTCAATGTAAAAGATGGCTCGGGCTGCCAGGAGGGTGTCGCTTTTAATATCAACAGTTCAACCCTGGCGTTAACGGCGCCGGTTGTTAAAGAGATTCAATTATGCAGCGCGGGCGATGCCGTAATCAACCTGCCCGGATTAACTTCAGGCTACGGATATCGTTTATATAATAACCTGACTGATAACCAGCCTGCCGATGTGAGTATAACAGGCAAATTCAAGATTAAAGCAGCTAAAAGCCGCAGTTACTACGTTAGCGTGTACGCCGGTAATTGCGAGAGCGGGAAAGCCGAAATTAAGATAAGTGTAGGCATCAGTTTGCAAAATCTGGTCAATACGTTTTCGCCTAATGGCGATGGGATCAACGATACCTGGAAAATTCCGGGGATTGAAAATTACGCAGGCGCCGTTGTACAGATCTTTAACCGCAGCGGCGATAAAGTATTTAACGCTATCGGTTACGAAACGCCTTTCGATGGCAATTATAAAGGTAAACCTTTGCCCACAGGTACGTACTATTATATCGTCAACTTAAATTCGGGTTGTAGCTTGTTATCGGGTAATTTAACTATTATCCGTTAACCCTAAATCAAGGGGCTTGTTATGAATCCAAATTGCGTTTTATTATGACAATGTCTTAACGATCAATCAACAAGAAATTAACCATAGTTTTTTGTAATTTAGTAAAAGTTAACTGTGTCTATGATCAAGCGCTTATTGCTATTTGCTTTTATATTATTATCTGGGCTTACAAAGGTGTGGGCTGATAATGGTACAAAACGGGCAAAAGCCGGTGAAATAGACGATTCAAAATTAATAGTCGCCGACGATACCTGTAGCAAAAATAGAGGATCAATTACCGGCCTTGCAGGCAATTCTAACTTAACTTACCAGTGGCGAAACTCATCTGGTACCTCTATTGCTACTACCCTGTCGGTAAAAGACCTTGCCGGTGGTGAATATACACTCACCTATTTTAACAGCGCTACCAGAACTACCGGCACTTATGGGCCTGTTATTGTAAAATCTTTTAGTACGCCTGTTTTTGACCGCACCGGTTTAAAAATAACAGCTACCACCTGTGGTAAAAACGAAGGGGCAATTACAGGGTTAAAAGTAATCGGATCGCGAAACCTGAGAACGCTATGGACTTCAGATTTCGACCGCTCTAAAACCTACACTACGCTTAACCTGGTTAACGTGCCGCCCGGCAAATACGAGCTTATTATAGCTGATGACTGTGCCATAGCAAAAGGGGGCATTTATACTATTCCATCCATTGGTGGTATCGACCTGGATACCTCGAAAGTGGCAAAGGCTAACGAAACCTGCGGGCAAAAAAACGGATCGATTACCGGGTTAAGTATCAGGAACCGAACTTTTAACGAAGTAATTTCGTGGAAAGATTCCCGGGGCGCCGAAGTTAGCAACACACTTGATGTAAAAAACCTAACCAGCGGTTATTACACATTAACGGTGGTATACGATAACCTGTCGTGCCCCATAACTTACGGCCCCGTATACCTTAAAAATGACGGTGGCCCGGTTATAGATGAATCAAAAGCATATACGCTCCTCGCCAACTGCATTTGTGATTCGGGTTCTATATTAGGCATCACCGCTAAGGGTACTGGTAAATTAACCTACGAGTGGATCAGCAGCCAGGGGTACACAGCATCAACAGATCTTGATTTTAAGCGCGCTAAATGCGAAGCTTACATGTTGAAAGTAACCGACGAGAGCGGTTGCGGCTCGGTGTATTCGGCTTTATACAGGGTATCACGGCCACCGCTTAGCGGAGACAATACCAGCCCTATAGCCGATTTTAGTAAGATGGTAATTACCAAGGGTACATGCAGTACTAATGCATCGGTAACAGGCATGACCTGGCAATGCTACTCAAACTGCCATTGGGAGGATGCTCAGGGCAATATCTTAACCCGTGGCTTTGATTTGATTGATGTACCCAGTGGCGCTTACCGCTTTTACATAGAAGACCCCTGCGGCCATAAAAGAGATGTAGATTTTGATTTAGGCCCCCGGCCGCTCAAGTTTGCCAATTATGAGGCTGTTGTAACTAATATTTGTGGTACAGCTACAACGGGCTCCCTAAAAATAGTTACCGGCGCAGATGTGGTTAGGGTGCGCTGGGTTAATGCGGCCGGAGCCCAGGTTGGCGAAGGAAATGAGATTACCGGGTTGCCAGCCGGCGAATATCATGTGTTTTTAACCAATTATTTTGGTTGCGAAGCAGATTTTAAAACCTATACGATAAAAAAAGTAATGGCCCCGCAAATTACCCCGGGGTCGGCATTGGTTACTAATGAACGTTGTGATTCAAAAACAGGCAGTATTAAAAATATTAAAGTTACGGGCGGGGTACTGCCTTATCATTACAACTGGCTTAATAGTGCCGGCAAAGTGATTGATACCTTGTTAGATGTTAAAGGCCTTAGCGCGGGCACCTATACGCTGGTTATCAGAGATTCGGGCGGGTGCACCATTTCAGGGGCTGACTATCAGATTATTAACGATACCGGCGATTTGCCACTACTTGTTATAGGTACTATCAACGTTTGCGATCCCGGCGATGTGGTGATCTCGGCCGGCCCCGTAGCAGATGGGTACAAATACCGTTTATACGAATCGGCCACCAGCCCGGCGCCGATAGCCGAAGAGGCCAGCGGAAAGTTTAAGGTGCAGGTAGATGCTGATCGCTCGTTTTTTGTAAGCCAGGCCATAGGCACGTGCGAAAGCGCCCGCACCGAGGTGCATATATTAACCGGGTTAAAGACACCGAAGGTGAACGCCTTCTCGCCCAACGGCGATGGGATTAACGATTACTGGAAAATTCCGGGTATCGAACTTTTTCCTAAAGCCAGCGTAATGGTATTTACACGCGCCGGCGAAAAGGTTTTTGAATCGGTTGGTTACACCACGCCTTTTAATGGCACTTATAACGGGCGGCAGTTAACGCCGGGCACTTATTATTATGTTATTAACCCCAATACCGGATGTAGTTTCCGGTCGGGAAACCTGACCATTATCCGTTAGGACGATGAAAATCGATGCTGACTTATGCGTTTACGAAGACCTCTCTTTTTCATTGTATCCCTGTTACTGATGCTCCGTGCAGATGCCGGACTATTTATGCGCCATGAGCAAGCCGGAGAGATTGATGACAGCAGACTGGCTGTAAAAAATGCTACCTGTGGTAGCAGTAACGGCAGCATAACCGGCCTCACGGGCAGTGTTAGCCAGGTATATAAATGGACAGACGCCGGTGGCAAACAAGTAGGCACGGCTTTAGATTTAACCAACGTTCCCGGCAGCAAGTATACCCTTACCTACACCAACACCGTTACCAATGTTGCCAAAACATATGGGCCTGTAGAGGTTAAAGATTTAGGCGCGCCTATTATAGATGCCACTAACCTTAAAGTAACCGGCAGCAGTTGCGGCGAAAATACCGGTTCAATCACCGGTCTTAAAATAACCGGCACAGGTAAGTTGGCAATAATCTGGACGTGCGATTACTCGCCAACAATAAGCTATTTTACGGCCGACCTGATTAACGTGCCGCCAGGAGTTTACAAACTTTCGGTACTTGATGATGCTAAATGCGCGTTTGCTACCGCCCGCATTGTGGTCCCCGGGGCCGACGTTAATCAGATTATGCTGGATGCCACCAAAGTAGTGATCAAAAATTATAATTGCGGCGGGCTTAGCAACGGTTCAATTACCGGCCTTTCGGTTAAAAATCCATCGCCAAAGCAAAAATTTGCTTGGACAGATGGCGACGGAACTTTATGGAGTCAATCGCTTGATGTTACTAATATCCCGCAAGGATATTACACCTTAAAAATGATGTACGATAACCAATCGTGCCCGCAAACGTATGGCCCAATTAAAATTGTGAATGAAGGCGGACCGACAATTTACGAAGACCGGATATCGACTGTGGGGGCCGATTGTAATAACGAAAATGGCCAGATACTATTGCACAAAACCCCAACCGGCACTGGCATTTTAAAGTACGAGTGGTTAAACACCAGCGGTGGGGTAATAAGTACCGAAAAAGATTTAAAAGGCGTTTCATCCGGGGTTTACCAGTTAAGGGTATCCGATGATAGCTATTGCGGGGTTACGTTATCAAAAAAATACTACGTATCTCAAATAGATGGTTTACGGGGAGGTGCCCCCAATATGCTCATTACGAAAGCAAGCTGCAGCAATTACGGATCCGTTATAGGTTGGGAGTGGGACGGAAGCACGAATTATTTTTGGACTGATGAAGCCGGGAATGTGATTTCGAGAGATTTATATCTGATTAATGCCCCCGGTGGTATCGTTAAATTTAATCTTATCTCGCCGTGTTTGGAACCCAACGGCCAACACTACCAAACAACACAAACTTTTGATCTTGGCCCTAAAATATTACCCGCTCCTACCCTTAACGTCGATATAACCTTTACCTGTATGAACGTTAAAGATGGGGCTATTAAAATCACCAACAGTACGCAATCTACCATCACAAAATATCGTTGGGCAAACGCAGCCGGGGTCACGGTGGGTACCGGGCCACAGATCTCTGGTTTGGAGTATGGCAATTACAGCCTTTACCTTACAGATATACAAGGTTGCGAGCGGCTATATGAAACCTACCTGGTAGTAGGCCTGGTGGTGCCGGAGCTTGTGACTGATACGATAAAAATAACTAAAGACCGCTGTAGCGCCGGTGTAGGCAGTATTACCGGCGTTGGCGTGCGCGGCCGCAAGCCTCCTTTTAAGTTTCAGTGGACCGATGCCAATAATAAGGTGGTAGCTACAACAGCCAAGGCCTCCGGTTTGGTGGCCGGCGATTATTACCTGACGGTTAGCGATGCAGGATCGTGCGGGAGCATACCCCTTAAGTTTACCATTGGCGATACCCAGGAAGATTTACCTGCGCCAATACTTACAGATATTAAACTGTGTGATGGTGGGAACGCCTTTTTAGCCGTGAAAAACGTAAATAAGAGCTATAAATATAATATTTACGAAACCGCGCAAAGCCTCACACCTGTTGACACCCGCGCCGATGGACGGTTTAACATGAATGTAACAACAGATCGCAGTTATTTTGTAAGCGCGGCCTTAGGCATTTGCGAAAGTGCGCGTACCGAAGTTAAAATACAACTGGGGATTAATAAGCTAACTATCCCCAATATCATCACCCCCAACGGTGATGGCATTAACGATAGCTGGAAAGTTGTGAACATCGAAAAGTACCCTGATGCGCAGGTAAATATTTACACCCGCAACGGCCAGCTGGCTTACCATTCGGTAGGGTACACGGTGCCGTTTAATGGCACTTACAATGGCAAGCTTTTACCTTCAGGTACCTATTATTATATGATTGATATTAAACGGCAATGCGCACCTATTGGCGGTAATCTAACCATCATCCGTTAAGCTAAGGCCCGCAGGTACATCTGTATGGTGTTTTCCAGTCCGTAGTAAAGCGCATCGCTTATCAACGCGTGGCCTATACTTACTTCCTGCAAACTGGGGATGTTTTGGGCAAAATATTTTAGATTGTGCAAATCCAGATCGTGACCGGCGTTAATACCCAGGCCTAACTCTTGTGCGGCTTTGGCGGCAGTTATGTAAGGCGCAATAGCCAGTTCCATCCCCTGGTGATAGTGGGAGGCGTAACCTTCGGTATATAGTTCAATGCGGTCAGTGCCGGTTTCGGCGGCGCCTTCTACCATCTTTACATCGGGGTCAACAAAAATAGAAACACGAATGCCTGCCTCTTTAAACATCGCTATCATATCCTGCAGGTAGCTTTTATGGGTAATGGTATCCCAGCCGTGGTTTGATGTAATTTGCCCCAGCACATCGGGTACCAAAGTAACCTGCTCGGGTTTATTAGCCAGTACCAAATCAATAAACTTTTGCTCCTGGCAATTACCTTCAATGTTAAATTCGGTGGTGACAATCTTTTTTAAATCGTACACATCCTGGTAACGGATATGGCGCTCATCGGGCCGTGGATGTACCGTGATGCCCTGCGCGCCAAAGCGCTCGCAATCTTTAGCAACCTGTACCAAATCGGGGTTATTGCCACCGCGCGAGTTACGCAGCGTAGCTATTTTGTTGATGTTGACGGATAAGCGAGTCATAGATTTATTTGCTGTACGGTTAATTATTACAACAACCCAAAACATTAATTGGGTTTACTTTATTTTTGCAATGTTAATATGAAAGTAGCGATAAAACATCTTTTAATCTTCTTTTTACTCTTAGTCGTCAATTTTACGGCTAAGGCGCAGGCCATTTACCGCCATATTAAAAACTACCAGGTTTACTACGGCTGGGCGCACAGCACCCCGCAGGATAAGCTGGTACTACGTCGTTTTGAAAACGATGGTAAAATTCTGTTCCTGATGGTGAATCCGCAAACCCTGCAAACCGAGGTGACGGATAGCGATATTTACCAGATTAAGCCCATGAGCGCTACCGAGGCGCGCAGCTTTTTTAAAAATACCCCCTACCAAAAAGCCCTCAGCAAAGCCGAAAGCCAATCGGTGATGATCCAGGATGCGGGGATAGAGCGTGGCATGCCCAAAGAAGCCGGCATCAGTTTAACAGCCGACCTTTGTCCATCACACCGCCCGTTGGATAAGATCATCTTCACGGATATTTTTAATGAGTTTAGCAAGGTAGAGCGACCGGTGCCTATTGCCCTGTCAGTTTCCGGTATTTGGATGAAACAGCATCAAAAAGACCTGGACTGGCTTAAAATGATGGAGCAGAAGCGCGAGATAGACATTACGTGGATCAATCACTCGTACAATCATCGCGTAAGCAAAAGCCTGCCCCTTAAAGAAAACTTTTTGTTAGAACCCGGTACCGATATGAATTTCGAAGTGCTGGAAACCGAGAAGGCTATGCTGGCCAACGGCTTGACGCCATCGGTTTTTTTCCGTTTCCCGGGCCTGGTGTCTGATCAGCAACTGGTGAATAAGGTAACCGGCTTTGGGTTAATCCCCATCGGTACTGATGCCTGGTTAGCTAAAGGGCAGCAGCCACAGGCCGGGAGCGTTGTGCTGATCCATGGTAATGGCAACGAGCCGGTTGGTGTGCAGGATTTTATTAAGCTGCTAAAATCAAAAGCAAATTCGGTAGCCAATAAGCAATGGCTGCTGTACGATTTGCGCGAGAGTGTGGATGAAGAGTTTGGCGAAGTAAGGCCATAAAAAATCCCCGCCGGGTTGATGAGCGAGGACTTATATAAGTGATAGAGTGTGTGCAGATGAAGATGCCGGCTTAAAAAATACCGCCGCCCATTTTTACAATTTGAAAAGCCTCGTAAGCCATTTTCTTATTGTACTCAAAGGCCAGTGTTTTATGGTTAACCAAATCAACTATGGAACCTACAAAGCAAAGACCAATTGTGAATAGATAAAGTATCCCCATACCTATTTGCCCTACAATAAAGCGCTGAAGGCCGGGTACAATACATAAGCCTAAGATACAAAATAATAACATATCGCTCGGGCTTTTTCGTTTACCCGAATAAATGTTAAAAAAGTTGCGTTTTTGATTCTCATCAAGGTCGGCAGTGGCCTGTTGTAGAAAGCCCATTTCTTCTGGTGTTATGCCCGGAAGCATCATATAGGCGTTTGGTTGCATGTCCATTTTATTTGTTTTTTTGAGTGATTGCTGATGAATTATGATGTAAAACTAAAGTACAATTAAAAAATCACCTACACAATACTGGCAGGCGGTAGCAACTTATCGGTAAACGGAGGAATAAAGGCGGTGAACTAAGCACTTTTATTTCTAACTTCACTTATCCATACAGCTACAAATTATGAAAGCAATTAAACTGCTGATTTTACTTGCGGTGATTACCGGCGCTTCGCAAATAACTTATGCCCAGGCAAAAAAGGTAACCATAACAGGGTCCATTATTAATCTTAATAATAAAATACAGGTAAGCGATGCTACTGAAATGCGGAGCCTAACCCTCCCTAATGATGATCGCACCTTTATCCCGGATGCAGCGGGAAACTTCAGCGTTACTTTTAATTTGAATAAACCGGGCTATTTCCGTATCGGACGCAACTTGCTATATCTTACCCCGGGTGATAAGCTACAGACTGTGTTAGATTTTAATAAACCAATGGCCGCCGTATTTACCGGCTCGGGTGTGGATGCCAATAATTATCTGCGCGGTAACCTGTTTCAGCATGGCGGATCGTATTTAAATGCGGGGCAAAAAATTCAGTCCGATATCCCAAAGACGATAAATACCATTATCGCCTTATCTAAAGTGCGCGAAGCAGAACTGGCCGCGGCAAAAAACATCACCCCCGATTTTAAAAGAAATGAGCAGGCCCGCATTAAGGCGGATGTGATTAACAGCCTGATTATGACAACAACTTATTATCCGTACAAGCATAAAACGCCTAAAGAAGAATTTGACGCGGTTGTTAAAGAAATCAGGATGGCTACTGCTCCCGTTATCGCAACTTATGCTAAAGGACTAATCGATACTAAAAATCTGCAGCTGGATGTGTTCGATCAGGTTGCGGAAGATATCCTGGATAAGAACGACAAATCGCCCCAGGCCGCAACCATAGCCGATTGGATTAAGGCTGCCGATGTGGCTGATAAAATTCAGCATCTGAAGAGTAAAGATGAGGTGATAGCTATGAAACCGCAGGTTGATGCCATTGTAACCCCTGCTTATAAAAACGCAGTAACCGAAACTTATAACAGCCTGATTAAATTTGGTAACGGCGATAAAGCCGTTGATTTTACCGCCATGACGGCTGATGGTAAGAAAATAAAGATGAGCGATTTTGCCGGGAAGATCATATTTGTAGATATCTGGGCCACCTGGTGCGGCCCCTGCATTGCCGAAATGCCCGCTATGGAAAAACTGAAAGCCAAATACAAGGATAACCCTAACGTGGTATTTGTTTCTTTATCTATCGATAGTGATAAAGCTGCCTGGAAGCAAAAATTAGGCAGCCTAAGCCCGGATGGTTTACAGGTAATAGCCGACCGGGGGATGCTGAATGATTATTCGGTGATTGATATTCCGCGCACTATTGTTATTAATAAAGATTTCAAGATAGCCGCCATGAAGGGTAACCTGCCATCGGCCCCGCAAACGGTTAAACTGCTGGACGACCTGTTAACTAAGTAGTGGCATTATAAGTAAAGGTTTAAAACACAGGCGCCGATATAACTAATGGTTTTAGCAGGGCGGATAATCTGTAAAAAACCTGTGAGAGTTAAACATATCGCCAATTACATTGTAACTTACCTGACATTAATCCAAAATCGATTTTATGCTTACAAAATTTTATAAGCCCTTAGTTTTAGGCCTGGCCCTATTATCGGCAGGGACGGCATGTGTAGCCCAAACCGGCGAACCGGTTGAAAAAAACAAAGCCAACAGCGATTACAAACCGGCTTTCCCCGGCCAAACCCGTATTGGCAGTGTTACCAGCAAAACTGCTTACACCGCAACGGTAATCAGCACCGAACTTAAAGGCCCATGGGGCATGCATACCCTGCCGGACGGTCGCCTGCTGATTAGCAGCAAGCCCGGTACTATGCAAATTGTAACTACCGACGGTAAGATAGTTAAGACCATCACCGGTTTCCCCGAAGTGCAGTTTCAGGGACAAGGCGGTTTGCTGGATGTAAACATCGACCCAGAATTTACCAAAAACCACATGGTGTACTGGACCTACGCCCAACCCGGTGAAGGCGCAACTTTAGCGGTAGCCAAAGGCAAACTATCTGCCGATGAAACCAAGCTGGAAGATGTTAAAGTGATTTGGGAAGCTTTCCCACGTTACAAAGGCAGCGGGCAGTTTGGCTCGCGTTTATTGTTTGATAAAAAGGGCGACATTTTTGTAAGCTCGGGCGATCGCAGCGCTAACGATATCCGCGTAAAAGCGCAGGACTTGACGGCTACTACCGGTAAAATCATCCACATTACCAAAGAAGGTAAACCGGTTGCCAATAACCCTTTTATTGGCAAAGGCGATGCTAAGCCCGAAATTTATGCTTTAGGTTTCCGTAACCCGGATGGTTTCTCGATTAACCCTGCGACCGGCGATTTGTGGGAAGCTGAATTTGGTCCCCGCGGCGGCGATGAGATTAACCTGATTAAATCAGGTGGTAACTACGGCTGGCCGTTTGTTACTTACGGTATTGAGTATAGCGGTCAGAAAGTGTATGACGGTATCCAGCAAAAAGAAGGCACAACACAACCGGTTTACTATTGGGATCCGGTTATTTCGCCGGGCTGTATGATGTTTTATACCGGTAATATTGCCGAGTGGAAAAACAACCTGTTGGTTGGCGGCCTGAGCGGACAGCACATTGCCCGTTTAGTAATCGAAAACAATAAAGTAGTTGGCGAAGAGCGCTTATTACAAGACAAAAACGAACGCTGGCGCTGCATGGCCGTTGGTAAAGACGGTAACATTTACGCCGCTACCGATGGTGGTAAATTGTATAAAATAGCTAAACAATAAAAGCTAATTAAGGATAATGAAACCGCCCCGGATCAGCAGATTCGGGGCGGTTTTCTTTACACGGCTTTTGCTTTGTAATATTTTTTTCTGAAATAAAAGGCAAGATTAATCAGGGCAATTAGCGCCGGTACCTCTACCAGCGGACCAATAACTCCTGCAAAAGCCTGCCCCGAATTAATACCGAACACACCAATAGCCACCGCAATGGCCAGCTCAAAATTATTACCCGTTGCGGTGAAGGCAATAGCGGTGCTTTTGCTATAATCAGCACCGAAATATTTGCCAGCAAAAAAGCTAAGTACAAACATAATTGCGAAATAAACTACCAACGGCATGGCAATCAGCAGCACATCAAAAGGGATTTGTACAATTAAATTCCCTTTAAGGCTAAACATAATAATAATGGTAAATAACAGCGCAATTAAGGTTATGGGCGATATAAAAGGAATAAACTTTTGGGTGAACCATTGCTCGCCCTTTAATTTAATCAGCGAGTAGCGGCTGATTAATCCGGCGGCAAAGGGCACTCCTAAATAAATGCCTACACTTTTAGCGATGGCTGCTATGGTGATGTTTACCTCGAAACCTTTTAAACCAAATAAAGGCGGCAGCACGGTAATGAAGACGTAAGCGTAGACACTGTATAACAACACCTGGAATATGCTGTTCAGCGCAATTAAGCCGCCTGCATATTCGCGGTTTCCCTCGGCCAATTCGTTCCATACTACTACCATGGCTATACATCGGGCTAAGCCAATTAATATTAAGCCCTGCATATAGGCCGGGTGATGGTGCAGGAAAAGGATAGCCAGCAAAAACATCAATATCGGCCCCAGTACCCAATTTAAAAACAGCGAAGCCGTTAACACTTTTGTGTCTTTAAACACCTCGCCCATGTTTTCGTACTTAATTTTGGTTAAGGGCGGATACATCATCAAAATCAGTCCCACGGCAAGCGGGATATTGGTAGTACCGCTTGAAAACGAATTGATAAAAACTGCAGACGACGGCACAAAATACCCCAGCCCGATCCCCAGAGCCATGGCCAGGAAAATCCAAAGGGTTAAATACCGGTCTAAAAAGCTAAGCTTTTTCCGCTCGGCAACCGGGGCGCAATGATTAGTGCTCATTAACTTTTCAGATTTTCATTCACGAAATTCTGAATGTATTTACGAATCATCTCGCGTACCTCTCTAAACTGTTCCATAATTTCCTCTTCGGTGCCGCTTGCTTTTGCAGGGTCGGGGAAGTTATAGTGTAATTTAACGGCCTGGGTTGGGAAGTACGGGCAGCTTTCTTTAGCGTTATCGCAAACGGTGATCACAAAATCAAAAGGGATCTCCAGGTACTCGTTAATATTGTTGGATGTATGGTTGGAGATATCCACGCCATCGCGTTTCATAATTTCGATTGCCCGCGGGTTAACGCCATGGGTTTTTATCCCGGCGCTGTAAATGTTGGCCGTACTGCCGGCAAAGTGCCGTAAATATCCCTCGGCAATCTGGCTGCGGCAACTGTTGCCGGTGCAAAGTACTAATACGTTTTTCATGGTTTGTTTAATTGATGATTTAGCAACATCCGCCACCCGGACTGCAAACATTCGCATCCGCCGCCAGGTTAATTAATTGGATTTTGGGTTTTTCGGCCTTGCTCACCGGTCCGCAACTCCCACCGCGACCGGTTGCCTTGCATTGTACAGCATCAGGTCGAAGGTCAACCAACAGGGTATCTCCTTGTATAATAATATCGGCAGGCAACATCTGGCGGGTATCAAAACCGGCATTGCCGAATTCGATTTTTACCTCAGCATCGGGATCTAAAGGCAACGATTTTTCGACCAGGTTAATGATAGACAGCGCTTTGCTTACCTGCATAGATCGCTCATGTTGCTCACCATCCGGTTCATAAAGTTGTATGATGATCTCGGTCCACTTATTCATCACCCCGCCGCAATCTACCGATGTAATTGGCGCCTGTTTAATTTCGGTGATGTGAAAAGAAGGATCGATCAGTTTACTATTTGCATACTGAAATTGCAGGTGTAAATTGGGATTGTTAAGCAGCGTTTCTTTAAAATTTTGCCAGTTCATAACGGTTAATTTATATCGCAATATTACGATGGTTAATGATAAAAATTTTTAACAGCAGTTATTCACATCCTTAAACGATGCAAATAAGTTTCCTAATTTGTTTTGCAGGTTTTTCCAGGCTTGGGCATCAATACAGTAGCAAATACTTACGCCTTCAATAGTCCCTTTAATTAGTCCGGCGTTTTTTAGTTCTTTTAAGTGTTGCGATATGGTGGCCTGAGCTAAGCCAAGCTCATTTACCAGTTCGCCGCAAATGCAAGCCTGGGCTTTAATCAGTTCCTGCAAAATGGCAATCCGCGCCGGGTGAGCAATGGCCTTTAATTGCACGGCCAGTTGGTTTTGCTCATCGGTAAAGATTTCTGTTTTGGTAATCCCCATATCAATCGCAATATTACGATATATTTTGAAAATAAAAGAGCTATTTCTAAAATCCTTAACTTTGTCCCACCTCCGGGATAAAAACCCGGCCCAACAACATGACCAAAGAAGTAGAAATAGTTTGCGCCCCCGAACTGCACGAAGACCAGGCCGAACTTATAAAAATAGCATCCGCTGCCATCCGTACACCGGCTAACCGCATCACCGGTATAAAAATTCTGAAACGTTCTATAGATGCCCGCGGCCGTAAGGTGGTGTACCGCATGCAGGTGAGGGTTTTTATTGATGAACCCTTTAACACCGAAAGCTATACTGTACAATATCCCAATGTTAAAGATGCCAAACCGGTTATTATTGTAGGCGCTGGCCCGGCAGGGTTATTTGCCGCTTTGCAGTGCATCGAGTTAGGTTATAAACCGGTTGTAATTGAGCGCGGCAAAGATGTAAAACAACGCCGCCGCGATTTGGCTGATATTAATAAACAAGGCATCGTTAACCCCGAATCTAACTATTGCTTCGGCGAAGGCGGAGCAGGGACCTATTCCGACGGTAAATTGTACACCCGCAGCACCAAGCGCGGTGATGTAAATGCCGTATTAAAAACCTTTGTAGCCCACGGCGCTACCGAAGATATTTTGGTTGATGCTCGCCCGCATATCGGTACCAATAAACTCCCGCAAATTATCACCGCCATGCGCGAAAACATTATGAATGCAGGCGGCGAAGTACTATTCGATACCAAGGTTACCTCGCTAATTATTGAATTTGAGAAAATTAAAGGGGTAAAAACATCAGCAGGAGATACGATTAAATCCGACGCTGTGATCCTGGCTACCGGCCACTCGGCGCGTGATGTTTTTGAAATGCTGCACCGCCAAAATGTGCTGATAGAAGCCAAGCCATTTGCGCTGGGGGTACGCATCGAACATCCACAAGAGATCATCGACCGTGCGCAATACCATTGCGATATCCGGGGCGAGTATCTGCCGCCATCGTACTACAGTTTGGTAGAGCAAGTAGATGGCCGTGGTGTATTCTCGTTCTGTATGTGTCCCGGCGGCATCATCGCGCCCTGCTCAACCGAGCCTGGCGAAATTGTGGTGAACGGCTGGAGCCCCAGCAAGCGGAATAATCCCTATGCCAATTCGGGCACGGTGGTACAGATTAACCTGGAAGATGTGGCGGGCGACAACGCCGATCCATTCAAACTGCTAAACTTTCAAAAAGAGATTGAGCAGGCCGCCTTCAGAGCGGGTGGCGGCAGTTTGGTAGCCCCCGGTCAGCGTATGGTTGATTTTTGCGAAGAGCGGCTATCTAAAGATCTGCCTAAAAACTCGTACCTACCCGGCACTAAAAGTGTGGAGTTAGTAAACGTACTGCCGGGATGGATTAACGAACGGCTGCGCAAAGCCCTTCCGGTATTCGGCAAAAAAATGAAGGGCTATTATACCAACGAGGCTATTTTGGTGGGAGTAGAATCGCGCACCTCATCGCCGGTAAAAGTACCGCGCGATAAGGAAACTTTACAGCATCCGCAAATTACCGGGCTTTTCCCTTGCGGGGAAGGAGCTGGCTATGCAGGCGGAATTATTTCTGCGGCTATCGACGGCATTAATTGCGCATCGGCTGCGGTGAAATTGATAGCGTAATCGTAACAAAGCGCGTTGGATATCGTCCTAGAAAAAAACATTCGCCATGAACAACCTAAACAACCAGGGAAAAATTGCGATAATCATTTTATTGTTGCTGATGATCGCTTCCACCTTTATTGGTGTACCGCTAAACGGCGGCGCCAAAGGCTGGATCTATCTTTACGATATCGAATATGAGTTGATAAGGGGTTGTTTAAAGGGGGCAGTGCAGGTTTACATGCCCCGGTTTATGATGATACTTTTAGCAATTCAGTGCATAGTACACCTAAGCATTATAGTGTTACCATTTTTAATGGGCAGTAAACGTTTTTTCAGTTGGCTTGTTGCTATTCCGTTACTCTACATCATACTACAGGCAGCAACTTTCTTTTACTTTTTAATTTTACTGATCCCCTTTGCCGTATTATGGATTGTTGCCCTCATCGTCTGGAAAAACAATAGCTAAATGAAAACAGGAGAAAAACTACAACTGGAATTAGAAAAGGTACTATCAGGCCAGCCCTGGTATGGTCCGTCCATATATGAGATATTAGGACGCATCACTTTCGATTCGGCCTACGAGAAACCATCGCATGCGGCGCATAACGTGGCCGAGATTTTACTCCACATGCTCAGCTGGACTGAAGAAGTAATGGACCGCCTGAACGGCATGTCGGCCGGTACACCATCAAGCGGCGACTGGCCCCCTCCCGGCGCACCGGATGAGCAAAAATGGCAGCTGTGGATAGAAGACCTGAAACTGGCCAACGTAAACCTGATGCGCACTATCCGCGACCTGCCCGAGGAGCAATGGACCGAACTGATAGACGACAAACGCGGTGACGAACCCGTAACCACGCACGAGGAATTGGTTTACGGTTTTATTCAACACCAAATTTACCACGCGGGGCAGATTGCCATTTTGGTAAAGATTGTGATTGGGTAGTGGATGTGCAGCTTGTCATTTCGAACGATAGTGAGAAATGGGCAGGCCTGTCACGCTGAGCATAGTCGAAGCGTGGTGGGCAGGCCTCTCCGCACCAGTCTTCGACTACGCTATCATGACATAACCAATCTGCACGTCATTGCGAGGTACGAAGCAATCTCTACGTAAGCCGAGAAGGCAAACTTCGGGTGTAGAGATTGCTTCGTACCTCGCAATGACGTATTTTGGAAATTTAAAAATAAACTTTCAATAATATTTGAAAGTTTAAAAACATTGTTTTACATTTGTTCCATGCAATTAGCAGAAGCGAAATTAAAGTTCATAGAAACCTGGGGGAAACTCGGCAGCGAGTGGGGCATTAACCGCACCATGGCCCAGGTACATGCGCTGCTGCTGGTTAGTCCGGATGCTTTGACTACCGAGGAGATTATGGAACAACTGAAAATCTCGCGCGGTAACGCCAACATGACCCTGCGCGATCTGATTGGTTGGGGCCTAATTGAAAAACAACACCGCGCCGGCGAGCGGAAGGAGTATTTCTTCGCTCAGAAAGATACCTGGGAAATTGCCCGCCGCGTAGCCGAAGAACGCAAGAAACGCGAGCTTGACCCGGTACTGAAAATCTTGGGCGAATTGAGCGCCATTGAGGGCGACATGAAAGACCCTGAATTTAAAACTTTTAAAACATCGGTAAGCGATATGCACAAACTAACCAAAAATGTAAACCGCACTTTAGAGACTATGCTGAAGGCTGATGAGAACTGGTTTTTCGGTTCTATCTTTAAACTGTTTAAATAAAAAAATTTGCCCGAAACTTTCATAAATTATTGAAAATACAATAAATATAATCATACATGCTTAAACACAAAATCATCATGAACTACTTCATTTTAACCTACGCATTTTACCTGATCATCAGCATTTGTTTAACCATTTGGGTAGCCAAAGTGCTGTTTAAAAACGGACGGTTCTTTTTGGTGGACATCTTCCACGGCAATACCGACCTGGCCGATTCTGTAAACAAGCTGCTGGTGGTAGGCTTCTATTTGATCAATATCGGCTACATGAGTTTGGTGCTGAAAGAAACGGACGCCATTACCAACAGTCAAATTGTAGTTGAAGTGCTGAGCCGTAAGCTGGGCTACATCATCTTAATATTAGGCGCTATGCACTTCTTCAACTTAACCGTGTTTTTTAAACTGCGTAACCGCGCGCAAAATGTACCGGTACGCCATATCCCAGGCACCCCAAGGACTGACTTGAGGGATTTTTAATATACCTCGCTTAATCAATTTGTCATTTCGAAAGAGCCAGGGCAGGAAAGAGCGTGGCGCGACAGAGAACTACCTCTTGACCAGCGGGAAAAAATCTTATACGTGCGGACAAGCATCGCTGCATAGCACGCCGTATAAGATTTTCTCCCTGCGGTCAAGAGATAGTTCTCCTATCGTCGAAATGACAAGATTTAAAACGAATCTCAAGCACTTACAATCATGAAAACTTTAGCCGGATACACCATACTTTACGATGCCGAATGCCCGATGTGCAATTTATACAGTCGCGCTTTTGTGGCGGCGGGTATGTTAGATGAACAAGGGCGTACACCCTACCAACAAATGCCCGAAGCGGCTTGTCCCCTGGTTGACAGGCAGCGGGCCGTGAACGAGATAGCCCTGGTCAACACCCAAACCGGCGAAGTTTACTATGGCATCCGTAGTCTGTTTAAAATTATCGGGAATGCCATGCCGGTATTTAAACCACTGTTTGGCTTCACGCCGTTTATCTGGCTGATGAGTAAGGTTTACGCATTTATATCTTACAACCGCCGGGTAATTATCCCGGCTAAGGCCGATGACAGCGCCATACAGCCCACCTTTAAATTACGCTACCGGTTGGCGTACCTGTTGTTTACCAGCATCAGCGTAGGGTTTATATTGACTCATTATGCCGGGCTGTTGAAGGGGATTATCCCTATCGGCAATCCATACCGCGAGTTTATGATTTGCAGCGGGCAGGTGTTATTTCAAGCCTTGGTAATTAGTTTATACCGGCCTGCCAAACGCTGGGAATATTTAGGTAATATGATGACGATTTCTTTTGCCGGTGCATTGCTGTTATTGCCTGTGCTGTTGCTGGCCAAACTGATTGCCATACCCGCGTTGGTTTGCATGCTGTACTTTTTATTGATAGCCGGGCTGATGTTTTTAGAGCATATCCGCCGCACCAAATTATTAAGTTTGGGTTGGCTGTTAACCATTACCTGGGTAGCGTATCGCCTGGCTGTTTTAGTGTTGATCTTAATTTAAACCCTAATATGAAATATCATAAAATAGTTTTGGCAGGCGGCAATGGCTATATCGGTAAAGTATTAGCCGCATATTTTAAACCAATTGCCGATGAGGTGATTATCTTGAGTCGCCGCCCTGCACCGGCTGCCGGTAACGTGATCACTGTAGTATGGGACGGCCAAACTGAAGGGCATTGGACCGCTTATTTAGATAACGCCGACCTGCTGGTAAACCTTTGCGGCAAAAACGTAAACTGCCGCTATACCGATAAAAATAAACAAGAGATCTTTGATTCAAGACTGATCCCGACCGCCTTGCTGAATAAAGTTGTAGCGGGCATGACTAAGCCACCCAAAACGTTTATCAATATCACATCGGCCACCATCTATCGCGAAGCTTATGACCGCCCGCAGGATGAAGCCACCGGTGATATCGGCAGCGGCTTTTCGGTAGAGGTTTGTAAGGCCTGGGAGAAAGTTTTCTTTGAAACTACTACGCCGCAAACCCGCAAAATTGCTTTGCGTATGGGCTTTGTACTTGGTAAAACAGATAGCGCGTTTCCGCGATTGCTGACCATGGCGCGTTTGGGCTTAGGTGGTCCGCAGGGCACCGGTGAACAGTACACCTCATGGATTCATGAACACGACGTAGCCCGCTTAACCGAATGGCTGCTGGATCATCCCGAAGTGGAGGGCATCCTGAATTGCACCGCTCCCGAACCCGTTAAAAACGCCGACCTGATGCAAATCATCCGGAAGGAAATAAAAATGCTCATTGGTTTGCCCAGTCCTAAATGGCTGCTCACTATCGGCGCGGCAATCATCGGCACCGAAACGGAACTGATTTTAAAAAGCCGATGGGTGGTACCGAAACGCCTGTTAGATCTGGGTTTTAAGGTCACTTACGTGGATATCAATAAAGCAGTTAAAGCTTGTATTCATTAATATGCCAGTCATCAAACTATCCACCCAAATTAATGCCCCGGTTGAACTGTGTTTCGATCTGTCGCGGAGCATTGATCTGCACGTCGACTCTATGCGGCACACAAATGAGCGGGCCGTGGCGGGAGTTTCGCAGGGATTAATCGGCCTGGGTGAAACAGTTACCTGGCAGGCGCGGCATTTTGGTATCGCCCTTAAAATGACCATTAAAATAACCGGGCTGATGTTTGCCACCTCTTTTACGGATGAGCAAGTAAAAGGTCCGTTTAAGCGATTGAAACACCGGCATATTTTTCAATATATCAGCCCAGACAAAACGCTGATGCTGGATGAGTTTGATTTTGAATCGCTGTTTGGGGTGCTTGGGCGTATGGTGGATAGCCTGGTGCTGAAATCTTATTTAACCCAATTACTATCGCAACGCAACGCCGTCATCAAAAAATCCGCGGAAGCGATGGCTAAAATTTCTCTAACAGGTTAGGGGCCATAGCCGGCATTTTTATTTTGTACCGATACATCCCGCCAAACGCATCTTCTTCTTTTAAAAACTCGTGGCCTTTTTTACTGATCCAAAAGGTTTCGGTATAAATCGAGCCATCCGGCGATTTGCCTTCCTCGTACAGTTTCCAGCAATCGGTTTTGGTGTTATCCAGCAGGGTGATCACCTCGCTGCCTATGACTTTATAAAGCACATATTTTGGTTCGGATAAGCCTGCATCGTAAAAGTTAATGGCGAAGGTTTTGCCGGCGGCCAGGGGTAGCATTTCAAAAGTTTCGATATCCAGGTTCCAGTTAAAATTGGGTTCGGTAAAGTCAAGCTTAAAGCCTTTGGCCAGGTTGGCGCTTACGGTGTCGGCGCCCGTCATACCAGTTGGCAGCCAGTTATAGGCCTTTGTTTTGCCGGTGATGCTTTCGGTATGATACAGGGGCGAAAAATCGGCCGCCTCGTTAACCGAGTAACATGTGCGATAACTCATGGTATCGGCGCCGTACCAGTGTTGTGTAGTATTAAATACTTCTACACCGTTGCGGGTGCTTTTTTTAATATCGCGCAGCCAGTACCAAAAACGCAAACTTTTTTTCTGCTTAGGCTGCTGAAAGTACACCAGGTATTGCTTTAGTCCGGGCCTAAGGTTGGCTGTGTTTAGCTGATGGCCTTTTTTAAAGTTAATAGTATCTATTTGTGCGGTGGCAGTTAAGGTAGCCACAAACATAATAAAGGCAGTTGCTGTTGTGTAAAAAGGGATGCGCATGATGAATGTTTTTATTAAGATTAACGCAGACAATTTTTGTTACACAGGTTTGGTATTTAGCAGAGCCTGTCACTATTAGCTAATTAATGACGTAATGGTAATTAGTGATAAAGAAAATTTTTAACTGACAGTTGATATTGATGGCTTGATTTTGGCTATTTATAGGTTAAGGAACACAGTGCCCCTTACGTTAAACGTTGCAAAATTGTTACAAATCGCCCCAGAAAACGTATATTGTGCTGTTGTTTTGACAATTAATAGACAACACCCCCTTTTTGACTATAACTAAATGCTGAGAAAGGCCGAATTTACGCTACCCGGATTGAGGAAGTTATTCCCCGTTTTTTGTTTCGCCTTATGCTTTTTAGGCGGCAAGATAGCCTGTGCGCAAACCCCTAAAAATTATTCAGGAAAAGTTACCGACGCCGAAACCGGCGAGCCTTTGCCTTACGTAACGGTTTTTGTAAAACTACCCAACCATACCACCCGTGGTACCTCTACCGATTTTTCGGGCATTTACCATTTGGTTGCGCCGCAGGCATCGGGCGATAGTATTTTTGTGCATTACGTAGGCTATCTCGAAGCAAAAAAGCCGCTCCCTAAAGAACATACCGCTGTTATTGATTTTCAAATGAAAACTAATAGCGAGTTGCTAAGCACTGTTACCGTAACGCCCAAAACTTACGTGAACCCTGCCTGGGCGATTTTAGATGGCATTGTAAAACATAAAGACGAGAATAATTTAGAGAAACTAAACAGCTACGAGTATCAAAGCTATAGCCGCCTGGGTTTATCGGTAACCAACATTAGCGATAAAATGAAGGCCCGCAAGTTTATGAAGCAGATACTGCCACTGATGGATAGCCTGCAAAAAATTGCCGGTGATGATGGTAAGCCAAGCCTGCCCATCTTTATGTCTGAAACCGTATCCGACTTTTATTTCCAGAAAAGCCCTCAGCAAAAAACAGAGAACATTAAACGCACCCGGGTAACCGGCGTGGGGATTGAGGACGAAACGTTGATATCACAAATTGTAAGCAGCAGTTTTCAGCAGTATAACTTTTATAAAAACTACGTACGGTTGGCCGGTAAAGATTTCATCTCGCCGATATCAGACAGCTGGAAAACGTTTTATAATTATGAACTGGTAGACTCGCACGATAAGATCAAGGGCAAGGAATACTACCGCATAGAGTTTAAGCCCAAACGCGCACACGATCTGTCGTTTATCGGAACCATGTGGATCACTCAGGACAGTTACGCTTTGTACCGCATGGATGTTACTGTGGCCCCTGATGCCAACATCGACTTTTTAAGCAAGATCAAAATTCAGGAAGAGTTAGTGCAACCGGCCGGCGGTACCGGATGGTTGCCGGAGAAAACCCGTATCGTATTGAACATCTCTAACCTGGCTAAAAACTGGTCGGGCTTTATAGGTAATTTTTACGTGGCAAATAGCAATATTAAGGTTAATAAAACTTATCCGGCATCGTTGTTTAAAGAGCCGATGACCATGAGCGACAGCATCACTAAAAAAGATGAAAGCTACTGGACAAGAAACCGCCCCGAACCATTAACCGCTGCCGATAAACGTGTTTACCAGATGATAGACACGGTAAAAAACCTACCGATAGTTAAAACCTATGCTGATATAGCCGGGATGCTGATTAACGGTTATTACAAGGTAGGCAAGTTCAGCTTTGGGCCGTATTTGTATACTTACAGCTATAATGATGTGCAGGGAAGCGTGCTGCGCCTGGGTGGAGTTACCAATAAAAACTTTAGCGATCAATGGATTTTAGGCGGATACCTGAGCTATGGCTTTGCCGATCATCGGTGGAACTATAACGGATCGGTAGATCTGATCACATCGCGTAAGCCGTGGACACAGGTTGGCGTATCCTACACGCACGATCTGAACCAATCGGGTTACCAGTTTGAGAACTTTGCCAATAACAATAACATCTTTAAAGCCTCCATCCGTAACGGGCGTATTACCCGCCGCGGTCCGTTTTTGCAGGATGAAATTAAGGCCTACGGGCAAACCGATATTTGGCCGAACTGGCGCGCAAAGCTAACTGCCGATCACCGCACGTTTGAGCCTTTATACCTGTTTGCTTACAACAGCCCGGCTAATGGACAACGTTACGAAACTTACCAGGTATCAGAGTTACAGGCCGAGATTCAATGGACACCGGGTCGCCGGGTTTTGCAATCGGGCAAGGTGAACCGTCGTATCAATTTAGGTAACGGCGAAGATAACCCGACCATTACTTTCAGATACACCCGCGGCTTTAAAGCTTTCGACGGAGATTTTGCTTACGATAAGTTTGCTGCCGATATCCGTCAGAAGATCCACATGGGCATTTGGGGTAAAGGCGAATACTCGCTAACCGGTGGTTACATCCCGAATAGCTTGCCTAATCCACTGTTAGAGAATCACCGCTTTAACTTTAACACCATGCGCTTTTTAGAGTATAGCAGCGATCGCTATGTGGCGCTTAACTATACCCAGCATATGGAAGGGATGTTAACTAACAGTATCCCGCTACTAAAAAAATTAAACCTGCGTACAGTAGCTAACTTAAATATATTAGATGGCAGCCTGAGCGAAAGTAATGGCGGTCGCCCATCGGTATTGCACCGCCCGACGCGCAGCCTGGAAGGTACCCCTTATGTAGAAATGGGTTACGGCCTGGAAAATATCTTTAAATTTTTGCGGGTTGATTTCCTGCACCGGATGACCCACCGCGATCACCCGGATGAGTTTGGCGATTTGCCGGCTAACTTTGCCACACGGATCACCGTACAATTCCGCCTTTAAACAACAAAGCCGCAATTTTAAAACTGCGGCTTTGTTGTTTAGTCTATTTTAATATCTTGCTATTTATCCCGTCTTTGCAGAGCATCAGCGAAATCACTGTAATCATATAAAAATCAGCGGTCGCGGTTAGCCTTTTATAGCCAACTGCCCGCACGCTGCATCGATATCCTTACCACGGCTGCGGCGGATATTGGTGTTGATACCTTGCTTGCGCAGATAATCGGCGAAAGCCTCTATTTTATCTACATCGGCATTCATGTAACTGGCGAATGAGATAGGATTATATTCGATAATATTAACCTTGCAGGGCAAGTGCTTGCAAAATTTAGCCAGCTCGGCAGCATCTTCAAGGCCATCGTTTACGCCGTCAAACACAATATATTCGTATGTAACAGGATTTTTAGTTTTGGCGTAATAGTACTTCAAAGCATCGGCCAGGGCTTTTAACGAGTTTTGCTCGTTAATGGGCATAATGGTGTTGCGTTTCTCGTCGTTAGCGGCGTGTAATGATAGTGCAAGGTTAAACTTAACGGCATCATCACCCAGCTTCCGAATCATCTTGGCAATACCCGCGGTAGATACCGTGATACGCTTCGGCGACATGTTCAAACCCTCTTCCGAGGTGATCATTTCTATTGATTTTAAAACATTTGCGTAATTTAACAGCGGTTCGCCCATGCCCATGTACACAATATTTGTCAGCGGGATGCCATAGTTTACAACGGCTTGTTGGTGTATCAACACTACCTGATCATAAATCTCATCAGGATTTAGGTTGCGTTTACGTTCCATATAACCCGTAGCACAGAATTTACAGGTTAAACTACACCCCACCTGCGATGATACGCAGGCCGTCATCCTTTCGGGAGCCGGAATTAAAACCCCCTCAATTAAGTGACTATCGTGTAAAATAAAAGAATTTTTTATAGTTTTATCAGCACTAAACTGTGAGTTATGAATTTTTACATTATTGATTGTAAAACGCTCACTTAGTTTAGTACGAAGTTCTTTAGAAATATTGCTCATGTCATCAAATGCGATGCACGATTTTTTCCAAAGCCATTCATAAACCTGTTTAGCTCTAAAAGCCTTTTCATCCATTTGGATAAAATGCTCCTGGAGTTTTTGCAGGCTAAGGCTGCGGATATCAATCTTCTCTTTTGTATTATTCACAGATACAAAGGTACTTAAATTTTGAAGATCATATTTTGGGTAGTTTGGTTTAATTGTAAAAATAAAAACAACAACCCCGATTAACTGTATAGTTAACTATTAGTTTATGGATGGATATTTAAAATCAATTTTTTTGACAGGATGAGCTAAGATAGATACCAATGAAAAGTTTTAGAGCCGATTACGTTTTTCCTGTACATGCCGATCCGATAAAAGATGGAATAGTCACCGTTGACGACAACGGTAAGATTATTGCCGTGTCAGACAACCCGTCCGACCATCACCACCCTCAGACAGAGAAACTGAGCGGAATTATTTGCCCCGGATTTATTAATACCCACTGCCATTTAGAGCTATCGCACCTTAATGGTAAATTGGAGCAGGGCACCGGCCTCGTGCAGTTTATAAAAAACGTACAGACTACCCGCAAAAGCGAAGATGCTGATGTATTAGCCGCCGCCCAACAAGCTGATGAGGATATGTATAACCGCGGCATTGTTGCCGTTGGCGATATCTCAAACAGTGCCATTACGGCCTCAATAAAAGGGAACAGCAAATTATACTACCATACTTTTGTAGAGCTATTTAGCTTTTTGCCCACCCGCGCACAAGAGATTTTTGATAACGGGTTGGAGTTGCTGAATGAGTTTAAGCCTAATGCATCCATTACGCCGCACGCACCTTATTCGGTATCGAAAGAGTTGTTTAAGCTGATTAAGAACTACTCCGATAAAAATGCCAATCTGCTCAGTATTCATAACCAGGAGTGCGACGATGAGAATAAGTTTTACCGCTATAAACTGGGTGGCTTTGTTGATCTGTACCAGCACTTTGGCTTGAACATCGATTTTTTTAAGCCTCAGGCCCGCAATTCTTTGCAATCTATTTTGCCTTTGCTTACCAGTAAGCAGCCTGTTTTAATGGTACACAATACCTGCACTAACCTTAAGGATATTTACTTTATAAAACGATTCGATAAAAAGATCAACTGGTGTTTTTGCCCTAACGCCAATTTGTATATCGAGAAAAAACTGCCTAAGATAGATTTGTTCGTTAACCAGGGCGATAACATTACGCTGGGTACCGATAGCCTGGCATCGAACACCAAACTGTGCATTTTAAGTGAAATGCAAACCCTGCAACAGAATTTCCCAGAGCTGGATACCGACCGACTGATAAAATGGGGAACCATAAACGGCGCTAAATTTTTAGGGATCGATCAGGATAAAGGATCGTTAGAAACAGGTAAAACTCCGGGACTAAACCTGATTAGCGGGCTGGATGGCATAAAATTAACCGCCGATAGTAAAGTAACCCGGTTGATTTAGAGAGAAGAAACATCCGCCGACAGGGCGTTATTTACTCCTCACTTCTTTAAAACGGCTGAAAATGATCAGCGCCAAAACGCAAAGCGCAAAACCGCAAACGCCGTTCAGCCGCAAGCCGAAATCATTACCCGGATCTTTTCCATAAAACAAAAGAAAGGCTGATAAAGCTATACCTAAAGATTGGCCTAACTTTACAAACAGGTATTTCACGGCGAAGAACATCCCCTCGCGGTTTTCGCCGGTTTGCTTAGCATCGTGCTCGGCTATTTCGGCTAATATGGCGTTGGGCAAGATTCCTAAAGCAGCCAGCGGGAAGGCAGCCGATACCGCGAAAATATAGATTTGCGCTTCGGATGATATGGGAAACTTGCCTAAGAAAAATATCGCCGAAAAGATCAGACTCAGTACCGCGAACGAAAATATCACCAGCGGCTTTTTCCCTATTTTTTTGGATAGATAAATAATTGCCGGATAAAACGTAAGCGAAGTTAACACCATTACACCCATCATTACGCCGCCTTTGGTAGCCGGCAGTTTCAACAGCACGGTTACAAAATATAATAACCCGCTTGAGATGATGCTCAGCGCCATGTAGTACGAGAAATCCGAGATCAGGTAATATTTAAAGTTAGGGTTGCTGAAGGTTTTTTTAATAGCAGGCAGCAAAGGCAGATGCGAGGGTTTGCTATCTGAATAAGCCCGCTCGTTAATAGCCAGTACCGGGATCAGCATGGTTAAACCGGCAATAATGCACAGACTCCAGATGGTATATTGCAGCGCGGTATCGGTATCGGCCAAATGGAAAGCGCTTTGCAGGGCCTTTGCGTAATTATTTACAAAGCCCGAAATAATCATCCCTATAATAAAGCCTACCTGTTGGTAGGAGGATAGCTTCACCTTTTCGGTAGATGTACCGGCCAGTTCGGGCAGTAATGCGTTGTAGGGGATAATATAAGCTGTCAGGCTCATGAAAAACAGCATCAGCGCAATGCTAAGTCCGTAGGCGTTATAAATACTTTCTGATTTACTTACCGGGCAAAATACCAGGCAGCAAAAAATTACCGCGGGTAAAATAGCCCACTTCATAAACGGAATGCGGCGACCGGAAGGGTGTTCGCTTTTATCGCTGATGGATGCAATGAAAGGATCGAACAAAGCATCAACCACCCTGCCAGACATATTGATGAGCGGCAAAATACTCACCATCCCAAAAACCAATATCTGCGGCAATAACGGCAATAAATTGGCATTGCTTGGCGGCATGTAAAAGTAATTCACCATAACAATAATGATATTGGTCATGATGCTCCAGCCAATCATACCGCTGGCGTAAGCAAGCTGTTTTATAAAAGGGAGTTTGGTTGCCGGCATTTTCTGCAAAATGCAAATATTATATGAAAATGGGATGAAAGGCTACCGAAGATTACAAAACGCACAGGAAAGAAGGTAGGTGCAACCCGATTGCCTGAAATTAAAATGTTATTTTAGTGTAATATTTGATTTTTCAACAATTTGTATTTTCTTTGTGTTTAGAATTAGTCTAAATAAAAATGAAAAAAATAAACCTCATTGCGTTGCTGGTTATTGCACTAACCGGTACCATACAAGCCCAAACAAAAGATAAACCCGCTGTAAAACCTATTGCCAAAACTACAGGCACCGACAGTAAGTTAGTGCAGGACCGTGCCGCTATCAAATCCCTGGCCGGTTCGTACAAAGTGACTTTTAATTATGCAGAAACCTTTGCGCCGGATACTACCTATAAATTTCACCCGCGCTACCACTCGTGGGGATACGAGTGGGCCGTAATTGCCGAAGATTCGCCGAAAAAAATTGTGATTCAGCACTTGCTGATGATTGACGATACTACCGTTATTAAACACTGGCGCGAGGATTGGGTATACGAAGAAACAAACGTGCTGGCCTTTGATCAGAACAATGCCTGGACAACCAAACACCTGAGCCCAGCCGAAGTAAAAGGCCGCTGGGTGCAGAAAGTTTTCCAGGTAGATGACAGTCCGCGTTATGAAGGTATTGGCACCTGGACCCACGTTGACGGCGTACACCGCTGGATCAGCGAAACCGACTCGCCATTGCCACGCCGCGAATATACCACCCGTAACGATTATAATGTTTTGCGCCGTGGAAACAACATTTACCTGACCCCTGAAGGTTGGATGTTTGAACAGGACAATAAAAAAATAGTACGCAGCGCCACCGGCGATAAATTATTAGCCGAAGAAAAAGGCCACGAAGAATTTACCAAAGTTGATCCGACTAAATTTGCTTTCGCACAAAAATGGTGGGGCCAGCAGGGCGCTTACTGGAAAGATGTGCGCGGTGTTTGGGACGATGTTTTTATCAAACACCCCCAGTTAAAACTACAAACCAAAAAGAACGGTAAAAACCTGTACCAGCAACTATTTGATATGGGCGACCAATCAGTAACCGAAAAATGGACATCGACCAAAAATAAAGAGGAAGTGAGCAAGTTGATTTCAGGTTATTTAGTTTCGGCGTAGTTGGGAAAGTCCGGAAGTCGGGAAGATAGAAAGAGAAAAAGGAGAGTTGCAGGCGATGCGGCTCTCTTTTTTTATGATTGTAGGGATGGTGATGATTTACAATTTCTGGAAGGGAACATCCAGTAACTCGTAGGTTTGCCATCCGGTAAAATCAAAATGCCACCATTCGGTTTTTAAAGGGGCAAAACCATGTGCGGTCATTACCGATTTTAATAACTCCCGGTTCTTGATTTGCTCAGCAGGCAAATCGGAGTAAGCAGATGCAGCTTTACGGCTAAAGCTATCAAAGGGAGTAGGCATATTTAATTCCTTGCCTGTTTTTAAATCGATAATAGTTAAATCGACTGCGCAGCCCCGGTTATGTTTTGAACCGAGTTTAGGGTTCGCCACAAAATTGGTGTCTTTAGCCATATTGAAAAAATCAACCGTTACGGTATAGGGCCGGTAGGCATCAAAAATTTTTAAACCGAATCCCTGTAATTTTAAATCAGCCTGAACCTTTTTTAGGGCTTCTGCAACCGGCGCACGGGCAAAAGCACGGGCCTGTTTATACATAGCGCGGTGCATAAAATTATCGGCGGTAGCGTATTTAATATCCAGCTTAATCCCGGGAACGACCTTTATAAGTTCTATTAGTTTTTTCTCAGGCGATGTTTTTATTTGAAGGGAATAATCGGCAACGCTTAATACATGCGGCTTATCCTGCGCATAAACTGCGGAACTTATTAATATAAAAAGAGCCAGATATACTATGATGCGCTTCATGCTTTCAGGGTCTTGGCATTCTATCTAAAGCCTTTTGCAGGGTGAATTTTTTATCAAGGATCAATGCTACGTAGCGCTCCCACTCCAATTCCCGGTCTATATCCATGCCGTGGCGGGCTTCGGCATCAAAAGTGTGCTGCATTACCGAGAGCTTTACTATATAATCATCGTAAATTTTGGCAATTTCCTGCTTATAATTTGCCGTGTATTCGGCATCGTTAAGGGCTTCAGCAAGTTGGCGGGTGAAGAACTCGGAGATATCAAAATGCGTTTGCTCGTGCGCCAGTATTTCAGCCGTTTGGCCGTCGGGCATGGAATATGATCTGTTTTTATAAAAGCGGCAAACCACGCTGAACATCAATTTATTTTTGCCCCCTTCTTTATACCACTGGTAAGTATAATACGGATAAGAACCTGTCGCGGCTAAAAAGGCGGTCGGTTTATCGGGCTTGCCGGTAAAGTCGCTCCATTTTAGTTTGTTGGTCTTGCTCCATTCTATATAACCCGTGTCCTGCGCCAAAGCGTTAGTGCTGACAAGTATTATTAGAAATGCAGTAAGCCGCCACATGATTTTATTGATGAGATACGATGAGCAGATCCAGATCTTTACAAGGGATATTAAAACGCTCGCCAATGTGCTTATTGGTTAGCTGCCCCTGGTACATATAAACCGCATTGCGTACGCCGGCTGTGCGCCAGATTACGTTTTTAATACCGCCCTGTTCGCCGATATCCAAAAGGATGGGGGTAAATATATTGGTCAATGCATAGGTGGCAGTACGGGCTACGCGTGAGGCAATATTGGGTACACAATAATGAATCACATCGTACTTACGGAAAACCGGGTGGGTATGATTAGTTACCTCAGATGTTTCAAAGCAGCCACCCTGATCGATACTAACATCGATAACCACCGAGTTAGGTTTCATTTTACTCACCGTCTCCTCGCTCACAATACAGGGGCTACGGCCATCTTCGGCGCGCATGGCGCCAATCGCCACATCGCAGGTGGTAATGGCTTTTTCAAGCACAATAGGCTGCACAACCGAGGTAAATACCCGGCTGCCAATATTATTTTGCAACCGGCGTAGCTTGTAAATGGATGGGTCGAATACCTTAACCTGGGCGCCTAAAGATATAGCCGTCCGTGCTGCATATTCGCCTACGGTACCGGCCCCTAAAATTACAATCTCGGTAGGCGGGACACCGGTGATGCCGCCCAGCATCAGGCCCTTGCCGTCAAAAACATTGCTCAGATATTCAGCTGCTATCAAGATGGATGTTGCGCCCACAATCTCGCTCATGGCGCGAATTACGGTTAGTGAACCGCCTTCATCCTGCAAATGCTCGTAGCTTAGTGCGGTGATGTTTTTTTTCATCATGGCGTGCAGGCATTCGGGTTTTAAAGTGGTAACCTGCAGGGTGGAGATCAGGATTTGGTTCATTTTCATTAGGTCAATCTCGGCCATGGTGGGCGGAGCAACCTTCATAATGATATCCGATGCCTCGTAAACGGTTTTATGATCGTAAACTATGCGGGCGCCCTGTTCGCTGTAATCTTTATCTAAAAAATTAGCGGCTTTACCGGCGTTACTTTCCAGTATCACTTCGTGCCCGTTATTGATGAGCAGGGCTACAGAGAGCGGAGTTAAAGGGATGCGGTTTTCCTGGAACGAAGTCTCCTTCGGGATCCCGATATATAGCTTGTTTTTGCGACTCTTCACCTCCAGCAACGCTTCCTGAGGCTGCATCATAGCCTGTTTGGCGATATCAGAAAATCCGCTGTATTTACCTGCGCTCATCCGTTGTTTATCAATTAGTAATAGATGTAAAAATAACTATTATTACGGTTAAACGTTAACTAAAGTTATGGTGCGCAAACCGTCGGCTTCGGCAGTGATATGTACCTCGGTGTAAGTGGGCGGAAGCAGGTCGGGAATTTTTTCGGGCCACTCAATAAAGCAGTAATCGCCCGAGTAAAAGTATTCTTCGTAACCCATATCCAAAGCCTCAGTCTGGTTTTTAAGGCGGTAAAAATCGAAATGATAAACCGTACCCTGCTTAGCCGCGTATTCGTTCACGATAGAAAACGTAGGGCTGCTGGTTGAGCCGGTTACGCCTAATTCTTCGCACAAGGCTTTAATTAAAGTGGTTTTACCGGCACCCATTTCGCCGTAGAAAAGGAAGATGCGTTGATTCACTGCAAACGAGAGTATTTGCTGTGCGATGCTATTTAAGTCGGCTAAAGATGTTGCTGTTAAGTTCAAGGGATATTATTGCTATTCAAGATTTTTGATAAACTCTTTAATTTCTTTATCACTAATGGTGCTTCTTTCGCTTTTATCGTAAATGGTTAACAGGTACACGGTACCTTCATTTAAAACGGCCACCACGTGGGTAATCACTCTCGCGCCACCGCTTTTTCCTTTGCCCTTGCTGGTGATTGACAAGCGCACTTTGAAAGTGTTTTTATAGATTTTATCGCCCTGCGCAGGAGTAACTTTTAAACTCTCTATCAGGGTTGTGATGTCAGTCTTTAATGAAGGATATTTTTTTGAAAGAGCCTTGGCTGTGATTCTAAAATCCCCGGCGATTACAACCTTATAATTCATTTAGAAAATCTTCAGCCGATTGGAGTTCTATTTTTCCCTGTTGATGAAGTTCAACTTCTTTCAACCCTTGTTTTACTGCGCTAAAAACGCGGTCTTTTTCCGAGTCGCTTTTTTCCTTCGCAATGGTAACTCCTAAAGCTTTAAGGACTGACAAAACCTCTTTTTCTTTTTCAGGCGGGAAATCAATATGCAATGTCATACCCAAATTTAACTAATATTTTGAAATATCAAGAGGCACAAAGTTTAAAACTTTGCACCTCTTAAACTCATTTGCACATCTGCAGATTCACTCACCTGCACGTCCAATCTCCTATTTCGGGCCGTAAGTAATTACCGGGATAATCATTTCCTCTAACGAGATGCCGCCGTGCTGGAAGGTTTCGTTATAGAAATTCACAAATTGGTTATAGTTGTTGGGGTATACAAAGTAATTATCAACCTTGGCAAATACAAAGCTGCTGCTTACGTGCAGTTTGGGTAGCATGGCATCGTGCGGGTTTTTAATATGAAATACATCCTTGGCGTTAAAATTCAGGTTTTTACCTTGTTTATAGCGCAGGTTGGTATTAGTATTCCGGTCGCCGATGAGCTTGCTTGGGTTTTTTACTTTGATGGTACCGTGGTCGGTGCTGATCACTACCCTTACGCCTTTTCCTGCCAAAAACTTCAGCAACTCAAAAAGCGGCGAATGCTCAAACCACGACAGGGTTAATGACCGGTAAGCCGCATCATCACTGGCCAGCTCACGAATCATCTGCATATCGGTACGGGCATGGCTCAGCATATCCACAAAGTTGTACACTACCACGTTCAGGTCGTTACTCATCAGGTTATTCACCTTTTCGTTAAGTGAACGGCCTTCGTCGATATTCAGGATTTTGTGGTACGAATACTTACAATCCTTACGTACGGTACGTTTGATTTGGTCGCCCAGGAAGCTTTCTTCGTGCAGGTTTTTACCGCCCTCATCCTCATCATTCTGCCACATGCCGGGGAAACGTTTTTCCATATCCAGCGGCATTAAACCGGCGAAAATGGCGTTACGGGCGTATTGTGTAGCCGTAGGCAGGATGCTGTAATAGGTATCTTCTTCCTCTAAACGGAAGTATTCTGAAATAATAGGGTTGATAATCTTAAACTGATCGTACCGTAAATTATCTATCAGGATAAAGAACAGCGGGCCGTTGCTATCCAATTTAGGGAATACCTTTTTATCAAATAGCTGATGCGACAGCGTTGGACCAGAGTTTTTATCCTTGATCCAACCTAAATAGTTCTTCTCTATAAACTTACAGAATTGTACGTTAGCTTCCGCTTTTTGCAGGGTTAAGATCTCGTGCATGCCGGCATCTTCCAGGCTTTCCAGTTCCAGTTCCCAGTAAATCAGTTTTTTATAAACATCAACCCATTCCTGGTAGCTCAGGTTATCGTTCAGGGTCATGCCCAGGGTACGGAAATCCTGCTGATAGGCCATAGTGGTTTTATCGGTCACCAGGCGTTTGTTATCTATCAGTTTTTTAATGGTCAGCAATACCTGTTTAGGATTTACAGGCTTAATCAGGTAGTCATCTATTTTAGATCCGATGGCATCTTCCATCAAAAATTCTTCCTCGCTTTTGGTGATCAGGACAACCGGAACGCTGCTGTTGATGTTCTTAATCTCGGCCAGGGTTTCCAAACCGGTTAGCCCGGGCATGTTTTCATCCAGGAAAACTAAGTCGAAGTAGCCTGATTTAAAGGTATCTAAAGCATCGCGGCCATTAGTGGCGGTAGTGACCTTGTAGCCCTTTTCGTTTAAAAAAAGTATGTGGGGTTTTAACAGATCAATCTCGTCATCGGCCCATAAAATTGTAGTTTCCTGCATAATATATTTTCCTCTCGGTGGATGTTAAACAGTAAAACGGGGCTTTTGTTACTGCATGGTAAAGGTAATTAACAAAAATTAACAATTGGGACCGCGACCGCTGATTAAATGATGATGTTGATTAAGATGATTTTCGCAAGACAGACACTTCATCAAAAAATAGTCGGTCATAATATTTTTGGCCATTCATCGCAAACTCAACCTAAATCCTCACTTTTGCACTCAATAACAACCCGTTTTGAATAAAAAGAAGATCATTAACGACCCGGTTTACGGGTTCATAACCATACCATCGGCGCTGGTGTTCGATCTCATCGAGCATCCGTACTTTCAGCGCCTGCGTTATATTAAGCAGTTGGGGATGACGCATTTGGTTTATCCCGGCGCGCTGCATACCCGTTTTCATCATGCTTTGGGCGCCATGCATTTAATGCGCACTGCCATCGAAACACTTTGCAACAAAAGCCAGGATATTACCGCCGAAGAGCAGGAAGCCGTAACCATCGCCATCCTGCTGCATGATATCGGTCACGGTCCATTCTCTCACGCGCTGGAAGAGTCTATCGTTCAGGGCATCTCGCACGAGGATATCTCTACCCTGATGATGGATCGCCTGAACCGAGATTTGAACGGGCAGCTGCAAATGGCTATCGAGATTTTCAACAACACTTACCACAAAAGCTTTCTGCACCAATTGGTATCCAGTCAGTTAGATATGGATAGGATGGACTACCTTAACCGGGACAGCTTTTTTACCGGGGTATCGGAGGGCGTTATCAGTTCAGAGCGCATCATCAAAATGCTGAACGTGGTTGACGACCATATTGTGGTTGAAGAAAAAGGCATTTATTCTATAGAAAACTTTCTGATTAGCAGGCGATTAATGTATTGGCAGGTGTATCTGCACAAAACCGTTATAGCTGCCGAACAACTGTTGGGCAAGATTTTAAAACGCGCCCGCGAGCTGGCTTTAAGCGGTGTGCCGCTGTTTGCCACCCCATCTTTAAGTCATTTTTTGGTGAATACCATTAATAAAGAAGCATTTAAGTCAGATCAAACCCATCTGGATATTTTTGCCCAACTGGATGATGCTGATATTATGTCGGCCATAAAGGTTTGGGCGGGTAGTGAGGATAGGATTTTAGCCTTATTATGTAAGAAACTTATCGATCGTAAACTATATCATGTCGAGATTGGCGACAAGCCGATGAGCGAACGCAAACTTGCAGAACTGACTAAGTTAGCAGTAGAACAGTATAGTATAGATAAAGCGGATGCGCACTACTTCGTTTTTACGGATATCATCAAAAATAACGCTTATAAGGTTGGCGATGGCAATATCCGCATACTGATGAAGGACAAAAGTGTAAAAGATATTACCACCGCCAGCGATGATAATAACTTAGCCGTATTAGCAAAAACAGTGAAAAAACATATAACTTGCTATACAAAAGAGCTTTTATAACAGTAAATGGGCTATAATTTGTAATTTGCCCGTTATTTAATTTACAACTAAATTTGCCGGATGCAATTTACTGCCAGCGATATCAATTTACTGCTAAACGGAACCCTTGAGGGTGATGCCTCGGTTACCGTTAACCGACTGGCAAAAATAGAAGAAGGCACGGCCGGCTCGTTATCATTTTTGGCTAACCCCAAATACGAGCATTTTTTATACACCACCCAATCATCGGTAGTTATTATTAATGACGACCAGGTTTTGACAGGGCCGGTTACGGCTACGCTGATCCGTGTAGAGAATGCTTACAGTGCTTTCACCGCACTGCTTAATCAGTACAACGCTATTAAGCTTGATAAAAAAGGGATAGAGCAACCCAGCTTTGTGCATGAAACGGCTAAAGTTGGTAAAACCCCTTACATAGGTGCCTTTGCCCACATCGGGCAAAATGTAACGCTGGGTGATAACTGCAAGGTTTATCCTAACGTTTACATTGCCGATAACGTAACCCTGGGAAATAATGTCACACTTTTCCCCGGTGTGGTTATTTATTTTGATTGTGTGCTGGGAAATAACGTTACTGTACATTCAGGCACTATAATTGGTGCTGATGGATTTGGTTTTGCGCCTAACCCCGATGGGAGTTACACCAAGATTAGCCAGATTGGCAATGTGATCATCGAAGATGATGTAGAAATAGGCTCAAATACCACAGTGGATCGGGCTACTATGGGATCAACTATCATCCGTAAAGGGGTTAAGCTGGATAACCTGGTGCAGGTGGCCCATAATGTGGAGATTGGCGCTAATACGGTGATTGCAGCGCAGTCGGGTATATCGGGCAGTACCAAAATTGGCGAACGTGTAATGCTGGGCGGGCAGGTTGGTGTGGTTGGCCATATCAACTTGGCTAACGGCAGCCAGGTGCAGGCACAATCGGGCGTAAATAAAAACCTGACCGAGGAAGGTAAAAAATGGATGGGCACCCCGGTTAGTAAGTATAACGATCATATGCGATCGCAAGTGGTGGTGCAGCGTTTGCCTGAGTTGGAAAAGAAAGTACAGGAATTAGAGAAAATAATAAAAGAGCTTACCCAAACCCTTTCTAAAGGATAGGGCTGAAAAAAGGGTAAGATCATAAAATTAAAATAACAACAAAAACGATGGCACTTCCTCCTGTTTTATTGAGGGCTTGCGCCGAGGTGAGTATGAACGTAAAACAAAGAACTATCAAATCATCGGTATCGGTTTCCGGTACGGGTTTACACACTGGCGAAAAGGTGATACTTACTTTTAACCCTGCGCCGGATAATCATGGATACAAATTTCGCCGGGTTGATGTGGCCGGGCAGCCTATTATTGATGCCGATTGCGATAACGTAACCGATACATCGCGCGGTACCACTATCTCGCAAAACGGAGCCAGCGTAAGCACGGTTGAACACGTTTTGGCAGCGTTGGTAGGTATGGAAATTGATAACGTGCTGATTGATATCGATGGGCCCGAAATGCCGATTATGGATGGTAGTTCGATACAGTTTGTAGATGTGCTGACCGACGCAGGTATAATAGATCAGGATGCCGATCGCGAATATTACCACATCCCCTACAATATTCATTACACCGAAGCCGACCGTAAGGTAGAGATGGTGGCCATGCCTTTAGATGATTACCGTTTTACCTGCATGGTTGATTACAACTCGCAGGTATTGGGTAGCCAGCATGCCAGTATATCAAGCATTGCCGAGTTTAAAAAGGAAATTGCCAGCTGCCGTACCTTCTGCTTTTTGCACGAGTTGGAAATGCTGTTAAAGCACGACCTAATAAAAGGTGGCGATTTAAACAATGCTATTGTTGTCGTTGATAAAGAAGTAAGTAAAGAAGAGTTAAGCCATCTGGCTAAACTGTTCCATCGCGAGGAGATCCAGGTAGCCCCACAGGGGATCTTAAATAATATCGAACTGCGCCACCAAAACGAGCCGGCCCGCCATAAACTGTTGGATATGATTGGTGATTTGGCCCTGGTTGGTGTGCCATTGCGCGGTCATATTATGGCCGCCCGTCCGGGTCACGCGGCTAACGTAGCCTTCGCTAAAAAAATTAAAGCGCTGATAAAAAAAGAGCGCAGCCGTAAACACGTAAAAGTTTACGACCCTAACATGACGCCGGTTTATGATACCGTGCAGATCATGAATATTTTACCGCACCGCCAGCCTTTGCTGATGGTGGATAAAATTCTGGAATTAAGCAAAAGCCACGTGGTGGGTTTAAAAAATGTAACCATGAACGAGGATTTGTTTATGGGCCATTTCCCCGGCGCGCCGCTGTTCCCGGGTGTACTGCAGATTGAGGCTATGGCGCAAACCGGAGGCATCCTGGTACTGAATACCGTGCCCGATCCGGAAAATTATATTACCTTGTTCCTGAAAATAGAGAATGCCCGTTTTAAAGATAAGGTAGTACCGGGCGATACTTTGATTTTCCATTGCAGCCTGATAGCGCCGATACGCCGTGGCATAGCCCAAATGAAGGGCGTGGGCATGGTAGGTTCGCGTGTGGTGGTTGAGGCTGAGTTGATGGCACAAATTGTTAGAAAAAATAAACCGACTGAATAATGATCCAACCCTTAGCATATATACATCCGCAGGCACGCATTGCCGAAAATGTAGTGATTGACCCATTTGTTACCATCCACAAGGATGTTGAAATTGGCGAGGGCACCTGGATCGGATCAAACGCTACCATTATGGATGGTGCGCGTATCGGTAAAAATTGCCGTATTTTCCCTGGAGCGGTTATCTCCGCCATTCCGCAGGATTTAAAATACAAAGGCGAAAATACCCACGTGGTAATTGGCGATAACACCACCATCCGCGAATGCGTAACTATTAACCGTGGTACTAACGACAGGTTTAAAACCGAAATTGGCAGCAACTGCTTAATTATGGCCTACTGCCACGTAGCGCACGATTGTTTGGTTGGCAACAACTGTATCTTCAGCAACAATACTACTTTAGCCGGCCACATTACCGTTGGCGATAACGTAGTACTGGCAGGTATGGTGGCTATACACCAGTTTGTAAAAGTGGGTTCACACGCGTTTGTTACCGGTGGTTCGCTGGTACGTAAAGATGTACCGCCATATGTAAAAGCAGCTCGTGAGCCGCTGTCGTACGCAGGCATCAACTCGGTAGGTTTACGCCGCCGTGGGTTTAGTGAGGATAAGATCAACGAGATTCAAGATATTTACCGTACCCTGTTCGTAAAAAACTATAACGTATCTAAAGCCCTTGATATCATCGAAGCCGACTTCCGCCCTACCCAGGAGCGCGACGAGATCCTGAATTTTATCCAGGGTTCGCAACGCGGTATCATGAAGGGGTTTGGCAATAATTAGTCATTAGTCATTGGTCATTAGTCATTAGTGTATCCCGTCGACTCTGGATATTTACTAATGTATTAGGGCCATAGACTTGAATGGCCCAATGACTAATGACCAATGACCAATGACAAAATCACCATCACGCTAAGTAAAGTTTCCCGCCGGTTTAACCGGGAGTGGATTTTTCGCGGGGTTGATTATACTTTTACTTCGGGGAATAGTTATGCGGTGCTGGGGCCAAACGGTTCGGGGAAATCCACGCTATTGCAAGTTTTAAACGCCAGCCTGGTTCCATCAGCAGGAGAAGTATCCTTTACTTTTAACGGCGAAGTGCTTGCGCCCGAGCAGGTTTTTAAACACATCAGTTTAGCTACGCCTTATATGGAGCTGATTGAGGAGTTTACCCTTGCCGAGATGATCGATTTTCACTTTAAGTTTAAAAACTACCTTTCGGGATTAGATCAGCTAAAGGTGATCGAGCTGTTGGGGATGGAAGCATCTAAAAACAAACTCATTAAATACTTTTCGTCGGGCATGAAACAGCGCCTGAAACTGGCCTTAGCTTTTTTTGCCGATACGGTACTTTTGATGCTGGACGAACCAACATCAAATTTAGATAATCAGGGTATTGAGTGGTACTTAAGTTTAGTACAACAATACAGTGAAGGCCGCCTGCTCATTGTTTGCTCAAACCAGGAGCATGAGTACAGCTTTTGCAACGAGCAAATCAAAATCACCGACTATAAATAAGATTGAAATTATTGCCTTTTGTAATAAATAACCTGATTGGTAATGGTGATCTTTTTGCTGCCTGTCCCGGTAGTATCGGTTTCTGTATGATTAAGCAACCTCATATCTGTAGCATCTAATTTCCTGATTAAAACAGGTATTGTAAGTGCCGGAATGCTGACACCGCCACCGCTAACAGCAGGTGTGTTTAAGTACAATACATCTTTTACAACAGAATATGTTATTGAACCAACCAGCGTAGTGCCTGAATATTGATCTAAGGAACCATCTGCATTGTATTGAAAATAATCATCTGAAAGCCCAAGTTCTGTTTTGCTTATAACGTTACCGTATTCGGTGATGACAGTGGTATCGGCTACTTTACGCCATTTACCCACAATTAGCTGTTTGCTTTTATCGCCAATAAGGTCGGTGTTTTTAGGGTTGCCCTTGCTGCAACTGATAATAGTAATTGCTGAAAAAATGAAAAATGCAATGGCCGCTATTTTCTTTATCATGTGATAAGCTTTGTTTAGACTCAAAAATACTATAAAGTTTTGTCAAACAAAGCAAATTTACCCGGCAGGTTTACTGCTTTTTAAAATAGGTGATCTGTACGGTGCGTGTGGTTTGCTTGCTGCCATTTACGGTAACTTCGGCGGTGTAGTCATCGCTGTAAACCAGATCGGTTGCGGTTAAGGTTTTAATGTGCCGACCCAATGTACTTGCCGATACCGTAACACCGCCGCCATTATAAGCCGGGTACATAAAAATAACCGAATCTTGCTTAACCGTATAAGTGCCTGAGTAATTTACAGTAGCACCGCTTAATTGCGAGGTAGCACCATCGGCGGTATAAATTTCATAATCATTGGTTGTACCAGTTTCAACCTTGTTTAAAAATTGGCCGTTGTTGTAATAACTTGTAGTATCCGCCATTTGGCGCCATTTACCTACAATCAGTTTTTTATTTTTATCACCTATAAGATCGGTGTTTTTTGGGTTGCCCTTACGGCAGCTAACTATGGCTAATACGGCGAGTGCGAAAAAGGTAACGGTTGCAATGCTTTTCATTGTGGTTATAAAGTGCTATATGGGGCATAAAAATAATATAAAGTTTTGTTATTCAAAAGTATAACAACATCATAGCACTGGGGATAGTTTATAGCGCTAATGTTTATTTAAATGCTCGAAGCTGTTTGAAGCGCTGCTTGTAGTCTCCGACTACATCCCACTTTATCGTAATTTTTCTATCTTTAGTCCACTCATCAAACTTTTTTATTGTAATGAAAAAACTTCTGCTCACATCCTTTGCCGTTTGCGCTGCCGCTTTAACTTTTGGGCAGGCTAAACTGGTAGAGAAAGTCACCAAAAAAGGCGACGAACTGGTTATCCCCTACCAAAAATATGTACTGCCTAACGGCCTGACCGTTATCCTGCACGAGGATCATTCAGATCCGGTTGTGCATGTCGACGTTACTTACCACGTAGGTTCGGCACGCGAGCAGGTGGGTAAATCCGGCTTCGCGCACTTTTTTGAGCACATGATGTTTGAAGGATCGGACGATGCACCAAAGGGGATCCACGATAAAATTACTTTAGGTAACGGTGGAACCAACAACGGATCGACCAACCGCGACCGTACCAATTACTATGAAACCGAACCTAAAAACGTACTCGAACAAGCCATTTGGCTGGAAGCCGACCGGATGGGTTTCCTATTAGGCCAGGTTACCCAGGATAGGTTTGAGGTACAACGCGCCACGGTGAAAAACGAGCGCGGGCAGAATTATGATAATCGCCCTTACGGACTGGTATCTGAATATGCATCAAAAAACCTGTATCCATACGGGCATCCATACTCGTGGTTAACCATAGGTTACATCGAAGATTTAAACCGCAGCAACGTAAACGACCTAAAAAATTTCTTTTTAAGATGGTACAGCCCTAACAATGCTACCTTAACTATCGGCGGCGATATCAATGCTGCAACTACCATGAAAATGGTAGAGAAATATTTCGGCAGTATTCCACGCGGTCCCGAAGTTAAGCCGGTGGTAGTGCCCGCGGTATCGTTAACAGAAAACCGTTATGTATCGTTCACCGATAATTATGCGCGTTTTCCAATGCTGTCTATCACGTATCCAACTGTTCCGGATTACAGTAAGGATATGGTGGCTTTAGAGTGTTTGGCCGAGATTTTAGGTCAGGGTAAAAACTCTATCTTGTACCAAAACCTGGTTAAAAAACAATTGGCCCTGCAAGCAAATGCAAATAGCGGCCTGGCAGAACTGGCTGGCGAGTTCAGCGTACGTTTAGTGCCGCTTCCCGGCAAAACCCTGCCCGAAATGGAAACCCTGTACAACCAGGCTTTGGCTGATTTTGAAAAACGCGGTGTGACCGACGAGGATCTGGAGAAATTTAAGGGCAGTACCGTGACCGATTTTGTATCAGGTTTGCAAAGCGTATCGGGTAAAGTATCGCAACTGGCAGAATATCAAACACTGACCGGTAACCCTAACAAAATTACCGAGATCTATAAAATGTACCAAGCCTTAACCAAGGCCGATGTAATGCGTGTTTATAATACCTACATTAAAAACAAAGGCGCGGTTATAGTAAGCGTATTAACCAAAACCGGCAACGTAGCCCCGGCTAAAGCCGATAATTATACCGTTGACCAAAGCAAATACGTAGCGCCAGATTACGGCTACGATAAACTGACCTACAATAAAGCGAAGGACAACTTCGACCGTAAAGTTACCCCGCCGCTGCAACCGGTACCTGTTGTAAAAGCCCCTGCTTTTTGGCAGGCAAATGTGTTAGGCGCTAAAGTTATCGGCGTAAATACTACCGAGATCCCGATGATCACCTTCTCGCTGACCATGCCGGGCGGCCGCCTTTCCGATGCTAACGATATGTCTAAAGCCGGTTTGGCTTCGATGTTCGCTAACATGATGAACGAAGATACCAAGAACTACACTGCCGAAAAATTTGCTATCGAACTGGAAAAATTAGGCAGCAGCGTGAGTGTTGGCAGTGGTATAGATGGTACCATATTTTCGGTACGTTCGCTGAAAAGCAATTTCGCCAAAACCATGGTGTTGTTGCAGGAGCGGATCTTCAACCCTAAATTTACCCAGGAAGCTTTTGACCTGAACAAGAAACAACGGTTGGAGAATTTCAAGGTTCAGAAATCGGCCCCGGCATCTATTGCACCGGTGGTGTTTGATAAGATCAATTACGGATCAAAAAATATCTTAGGCATTTCAGCGGTGGGTACCGAACAAACCGTGAGTAATATTACCCTGGCCGATATTCAGAATTATTATAACAACTACATCACATCGGTTGGTGCCAAGGTGGTTATTGTGGGTGATATCGATGAGGCATCGGCCATGAAACAGCTGACCTTTTTAGGTAAGCTGCCTAAAAAAACAATCACTATAGCTAAACCGGCTGCGGCTATCCCGGTAGCTAAAACCAAAATTTACCTGATTGATGTTCCTAAAGCGGCGCAAACCCAATTTGCAGTAGGTTATGGCACCAGTTTAAGATTTAGCCCCGTTGGCGATTCGTACACCATGGATCTGGCTAACTATCCACTGGGTGGTGATTTTACCAGTCGCCTAAACACCTACCTGCGCGAAACTAAAGGCTGGACCTATGGCGCAAGTACCCGTTTTACCGATACCAAATACTCGGGGAACTTTATATTTAGCTCGGGCATCCGTGCACCATCTACAGATAGCGCCTTGGTGGCTTTAATTGATGGCATTAACGCCTACAACAAAACCGGCCCGACTGCAGATGAGGTGAGCTTTATGAAAAAGGCCATCGGCCAGGGTAATGCGCTGAAATTTGAAACACTGCAACAGAAAGCCGGCTTTGTGACTACTTTGCTTAACTACAATCTGCAGCCAACCTATTTGCAGCAACAGGCCTTAATTTTGAAAAATATCACTCAGCCGCAGTTAAAGGCGTTAGCCAACAAATACCTGCCAACCGACAAACTGAACATTGTACTGGTAGGCGACAAGGCCCGCATACTGCCCGATTTGAAAAAGCATGATTATGAAATTATTGAATTGAATGCAGACGGCGATCCGGTAAGCGGATCTAACTAACCTCTTGATTTTTTGTAGATAAGTCCCTAAGTTTGCCCTTCAATTAAAAATATGGCTAAGGCATCAGATATAAAAAATGGAAACATCCTGCGCTTTAACGGCGAGTTGGTGCAGGTAGAAGAGTTTTTACACCGCACACCGGGCAACCTGCGCGCGTTTTACCAGGCCCGTATGCGTAACGTACGCAGCGGCAAATTGGTTGAATATCGCTTCCGTGTGGATGAAGAGGTAAACATAGCCCGCGTGGAAACCAACAATTACCAGTACCTGTACGACGAAGGCGACTCCCTGGTGATTATGGACAACACCACTTACGAGCAGTACAGCGTGCCTAAGTTTTTGTTAGGCAGCGGTATTAAATTCCTGAAAGAAGGAATGAACATCATTGTGGCCTTTGAAAGTGATGAGCCGATTATGGCCACAATGCCAAACACCGCCGAACTGGAAATTACCTACAGCGAACCGGCTGTTAAAGGAGATACATCAACCGGTGCGATGAAAAAAGCAACAGTTGAAACTGGTGCCGAAATTAACGTGCCCCTGTTTATTAATCAAGGCGATAAGGTTAAAGTTGATACCACAACCGGCGCATACGTAGAACGTGTTAAAGGATAATTATTATTTTAAATGATTTAAAAGGCTTCCCGTTTGGGAAGCCTTTTTTGTTACCTTTATTTTATAACCATTCCGTCATTGCGAGGGACGAAGCAATCTCTAAGTAATATATGGACGTTTTTTAGGCCGAACTTTGAGTGTAGAGATTGCTTCGTACCTCGCAATGACGTGCGTTGAATACCGTAATGACCAAACAACAACTTCGTACCGAATATCTCATCAAACGTCAAAAATTATCTGACGATAAATACGCTGATCTTAACCAACAACTCCTTCAACAATTTCAACAACTAGATTTTTCCGGCATCAAATGCATCCATCTTTTCCTGCCGATAGTGGAGAACAACGAAGTGAATACTTACCTGCTGCGCGATTGGCTGAAACAGGCGCACCCTGAGATTAAGGTGGTGCACCCCAAAACTAATTTCCGTACGCTTACCATGCGCAGTTTTGTATACGATAATGATTTACGCGTGGAAACAAGCCGCTATGGCATCCCCGAACCGGTATCGGGTAACGAAGTGAAGATAGCGGAGGTTGATCTGATTATATTACCTCTGCTTGTATTTGATGAGTTAGGTTACCGTGTAGGTTATGGCAAGGGATTTTATGATCGATTTTGCACCGGTTGCAAACCCGGCACCAAATCCATCGGGATTTCTCTGTTTGATCCGGTTAAGCGCATCGACGATGTAAACGGGTATGATGTTTGGATGCACGCTTGCTTAACGCCGACTGATAAGTGGGAGTGGCATTAAAAAAATTGTCATTGCGAGCGATAGCTCGGCAACCTCGTAGTGTGTTTACAAGCGATGAGATTGCCACGTCGCCCCTACCCGCAAATCCCCGCTGTACCTCTTACAGCAATGACAAAGAGTCATATTTCCCCTTTAGGGGGTTAGGGGGCTTAATTCCAACAGCACCGGGCAATGATCTGAGTGTTTAGCTTCTGATAGTATTGCCGCGCGTTTAATTCGTGGTTCCAGTTCTTTGCTGGCCATGGCATAATCTATGCGCCAGCCTAAGTTTTTAGCACGTGAGTTGGCGCGGAAACTCCACCAGGTATAATTGTGAGGTTCTTTATTGAGGTGGCGGAAAGTATCCACAAAACCCGATTCGATAAAGTTTTCCATCCACTCACGCTCCTCAGGCAAAAAGCCGGACGAGTTGGCGTTTGATTTGGGATTGTGTATATCGATAGGGCGGTGGCAAATATTATAGTCACCGCAAACAATCAGGTTAGGATGCTCTACTTTTAGTAGCGTAAGGTATTTACCAAACTCATCCAGGAAACGGAACTTAAACACCTGCCGCTCATCTCCGCTCGATCCGGAAGGGAAATAGGCGCTCATAATAGACACATCCTCAAAATCAACTCTAATGCAACGGCCTTCACGGTCGAAATCGGGGATGCCACAGCCATATTCTACATGCTCTGGTGTTTGTTTGGTTAAGATGGCCGTGCCGCTGTAGCCTTTCTTCTCGGCAGGGAACCAGTAATGCTGGTAGCCCAAAGCCTCCACCAGGTGCAGGTCGGTCAGCACATCCGGACTGGCTTTAATTTCCTGCAAACAAACCACATCGGCATCAGTAGCCTGTAACCAAGCCAGCCAATTTTTATTAATAGCGGAACGGATTCCGTTAACGTTATAGGTAATGATTTTCATGAGCCCCCTAACCCCCTAAAGGGGGAATTTTAGCCCCTATCCCTTAAAGGGGAACAAGGAACTTTAAATATATTAAATTCAGATTTGCTTTGCGGCGCCGTTTAACTCCTGCTCCCCCTTCAGGGGGCTGGGGGGCTTAATAGTTTATCCAACTGCTTACACTCCCGTTTCTTCAGCACATCCACCGTTATGGGTACGTCTTCGGTTGGGCGGTCTTTTGCATCTTTTTTAACGGCGGCAATGCGGTCTACCATATCAATGCCGCTTACCACTTCGCCGTAAACGGTATAACCGTGATCTAACTGGGCGGTACCACCTACGGTGCGGTAAATTTCGCGCTGCCATTCGGGGATTTTAAATCCTTTCAGGCGGCCTTCTTCCAACTTGTTCATATCCTCGTCGGTAAGGCGTTTACCTTCCACTATGTAAAACTGGGTTGAGCTGGAAGCTTTTTCGGGGTTATTATCCCGAGCAGCCGCTAACACGCCGCGTTTATGAAACAGGCTATCTCTAAACTCGGCAGGGACGGTATACTTTAAACCACCATTGCCTAATTCGGTGCCCGGTTTAGCATTCTTCGAGTCCGGATCGCCACCCTGAATCATAAAGTTCTGAATTACCCGGTGAAAAAGCGTACCGTTAAACAAGCCCTGTTTAGCCAGTTTGATAAAATTATCCCGGTGCTTAGGTGTCTCGTTATACAGGCGGATGATCACCTGCCCATAACTGGTTTTAATCCGTACATACTGGTTTTTTGGGGGCTTGGCAAAGGCAGCGCTTACCAGCGTGAGCAGCAAAATGCAGGTAAAAAGTTTCTTCATTATTCAGGATTTAAAATTTCGTCGAAGTATGATATGATTAACGATTTCATAGTCATTTCCTGTTCGAGCAGCGTGTAGTTGGGGATGGGTTGCACTAATTTCCAATGCGGCCATCCATCCTGATCCAAACCTTCCAACTCGTAAAAGCCCATCATGCTGAATAATTTGCAGGTGGCTATATGCATCAGTTCTTCCTTTTGGCGCTTGGTAAATTTACCCGGACCCTGGCCCAACTCCTGCACACCAATTAAAAACAGCATCACTTTTACGTCAGGCGTATCCGAATCAAAGTCGGCCGCAATGCGGTCCTGCAATTCTTTCCACTTAATATTTATTTCGGCAGGTTTCATATGCTGGTAAATATACGGTGTTAAGTTTTAAATATCTCTATGCAGTCGCTCGGCTCCAGCCGAGTGACGATTCTAACCCGGCCTCTGGCCGATATTAAAAATGTATTTTAAAAGGCGAATCTGGATTCGCACTGCTGTAAACATAAGCCGATGCATCATTAACTAACATCGCCTTCACCGGGTTTTGATGAATATATTCCATCTTCTGCTCGAACACGGGTGCTGTAAAAAGTTCTGTCGGATGATTGGTTTTTTGCCAAAACTGATAATCTTTGTTTTGAACTGAACTTTTGGCAAAATATTCGAATAGATATAATAGCCACTCCTTGCGACTCTCAGTCAAGCTTTCTGCAATCATCTTCAAAATTCTTTTCGCGGTATAACTTTTAAAATCTCTCAGAATATCAGATAGGCAATCATCATCGTTGGCAACAATTAAATGAATATGGCTGCTCATTATGCAATAAGCATATATTTTCAGGCCTTTGTTTGCTCTGCAATATCAAGGTTCCTGATGATTTCGTCGCAATACTCATTTCTAATAAAAACATCTATCCAACCAACAACTGTTAGGGTAATAAAGTAAGGGCGATCACCCGTTGGTTTGCGTAATTCTGACATGGTTATTGGTTGTGTTTATAAATATAAAAACAAAACACAAGTTTGCAGTCGCTCGGCTCCAGCCGAGTGACGATTTTAACCCGGCCTCTGGCCGTCGTAATTATGTTTTTACAATGTTACTGCGGCCGGAGGCCGGGAAATAGTGCTCACTCGGCTGGAGCCGAGCGAGTGCATATAAGTGTGAAGATTTGGTTGGGATGTCATTTTTTAATCCCATCAGTGAAAAACTGATCCGCTTGGTCAGCATTAAATTTATTCTGATTATACGTTTGCGATTGCCCTTTGGGGATGGTTAACGATTGCCAGTTAGCGCCTTCAATCATCTTAGCCACAAAAACCATTTGGCCAATATGATAAGGCAGGTGGGCCAGTTGCCTATTCATGGCTTCAATTACGGTATGACCTTCATTACGTATATGGGTCGTGCGGACTAAATCATCCCCGATTAACGGATCAATTGCATCAAATAAGCATTGCCAGCCTTTTTCCCAAAGATTGGTTAGCTGCTCTTTATCCATATCGGTATGCTCAAACTCCTCATCCCGGTTGCGCCATTCTTTTTCTCCATCTGATTTTAGGAAATCACTCCAACGCGACAAAGAGTTACCCGAAATATGTTTGATAATAACAGCAATACTGTTTGAATCATCGTTATACTGCCAGTGTAAGCCAGCATTGTCAATACGCTCAATCACCGCATCGCCTAATGATTTGTAATAGCGGAAAAGTTTGCGGGAGCTGTCGAGGTAGTTTTGTGTGGGGTTCATATAATTAAGAATTACATATGAAAAATATTGTCATTTCGACGACAGGAGAAACCTTGTACGATGTGATTTGCGAGTACGCTTACCGATCGTATAAGATTTCTCCCGATGGTCGAAATGACAAAAAAAACAGCCAAGTCATCTGCATATTTGCACATTCTCTCATCTGTACATTATCCAATCACCACCTTCTCCCTATTCAACAACTTCCAAATCGCATCCACATATTGCCGATCATTTGCCAAACGAGGCACTTTATGCTGACCGCCTAATTTCCCACGTTCTTTCATCCATTGTAAAAAGGTGCCTTGTGGAACGGCATGTACCAACGGACGGCGCAGCGCCATATCGCGGAAGCGTTTGGCGTCGTAATCAGAGTTGAGTTTGCGCAGGGTTTCATCTAACAAGTCAACAAAGCGCTCAAACTCGGCAGGGTCTTTTTCAAACTCGATCAGCCACTCGTGACTGCCCGATTCGTCATCCGAGAAATAAACAGGGGCGGCAGTATAATCGCGAATTATAGCGCCAGTATAACGGCAGGCGCGGTCTAAAGCGCGCTCGGCGTTATCTATAATCAATTCTTCGCCGAAGGCGTTAATGAAGTGTTTGGTGCGACCGGTGATTTGGATGCGGTAAGGGGCCAGCGAGGTAAACCTCACCGTATCGCCTATCATGTATCGCCACAGACCGGCGTTGGTGGTAATGATGAGGGCGTAATTCTTATCCAGTTCAACCTGGTCTAAAGTCAGCGTTGGCGGCTCCACATCGTGCAGATGCTCGAAGGGTAAAAACTCGTAGAAGATGCCGTAATCCAACATCAGCAGCATATCGCCGTGCTGCTCGGTGTCCTGTATTCCAAAAAAACCTTCACTGGCGTTATAAGTATCCAGATAATACATATCATCGCTGGGGATGAGTTGCTTAAACAGATCGCGATAGGGAGTAAAGTTTACCGCGCCATGGAAATAAAGTTCCAGATTGGGCCAAACTTCCAACAGGTTGTTTTTACCGGTAATTTCCAGGATGCGCTTAAACAGCAGCATGTTCCAGGTGGGTACGCCGCTAATGCTGGTAACATTAACATCCTTGGTGGCATAAGCCATTTTTTCAATCTTCTCGTCAAAGTTTTCCAGCAGGGCTATATCCAGGTGTGGAGTGCGGTAAAACTCGGCCCAAAGGGGCAGATTTTTCATAATCACCGCCGAAAGATCGCCGAAAGAAGCATCAGTATTTAGCTGACTGATTTGATGGCTGCCGCCTAAGGTTAAACTTTTACCGGTAAAAATGCGTGCGTTGGGGCGGTTATTGAAGTAGAGCGTAAGCATATCCTTACCACCCTTAAAATGGCATTCCTCTAACGATTCTTCGCTTACAGGGATAAACTTGCTGCGATCGTTAGTAGTGCCCGATGATTTGGCAAACCAGCGGATCTCTGACGGCCAAAGCACGTTTTGCTCGCCCTTTAGCATGCGCTCAATATAAGGCTTCAGCGTATCGTAAGTTTGGATAGGGACACGCTGTTTAAACTGATCGTAATTCTCGATGCTTTTGTAGTGGTGCTGCTTGCCCCACTCGGTATTCTCGGCCCATGATATCAGTTGTTCAAACCATTCTTCCTGCACCTCGTGCGGATATTTCATAAAAAGCTCTATCTGGTGAATGCGCTTTTTAATGAACCAGGTAAAAACAGAGTTGATAATGGCCATAAATTGGTTGGTAGATTACCTGCAATTTAGGGATTAAAAACCTTTCTTTTCAAAACAAAATTTGCCCCTAAATAAACTTTCCGCACCATCTCGTTGGCAGCCAGCACTTCCGGCACACCGCTTTCTAAAATCTTACCTTCAAAAAGCAGGTAGGCGCGGTCGGTGATAGACAATGTTTCCTGCACGTTGTGGTCGGTGATCAGGATGCCGATATTCTTATGTTTCAGTTTGGCTACTAAGGATTGGATCTCTTCCACTGCAATCGGGTCAACCCCCGCAAATGGCTCATCTAACAATACAAAGTTAGGTTCGGCAGCTAAGGCGCGGGCAATTTCGGTACGGCGGCGCTCGCCACCCGATAGTAAATCACCCCGGTTGCGGCGTACTTTATGCAGACTGAATTCGTCTATCAGTTCTTCCAGTATCTCCTGCTGGCGCACCTTGCTCAGGTCGCCCATCTCCAGTATGGCTTTGATATTATCTTCTACCGATAGCTTACGGAAAACCGAAGCTTCTTGAGCCAGGTAACCGATGCCTTTTTGGGCGCGGCGGTACATCGGGTCCATGGTGATGTTCTCGTCATCTAAAAAGATGTTACCCTCGTTTGGTTTAATCAAGCCCACAATCATATAAAACGATGTAGTTTTACCCGCACCGTTAGGCCCAAGCAATCCCACAATTTCGCCCTGCGATACGTTAAACGATACATCATTTACAACTGTACGCTGTTTATATTTTTTAACTAAGTTATCTGCTCGTAAATTCATCTTTTAAGTCTTGAGCCTGAAGTCCTGAGTCTAAAGTCCCGAGCTTGAAGATGACTTCTGACTCAAGACTTAGAACTTTAGACTTCAAATCTTATCCCCTTTATATTCAATTGTAAACTACGCCTGTCGCGCCATACGTTTTCTTCAATGCTGTAACATACATCAAACGGCTGCCCGCTATTAATTTGATCTACGTGATGCGCCTGGCTAAAGGCAATGCAATCAAATACCGCCGACCCTGCCTGCTCAATGGCCAGTTTTAAATGTGTGCCGCCCACTAAATTTGCCAACCCTTTTACTTTTACACCCTTACTTAAAAACACCGGCGACATATTCTCCGGGCCGAATGGTGCAAACTGCTGCAATATCCTGAAAAATTTCGAGTCGATCTGCTTTAACTCCAATTCGGCATCAATTAGTATCTCGGGGATCAATAATTCTGGTGGGATGGTTGCGCTCACCACCTCTTCAAACCTATCCGCGAAAGCGGCAACGTTCTCGGGCTGCATGGTTAAACCCGCCGCGTACTTATGCCCGCCAAACTGAATGAGCAGATCGCTGCAATCGCAAAGAGCCTCGTACAGGTCAAACCCAATCACCGAACGCGCCGAACCGGCCACATACCCGTTTGATTTAGTGAGGACGATAGTAGGACGATAATATTTCTCCGTCAGGCGGGAGGCTACAATACCGATAACACCTTTATGCCAGTCCTCGCGGTACACTACGGTCGATTTGCGGTCTATCAGGATCTGGTCTTCATCTATCATACTCAACGCATCGCCGGTGATGGACAGATCGTGTTCCTTCCGTTCCTGGTTTTTGGTGTTGATATGCCCGCTAAGTTCATTGGCTTCCCCTTCGTGGCAGGAAATCAATAGCTCCACCGCCTGCTTGGCATCGGCAATTCTACCCGCCGCATTAATACGCGGACCGAGCAGGAAGACGATATCAGTTATGGTATAATCGGATGTTGTTTTCTTGGCTACCCCCATCAAAGCTTTCACGCCGATGCAGGGATTGCTGTTGATGCGTTGCAAACCGTAATGGGCCAGAACTCGATTCTCGCCGGTAATATGCACAATATCGCAGGCAATGCTGATGGCCACCAGATCAAGATAGATAGCTACTTCTTCAAAATCAATATCGTGTACCTGGGCATAAGCCTGAATCAGTTTAAAGCCAATACCGCAGCCGGATAATTCTTTATAAGGGTAATCGCATTGCGGGCGTTTGGGATCTAACAAAGCTACCGCGGCAGGTAATTCATCGCCGGGTAAGTGGTGATCGCATATAATAAAATCGACGCCTAACGCATTAGCGTAAGCAATTTTATCGACTGATTTGATACCGCAATCTAAAGCGATAATTAATGAAAAACCGTTTTCTGCAGCGTAGTCGATGCCTTTGGTGGAAATGCCGTAACCTTCCAGGTAGCGGTCGGGGATATAATATTCGAGATTAGGATAGCGCTTGCTGAAGAAGCCATATACCAAAGCTACCGATGTGGTACCATCCACATCATAGTCGCCGTAGATCAGGATTTTCTCTCCCCTGTTTATTGCTAAATCAATCCGCTCAATGGCTTGTTCCATGCCGGCCATCAGGAAAGGATCGTGGAGATGCTCAACCAGCGGCCGGAAATAATATTTTGCTTCGTCAAAGTCGGTTACGCCGCGCTGTACCAATAGCTGGCTCAAAACAGGGTCGATACCCAGCTTGGCCGATAACTCAGTTACGGCTTGTGGATTGATGTTTTGTTTATTTGTCCAGCGTTTTTGCATTTGTATCCGTGTCCTTCCACCAATCACGTCATTGCGAGGTACGAAGCAATCTCTAAGCTATACAGAGCGGAACTTCGTTTTTGACATTTGAGTGTAGAGATTGCTTCGTACCTCGCAATGACGTATTGGGATATGCTTATTTCCCTATCTTTGTAAATATAATTGTCGCGTTATTAACGCGCAAAATTACATTCAAATATCGGGGAAAGCAGCATAATGGAAATTTTTGTATTAGGAGAGGGTTCTTATTCGGTTGATGCGAGCAAAAAATTTATTCCTTTTAATCCGGAGGTGGATAATTTTAAAGACCGGCCGGGTTCGTTATTCATCCACGTTAATCCCTTTTTGGTGAAAATGAAAAACGACCTGATCCTGTTCGATGCAGGTTTAGGTTATAAGGATACACACGATGATTTGTTACTGCACCAGCATATTCGCAACGCAGGTTTCGATCCGGAAGAGGTGACACTGGTACTGATGTCGCACTTGCATTACGATCATTCGGGCGGATTGGTGGTTGAAGAGCAGGGCCGCTTTGAGCCTTCGTTCCCTAATGCCGAATACGTAATACAAAAAGGAGAGTGGGAGTTTGCCATTACCGGTAAATCGTCCAGCTATCACCAGGATATTTTTGAGGTGCTGGAGCGTTTGGCTAAATTGACCTTTGTGGAAGGATCGGGAACGTTTAAACCGGGCATCCGCTACGAGCATTCGGGTGGGCATTGCCCGCATCACCATGTTTGGTGGCTGGAAGAGGATGGAGATAAGATCTTTTTTGGCGGGGATGAACTGCCTGAGCCCGAACAACTGATCCGCAAGTTTATGGCCAAGTATGATTTTGACGCCCGCAAGGCGATGGAACTGCGCGAACAATACGGTAAAATAGCCGCAGCCGAAGGTTGGAAATGCCTTTTTTATCACGCTAAAAACAGCGCAGTAGGCACAGTTACCTATATTAACGATACGTTTACGGTAAAACCTGTTTAGTTATTAGCAGAAGGGTGATTTTTGAACAGATCGGTGATCTTTTCAACGTTCAGCGGTTTCGAGATAAAATCAACTACCAACGGGTATGATTTTGCCCTGTTAATATCATTGCTGAAAACAGACGAAGAGATAATAAAGATCTTGGTTTTATGAGATGGGTCGATCTTTAATTTTTCGTACTCATCTAAAAACTCCCAGCCGTTCATTATCGGCATGTTAATATCCAATAAAATATAGTCGGGTAATTTGGCGGGATCTTTACTGGTGATCTCCCATAACTGATCGATCGCGAATTTACCGTTCAGGCAAGCTGTGATTTCTGTGTTAGACAGTGCTTTTTTAATCAGCTTAATTGAGATGAAATTATTGATCTCATCATCATCAACAAGCAATATACTTACCGGCCGGGACTCCATGTTCATACTCTTTATACGTTACGGCAAATTAAAAGGTTTTTATTCCTTAAAGTTTTAAAAACAGCCAAATCGTTCGATTTGTTTTATTGCTGACGTCGTTTATTTTTCAATAGTTTCTGCTTCAAATGTATTGAATGCGCACCTATAATTCCTATACCTCTACGGTAATTTATTTGATATACTATAAATTTGAACAAAGTGGCTTAAAAATCAAAATGTTACATTAAATAAATTTTTACAACCACGGCCATATTTTACATAGACTTAACACATTTCCCATAATTTGGAGTTAAACTTGCAACGCAAACCGGAGGTTGTATATACATTTGTGCCGCCGGTTATAAAAAACAAGAACTACCTTAATGAAAATTGGAATAGTTTGCTACCCCACTTTTGGCGGCAGCGGTGTTGTTGCTACCGAACTTGGCAAAGCGCTGGCTGATAACGGTCATCATGTACATTTTATTACTTATAACCAACCTGCCCGGTTAGATTTTTTTTCGGAAAACCTTTTTTATCACGAGGTAGCCGTAAGTAAATACCCGTTGTTTGATTACCCGCCCTATGAGTTGGCCCTGGCCAGCCGCATGGTAGATGTGGTACGGCACGAGCAACTGGATGTTTTGCACGTGCATTATGCTATCCCGCATGCTTCGGCAGCGTTTATGGCCAAGCAAATATTGAATACTTACGGTATCCATATCCCGGTAATCACTACCCTGCACGGTACAGATATAACGCTGGTTGGGAACGATCGTACTTACAAACCCGTGGTTACTTTCTCCATCAACCAAAGCGATGGTGTTACGGCCGTATCTCAGCATCTGAAGGATGATACCTACCGTTTTTTTGAGATTAACCGGGATATCGAGGTGATCTATAATTTTATAGATCTCAAGCGATTTACGCTGAAACCACGCGATCACTTTAAAAAAGCCATCACGCCAAACGGCGAACGGATCCTGGTGCATACCTCCAACTTCCGTAAGGTAAAACGTACCGAAGATGTGGTACGGATATTTGCCAAGGTGAACGAGGTGGTGCCATCTAAACTGTTAATGGTTGGTGATGGACAGGAGCGCCCCGACTGCGAGCAGCTTTGCCGCGATTTGGGCGTAAGCGAACACGTACGCTTTTTAGGTAAACAGGATGCGATTGAAGAGATCCTGTCGATATCTGACCTTTTCCTAATGCCTTCCCAATCTGAAAGTTTTGGTTTGGCGGCCTTGGAAGCCATGGCCTGTAAGGTGCCGGTGATCAGCAGTAACGTTGGTGGTTTGCCGGAATTAAACATAGAAGGCCAAACCGGCTTTTTGCGCGATACAGGTGATGTTGAAGGTATGGCCGAACGCGCTATTTATATTTTACAGGATGATGAGCGCCTGAACACCTTTAAAGAAAACGCCCTGGCCCGCGCCAAAGAGTTTGACCTGGCCCTGATTCTGCCGAAATACGAAAATTACTACAGGCGTATAATCGAAGAAAGTAAAGCGAAATACAACGCTTAATAAAACACACTTAATTACACCTACCATAAAAAGCCCAAACCAATTGGGCTTTTTTGCGTTACGTATCATATCAAAACAATCAGATCAAAAAAAACCATGAAAAAGATATTCAGTTTAACAATATTAATAGCAGCTTTAGCTTTCTTCGTTACATCGTGCTCAACAACCAAGTCAACAACAGCATCGGGCACACCCGGCGCATCAAGAGGTAAATTTACCGGCAAATGGGTATTAGGTAGCATTAAGTACGATGGGCTGGTAGAAGGTGCAGTGCAAAACGTATTCGATCAGGCCCGTCCGGCAGCGTTTCGTGGCAGTACCTGGAATTTAACTAACAGTGGTAACGGCATCTACACGCTGAATGATGGCACATCGCAAACCATCTTCTGGTCGGTTAATAATAATGACCCGAATAACCAGATCTTTCAGTTCAAAAAGATTTACCAGGGCGATAGACCTAAAAACGTTGCTGACGGTTACCAACTGTACGTTGTAAGTAACACCGGCGACAGCATGACCCTACGCAGCCCGGTTGCGGTAGGTAACACCACTGCTTATATTATATACGATTTTACTAAAACCAAGTAAGGGGTTGGGTTTTAATAAAAAGTGCCGCTGTTAAACACAGCGGCATTTTTTGTGAGGTAGATTGACTATTTTTAGCTTTAAATTTTGAAGCCCTCCCCCTCGGGGAGGGTTTGGGAGGGGTATATGAAAGTAATTATAACAGGCGTTACCGGCATGGTAGGCGAAGGCGTTTTGCAGGAATGCCTGCTGCGTAACGAGGTAAGCGAAGTATTAATAGTTAACCGTAAGCCAAGCGGTTTTAGTAATGCTAAGCTGAAAGAGATTGTGCATGCCGATTTTTTTGATCTGAGTTTGATCGAAAAACAATTGATAGGTTACGATGCCTGTTATTTTTGCCTGGGCATCTCATCAGTCGGGGTTGATGCGGATACTTATTACCACATGACTTACGACCTGACCATACACGTAGCCGAAACATTGAGCCGCCTGAACCCGCAGATGACCTTCTGTTATGTATCCGGCGCAGGTACTGATAGCACAGAACAAGGCAAAACCCGCTGGGCCCGGGTAAAAGGTAAAACCGAGAACGATCTGACAAAATTACCCTTTAAGCAGGTGTTTAACTTTCGCCCCGGTGCGTTGATCCCAAGTAAAGGCGCTAAAAACGTAAACAAGCTTTACTGGTGGCTATCGTGGATGATCCCGATTATCAAACTCGCATTACCCAACGGCATTTGTACCCTTAAACAACTGGGCGATGCGATGATCTACGTAACCTTGAATGGTTTTAATAAACAAATTGTAGAGGTGAAGGATATCCACGCCATAACTAAAGGTGCGTAATTGGCTTGTCATCCTGGAGCGTAGCGAAGGATCTCACGTAAGCAGAGCGGTAATGGATAGCCGATGTATTGGCTTTAGATTCGTTCTACATTTAGCATGACAGATTCCCGTCGGCCTGTCATGCTGAGCTTAGTCGAAGCATGGTGGGCAGGCCTCTCCGCACCGCCCTTCGACAAGCTCAGGGTGACATTTCGACTACGCTCTGACTGACAGACCCTTTACTATTTAATCCACCTTCCAAGTCCGTAACGTTATTGCACTTCCACCCTTTTCAAAATCTTTTGATCGATATAAAAAGTACCGAAGGGGATAATACAAGCTATTAAAACCTTCCAGGTGGTGTCCTTAAACTTCCAGCGCTCTTCTACGCCCACACTCAGGGTATTAAATATAAAAAGCAGGAATAACGAGCCATGAATTGGTCCGAGGGTTTTTACCCAGGATGGATCGTTATAAAAATGCTTTATCGGTACGGCTACAAATAGCAGGATTAATAACGAGATGCCTTCCAGGTAACTTAAAATGCGCAGCCATCCCAGGCGTGTTGTCAGCAAACGGGTCATATCTATCAATAAAAATTAATTAAATGCTTCGGATATAAGGGCGGGCAGCCAGTGGCGAAAACGGCCAGGGTATCGCCATAAAAATAATGATCAAAGCCAGGCCGAACCAGATCAGCATCGTTTGAAACTTCTCGCGATCGGTATCCTTGCGCTTAGCTATGGCCGAACCGATGGTGATCAGCACTACCGACAACAGCATTAAACTGATATGGATATACTTAAAAAAGCTATGATCAGTCACCAAAGCGCTCTGGCTTTCTGCCACGGCATATTTAACTACTGGACTTTGAAAATAAATGGTAATGCCTAATATCAGCTGAATGTGAGCGATGGTGGCCGTCCAATGCCGGATGCTGTCATCCAGCGTGCTGAAAGGTTTATTGCCCGCGTAACCGGTAACAGCCCTATAAAGCGCCGTCAGCAGGCTGGTCAATACCAGCCATCTTACCGCTGAATGTAATAACAACAATGTATAGTACATATATGATAAAGAGTATCAACATGATGATTTGTGTTTTTTCAGTTATGTAAATCCCTCCCTGGGGAGGGGTGTGTTGGTTTTGTGCGCTGGCAGGGAGGGGTTTGTTCAGAGAGCAAAGTCTAATAAACCCCTCCCTACCACTTCTCCACCCTTCGCGCCCCTCCCCAGGGAGGGATTTGCTATAATCGCCACTTGTCGTTCGGAGACCGTTCAACCTAAACCCGATTGCGCGGATACCGGCCCTGTGGCTAAGGCCTGTGCAGTATGAGCAAAAGCGGGGCTAACTGTACCTAAGAACTACTGAGCCTTCGTTTTCAAAACAACCGATCTGTTTTTATCCCCCTTTAGGGGTTAGGGTGCTAATACGCCAACTCCTCGCACCCGATCCCTGCTTTTTGCAAAACGGTTTCTATTTGGCGGGGCGATAATCCGTTTGATACGATGCGCAGAATGTTATCGCAATCTTCCAGATCGAAGTTCCAGTTTTGTATGGTGGGGATTTTAGTTAATAAAGTTTGAACCTTGTTTACTTGCTTAGGTTCCTGAACACTTGTTTTAAATACCAATACGTCCATGTTTTTCAGTTTTAAGGTGAGCGGATGTTGTGTTGAGGGGTATTGTATGTTGTGCCGATTTAATTAGCAGCAGTACCTATCAAGGTGACTGCTGCTAATATCACCACTACTATTTATGCATTAGGTTGATTTTCTGATTTAGGTTCTGCCTTTGGCTCCTCCCAATCAAACTGTCCCCAGCGACCGCGTGGGCCACCGCACATTCTATCGGCCATTTTTTGTTTAAAATGCTCGCGCTGTTCTGGCGACATGTTTTTAAACTTTTCTTCCATCTTACGGCGCATCCAAGGGGCGCCACCACCACCGGGACCGCCCCAGCCACGGCCACCATGGCCTTTTCCAAACCCGAACAGGATTTTGCAGAGTATAAATATGCCCATGGCTTGCCAAAAGGTAACGGCGCCAACATGTAAAATACCTGGCAGTAAACAGTTCCAAAGCTGCATCACCACAAAGCTGATGAGCGATAATACACCGGCCACAAAAACAGGTATAAATACAAACCTTGCCGGGCCTTCAAAAAATATCTTTTTCATTTTCTTTTTATCTTTTTAATACTGTGTGATATCTAAATACAATTGCCTTAACCTTTCCCTCAGATGTAAAACTGCGTAGCGCTTGCGCGATACCAGGGTTTGGATGGGTACGCCGGTAGTCTCTGCCATTTCGGCAAAGGTGATATCGTCTACCTCCTGCCATAACCAAACCTGCTTTTGCTCTTCGGGCAGTTCGTCTAAAGCCATATAAAGCTGTTCCCAAAACAGGTTGCGTAAATACTCGGTTTCGGGGGTGGTGGCTTCAGTTAATAAAATGGCTTTTAAATTGCCGCCTTCATCGCCGTCATCCTCATCATCTAAAAAAAGATCATCTAACAGCGATTCACTTTTCTTCCGGTATTTATCAGTAATCTTATTGGTAGCTACCTTATATAACCAGGCCCCTGTTTGCTCAATAGGCTCAGAGTTTACAACCGCGCTTAGCTGGTACCAAACATCCTGCAGAATGTCCTCGGCGTCGGCGTCGGTCTTCACCCTCCGCCTGATAAACGACAGCAGGTTTTTACCGTAAGCCGTTACGGCTTGCAGTATGTGGCTGTTTTTTTCTTCGGGCATCAGGGCAGTTATCAATTGTATTTAATGTTTTATAATGGTGTAGACGAACCATCTTTAAAAACATTTTAAATTATTTTTATTTTTTTTCAAAGTGGTGATTTTAACCACAAAGGGCAAAAAGCTTTTCACAGAGAACACAGAGCTTATTACATTCCATAGCATAGACTGAAGAAGCATTCTATTTGTTACATCCAACAAGCTCCGTGCCCTCTGTGCTAACGATATGCAATTCTCTGTGGCCTCCGTGGTTAAACTCGCTACTATAGCATCGCCACAATAAATCTACACCCAACCGACAATCAAACCGTAACTTGGCACACCTTTGGTAGACTATATTATATGGCAAATAAAAAAACTTTGGTTTTAGGCGCAACGCCCGATAGCAGCCGCTACGCCTACCTGGCCGCTAACCGCTTGGTTAAGGCCGGGCATGATATTATAAATGTAGGGATAAAAAAAGGAGAGGTGGCCGGCGTAGCAATTGAACCTGCCGAAGATTTGCATACTGATGTAGATACCATCACCCTGTATGTTGGTCCGCAAAACCAGCCGCCACTGTATGATTATATCCTGAACACCCACCCCAAACGCATTATCTTTAATCCCGGCACCGAAAACAGTGAGCTGCGCAAACTGGCAAATGAAAAAGGTATTGAAACGGAATATGCGTGTACGCTGGTGTTGTTGAGTATTGGGCAGTATTGAGGTTAGGTTTGTATCTTTAGGGTATGAAAGCCTTATTATGTTTGTTATTGGCCGTCTCTTTATTAACTACCTGTAAAGAGAATACGACTTTAACAAAACTTCAAGGTGGAGGTGTTGATAGTAAAACGGCAAACAAGTCAGTCAAAGATTCAATTTTGCAACAACAGATGTTGGATAGCATAAACGCAGTTAAAGATAGCTTGAGAGAACTTTCCATCATTTCCGCTGCTTTGAAATATGCTAAAACGCATCTTGACGAATCGAAATATATCAGGACGGTAAATGTCCTTGATACCTTTAGTGTACGGCTATCTTTCGGTAATTTATTTGAGGATGGGCGAAAGCATCTCTACATTTTTGATGAGCGGGATCAATCCGTTTATATGAATATATATTCGCTTGAACATGGGGAATTTATAAAGCAACTTAGCTTAAATGAGTGGGGCCTTAATTTTACAGATGATGAGATCAAAGATGTAAACGGAGATGGTTTCCGAGATTTTATTTATCACTATTATCCATCAGCGGGTTGCTGCATGCGTGATATTAATATGACATACATTTATAAATCCTCAAATGGCTTTGCGGATAATATAAGATTACCTAACCCAACATATTATCCCAAAGAAAAACTTATTCGAGGCGTTGAATATGGTCATCCTGGCGAGGTGCCTCTTTATAAATTTAAGTGGCGAGGTGACAAATTAGATACCATAGAATACATTTATCCGGCGGATTCAATTAAGAAGAAATATTATCGGGTTGCACGGTGGGGGGATGAAGAAATACCTTCCAAACGTAAAGTGCTAAATCAGATCCCGACCGAATACTATAAAGTTGTTGGATTAGATTGGTTTTTGGATTATTAACACAACTAACAATAATCGTGTCTTGATTCTCTACTCTTGATTCTTGCGTCTTTCCTCACTCAATATCCTCATCTCTTTCGGATAGTAATTATTAATGCGGTTCGGCAATAACTTGGCCCAACCTAAAACCTGGTTTTCAAAAGCCATTAAACTCCAGCCTTTTTTGTCGGGTGTTAAATCGGGGATGTTATCCCGGCGCAGGTAAGCAATGGCCTGCTCGCGGGTAAGCTCGGTTTGCAATACCATGTCTTTATTAATAATAAGGCTAAGCGCCAGTTCATGGTCGGGGATCAGATCTTTACCGGCTAATGCTCCCAAACGGATGCCGGATTTTTTAAGATACAGGTGCTGCTGTAAAATCCCCATAGCGTCTTTATGGGCGCGATCGATAGCCAGCCAGTCTTCGTTCACTTTAAAATAGTAGTAGTTATCGGCATCCTTAATATAAGGCTTTAATAAGTCGATGCTTTTATAGTCGGGCTTTTGGGCGTTCTTGGCTTTATAGTTTGATACGCCGCCGCTGTTATCGCCGGTTTTACGCAGGCAGGCTGCAAATAGACCTTCGCCCTGCACCTTGTCGGGATAAAAGCGGTAGCCGTAAGCTTTGTGCACATCGCTTTGCGTTTCTATAATTCCCCACTCCTTATTAATAGGTATACGGATGCTTTCCATTTCAAACTCGGCGCAAAGCCAATCCAGTATAGCCTCGTTCTCAGCAACCGAATACGAGCAGGTACTATATATAAGGTATCCATCGGCAGTAATAGCCGGGAAGATATCGGCCAGGATGCGTTCCTGCCGCTGGTGGCATAGGTTAACGTTGGCTTCGCTCCACTCGTTCATCGCATCCGGATCTTTGCGGAACATACCCGAACCCGAGCAAGGCGCATCAACCAATACCACATCAAAGAAATTCTTAATTCGCGAAAAATCCTTCGGGTCGTTATTGGTAGCGATGATGTTTGACGGTCCCCACTTGGTCAGGTTATCAGTTAATATAGGTACGCGTGTTTTAATAATCTCGTTCGCCACCAGTAAATCATCAGGCGTTAAGGCCGAACTAAGCAGCGTGCTTTTGCCGCCCGGGGCTGCGCAAAGGTCTAATACCTTAATAGCATCTTCGTTTTCCTTCCGGATATGCTGCATAATATGGGCAATGAACATGCTCGATGCTTCCTGCACATAATAGCAGCCGGCATGGAAAAGTGGGTCGAATGTAAAGGACGGGCGCTGATCCAGATAATAAGCGTCGGCACACCAGGGTACCTGCACACCTTTATATATAGTATGGTATTTATAAGGATTAAGGCGAATTGTAGTAGGTGATGCCGTGTTTTGATGTGCCAGGGTAAAGTTTTGTGCATCAAAACCCGGTGCATCGCTCAGCGATTCGATAAAATGATCAGGGAAAATGGCGTTGCTCATATACTATCAAAGGTATAAAATTAAGCTTTAGCGTACTATAGAGGCATTTTTATATGTTGCAACGTAAATTAGTTGGCTTAGTATTCAGCCTTTTAGATAATTGTTTTACTTTTTTTAAAGCAATTACTTGCAGATGCCTGAAATCTGTGTACATTTGCATCCGCTTTCGAAAGAACGGCGTTGTTTTTTAACATATCGAAGGAAAGAAGAAAGGTCAGAAAAAAGTGAAAATAACACTTGACATTGACAAAAGGAATCATCATCTTTGCACCCCGCAATCGAGAGAAAGCGGTAGTTCTAAAAGGTGTTAAAACGGGTAGAAAACAGGCTTCAAAAAAGTTGAAAATAAATTCGGGAAAATCAAAAAAGAT